>Ga0098057_1000555_pt1 | contig 12473 bp, 8 predicted proteins | sample 18_taG_FD_77072 | JGI IMG/M metagenome (GOLD analysis project Ga0098057, IMG submission 77072) | Marine viral communities from the Subarctic Pacific Ocean - 18_ETSP_OMZAT15316 metaG | ecosystem: Environmental > Aquatic > Marine > Oceanic | place: Pacific Ocean | collected 2015-01-19 | reverse complement strand
GCAACGGCTACGCCACCGGTAACCACGGCAACCTGAGCGGTGCGGTGGCGCTGAGCACCCTGGACAGCGATGGTTATCGCGACAACAACGCCCTGCGTAACGACAACGTCTTCGCTGACCTGCGCTACCAGCAGGACCGTGTTGAAGCCTATTTCACCGCCAATGGCACCCGGCAATCCCAGGACCTGCCGGGAGGCCGCGATCCCATGGAATTCAATAATGATCCGCAAGGGGCCGATACCCCCGACGACGACGCGGAGCAGGAAAGCTACTGGTTGATGCCCGGCCTGCGCATCGCCATGGCCGGCAATACCGCGCTCACCCTGGACGCCAGCCGCCGCCGCCAGACCCAGGAATACCGCTACCCCTCCAGTGGCTTCAACGGCGAGTCAGTAGTCGACAGCTACAGCTTCACTCCCAAGCTGGAAGGCCAGACCGCCACCGGCAGTGCCATGCATAACTGGACGCTGGGCGTGGATCTGCACGAATACGATTACACCAGCCGGACCAATTTCGGCGACCGGGAACTGGAACAAAGCCAGCGCGCCTGGTACCTGCACAACCTGGTCAGCCTGACCCCGAAACTGTCTGTCAGCGCCGGCGCCCGCCAGCTGGAAAGCACGCTCAGCGGTGAAGGAGCCGACAAAGAGCAGGACGGCGAAATGTACGAGGGCGGCATCCGCTACACCTTCACCGGCAACCTGGCCCTTTTCGCCGGCGCCCAGCGCAGTGTACGCATCGCCAATGTGGATGAACTGTCCCCGTTCAACCCGCCCATCGACCCGCAAACCGGCCACAGCTACACCACCGGCGCCAGCTGGTCGCAGGGCCGGCAGCACTCCACGCTGACGTTCTGGCGCGCCGAGATTGATAACGAAATCGTTTACGACCCCATCGCCTTCGCCAATCGCAATCTGGACGACCGCACCGTGCACAAGGGCGTCAGCATCAACTCCCGCTGGCGGCTGGACAAGGACATCACCTTCACCGCCAACGCCAGCGCCCAGCAAGCCCGTTTTGATGGCGGCCCTTTCAGCGGCAACGACGTACCCCTGGTGCCCGAACACACCATGGAACTGATTGCCGACTGGCAGGCGCTCACCTGGCTGTCCGCCCAGATCAGCCACCGTTACGTGGGCGATCGTCATTACGACGGTGACGTGGACAATGAGTACCGCAAACTGGATCACTACCGCACCACCGATCTGCAACTGACCGCCCGCTATCGCAAACTCTATCTCAAAGCCGGTGTCTACAATCTGGAAGACAACGTGAATGCGGACTACGGTAACTACAACCCGGGCAGCAGCAACGCGGTACTCTACCCGTTGCCAGAACGCCATTACCGGGTCGCACTGGGCATGGAGCTGTAATGAGTGATAGCAACGGAACCGGAAACCGCGACAAGACCCGCATCAACCGGGTCATCACCCGCACCGGGGATGCCGGCGAAACCGGCCTGGCAGATGGTTCACGGGTGAGCAAGTGTCACCCGCGCATCGTGGTACTGGGCGAGCTGGACGAACTGAACAGCGCCCTGGGCGTACTGCGTGCCCGCCCGCTGGATAGCGATCTGGACGCGGTACTGGGCCTGGTCCAGCAAATGCTGTTCGACATCGGCGGCGAGCTGGCCATTCCCGGCCACCGCGTCATTGATGATCACGACCTGGTGGAAGTGGAATCCCAGGCCGACACCATCAATGCCGAACTGCCCCCATTGAAAGAATTTGTGCTCCCCGGCGGCCACCCGGATGCCGCCTGGTGCCACCACTGCCGTACCGTGGCGCGCCGGCTGGAACGCCACGTTATCGCCCTGCACGAGACCGACGAAGAGGCGATCAATCCGGTGAGCCAGGCGTTGATCAACCGGCTTTCCGACCTGTTGTTCGTCATGGCCCGCCTGATCAACCTGCGCCACGAAGCCCCGGAAACCTTGTGGATGCCAAAAGCAGATCGGTGAGGTGAGGGAGCGCCAGAGGCGAAAACCCGCCCCTTCGTGGCCCGTGTTTGTCTGGCCAGGTATTCGGCGCCGCATTATGGAAAGATTGTGCAAACCGGCCCACCTCTACTGCTAGCGCGCTACACTGAAGGTCCTGACTGATGATGTAGCGCCATGGGCATTCGCAATAAACTGTTTCTGATTTTCCTGGGGACCTTTCTGGTGCTGATCGTGGCCGCCAGCGGATTCTATTATCTGTCGTTTGTGCGCAGCCTCGACACCTACCTGGACGAACGCCAGCAATCCCAGGTAGAGCGCCTGGCCAATCACCTGGGCACTCTCTACCAACAACAGGGATCATGGCAGTTTCTGCGCGACGATCCCCGCCGCCTGAAGCGACTTTACTGGCTGGCCGGTGATCGGGAAGAAGGCAAAGACGACCGCGGCGATCACCGCCACCTGCAACTGCTCGATGCCCGCAAGCGTGTGCTGCTTGGTCCGCCTGCCCCGGAAAAATACCGTGTCGATGTGCCCATTCAGGATGATCGCCGCATCGTGGGTTATCTGACTTACCCAGACCAGGAAGCCATTCGCGATAAACTCGACCGCCGTTTCATGGGCCGCCAGCTTCGCTTTGCCCTGTGGATGCTGTGCGTAGGGCTCGGCCTGTCTCTACTGGTTTCCTGGCTGCTGGCCCGCCACCTGGTGGCACCAATTCTGGCGCTTTCCCGCCATACCGCTGAACTGCAGGAAGGTAACTACGACTCTCGTCTGGCCAGCGACCGCCGGGATGAGCTCGGCACCTTGACCCGTCAGGTTGACCAGTTAGCCGAGCGTCTCGACCAGGGCCAGCAGGCACGGCAACGCTGGTTCTCGGATATCGCCCATGAGCTACGCACTCCGGTGGCCATTCTCCAGGGCGAGCTGGAAGCACTGTGCGATGGCATACGGCCCCTGAATCAGGAAAACCTGAAAGGGCTGGAAAGTGAAGTCGCTCAACTGACCCACCTGATTAACGACCTGCACGACCTAGCATTGGCCGACGGTGGCAACCTGCGCTATCAGTTCCGCCTGGAAGACTTGAGCAGCCTGGTGGAAGAGGTACTCGACAGTTATCGAGGTGCGTTCGCGCAGCGTGACATCACCTGCAAAATCACTCTGCCCGACCAGGCCGTGATCCAGCAGGACCCCGTGCGGCTGCGCCAGTTACTGGATAACCTGTTCCAGAACAGTCTCAAGTACACCGCCGACGGCGGCGAGTTAGCCGTCTCCCTGAACCAACAGAAAGACAGCACCTGGCAATTGACGGTGGACGACAGCGCCCCCGGCGTCCCCGACGATGCCCTGCCCAAACTGTTTGACCACTTGTACCGGGTGGAAAGCTCACGCAATCGCCGCACCGGCGGAGCCGGTCTGGGGCTCGCCATATGCCTGCGCATTGTCGAGGCCCACGGCGGTACGCTTCATGCAGAACACAGCCCGCTGGGCGGTGTGCGCATCCAGATCTCGCTACCGGGAGATGCCCAATGAGCCGTATCCTGATCGTGGAAGACGAGCCGCGCCTGTCACAGCTGGTGGCGGATTACCTGCAACACGCCCACTACCAGACCGAACAGACCGACAGCGCCAAAGCCGCCATTGCCCTGGCCCGTGAGCAATCCTTTCAGGCGGTATTGCTGGATCTGATGTTGCCCGACGGCGACGGCATGGAAGTGTGCAAAGCGATCCGTCAACACAGCAACGTGCCGGTCCTCATGGTCACCGCCCGGGTGGATGAAGTGGACCGCTTGCTGGGCCTGGAACTGGGCGCTGACGATTACATCTGCAAGCCCTTCAGCCCCCGTGAACTGGTGGCACGGGTAAAAGCGGTGCTACGCCGCGCCAACCCCGAACCCACCGAACAAGAGCACGAATTACAACTTGATGAAGAGCGCTACGAGGCCATTCTCAAACAGCCACAGGGCCAGCAGCGCATCGCCCTTACCGCTATCGAATTTGCCTTGCTCGCCACCCTGTCTCGTCACCCAGGCCGTATCTGGTCACGGGACCAGCTAATGGACGAAATCTATAAGGACCACCGCGTGGTTTCCGACCGCACCATCGACAGCCATATCCGCAAACTGCGCCGTAAACTCAGCGACGGCGACGAGCAATCCCATGACTGGATCGGCAGTGTTTACGGAGTGGGGTATCGGCTGGAAACGCCTTGATACCGCACCGACTTGTAGGCGCTCCCTTCCAGGGGACGAACCGTGCCGCCGAAAGGCGATCAATCGTGCGGAACGCCCGTCTAGCGCCTCGCTTCGCGAGGTTCGTCTCCTGGAAGGGAACTCCTACAGCACAAATCAGGCGTCGTTCCGGTTTTGATTTTCCTTGCAGCTCGAAGCTTTAAGCTTGTGACTGCTCTTCCACATTTCCTGCATATTCCTTGCACCTTGTTACGCAATACTCTCCCCATCACATTCAAGGACTCAATGGAGTCATAAGGAGAGAGCCCCATGAAAAAAATCGCTATCGTTATTCTTGCTGTTTTTGCCACATCCGCTTTTGCCATGGGTCCCGGTCAACGGGGCGGTGAAAAGATGGCCGAGCACATGACCAAGAAACTGGAACTGACCGATACCCAAAGCGCCCAGATGCAGTCCGTCTTCGAGGAGCAGGGTAAAAAAATGAAAGCCTTGCACGATGAGACCCAGGAAAAAATCAACGCTATCCTGACCCCGGAACAGCAGAAGAAAATGGCGGAGCTTAAAGAAGACCGCAAAGAGCGCTGGGAAGAACGCAAAGAAAAACGGAAACAGAAAAAGGGGGAGCGCGGAGAATAACGTCCGGGCAATTCTTATCTCGAAACACTAAACCGGCATGAAAGCCGCCCTGTTCGCGATGCGAGCATCACTTCCCACAAGATAAGCGCGTTACTGTGGGAAGTCATGCTTGCATGGCGAATTGTCTTTTCCAGAGCGTCGACGCGAAGCCCTACAACAGCGCCTGACGCATATCCGTCAATAGTTGGCTCAGGTACGTCGTGAACCGCGCCGCAGCCGCCCCATCAATGACACGGTGATCGTAAGACAGGCTCAGCGGCAGAATCAGCCGCGGCTGAAACTGGTTACCATCCCACACCGGCTGCATATCAGAGCGGCTCACCCCCAGAATCGCCACTTCCGGCCAGTTCACAATCGGGGTAAATGCGGTGCCGCCAATACCGCCCAGGGACGAAATGCTGAAGGTCCCGCCTTTCATGTCCGCCGGTGTCAGTTTGCGGTTACGGGCTTTCTCGGCCAGTTCGCCCATTTCCAGGGCGATCTCCTTCAACCCTTTCTTGTCCGCATCCTTGATCACCGGCACGACCAGACCGTTGGGCGTGTCTACCGCGATACCGATATTGATATAGCCTTTTTCAATCAACGCCTCGCCACCGTTTACCAGCGAACTGTTGAAACGCGGGTACTCCTTCAACGCTCGCGCGCAGGCTGTCACCAGAAACGCCAGCATGGTGAGCTTCACGCCCTCGCGTTCAAGGCGTTTGTTCTGGCTTTTGCGGAACGCTTCCAGATCGGTGATATCCGCGTTGTCATGCTGGGTCACATGGGGGATGGTCAACCAGGAACGCGTCAAATTCTGGGCGGATACCTTGCGCAGCTTGTTCAGTTCGACCCGTTCGATGTCGCCAAACTGGCTGAAATCAATCTCTGGTAACTCTACCGCCAGCCCACCGCCAGCGCCCCCGGCCGGCTGCCCTTCCAGGCGCTGCTTCACATAGGCATGCACGTCATCTTTGAGAATGCGGTCTTTCGGGCCAGTAGCGCGAACCTGTGACAAATCCACCCCGGTTTCCCGTGCCAGCTTGCGCACCGCTGGGCCAGCGTGAACAGGCGTGGACGGAGACGCACCACTGTCGGCGGCTTGCCCCCGGGATGAAGAGGGAGGCTCGCTTTTCTGTGTCGGCTTGCCTTGTGCGCCTGTGTCGCTTGCTTCCCCGGTTTCCTTCCCACTCTTATTGGCGCTTTCGGCATCAGCCTCTTTTTCACTCTCCGGTTCTCGCTCGCTTTCTGCTGCTGATGCCGAACCAGCCGCAACCGCCAATGTAATCAGGGCATCACCGGTGCCGACCTTGTCACCAACGCTGACGCTAACCGACTCCACCTTGCCGGCGTTCGGCGACGGAATTTCCAGCGACGCCTTGTCGGATTCCACCACCACGATGACTTGCTCTTCGTCGAGCTCGTCACCCACAGCCACGTTGACTTCGATGATCTCTGCCGCATCGATATCGCCGAGATCCGGCACCTTCACGGTTTCCGTGCGGCTTCCCGTCGGCTCTTTCGGTTTCTCCGCTTTATCACTGGAGTCTGCGCTGCTCTTAGTGCTCTGCTTACTCGCTTTACTCTGCCCCTGGGATCCTGCACCGTTGCCTTTCGCCGTGTCGCCTTCGTCATCCGCGGCAACAGCATCATCGCTGTCATCGGCCTCTTCGCCCTCAAGCTCCATGATCGCATCACCTTCCTTGACGCGGTCACCCACCTTGACACTGATTGCGGCAACTTTTCCGCCCTGGGGCGCTGGCACTTCCACCGTGGCCTTGTCGGATTCCAGCACAATAATGGTGTCTTCGGCGCTAATGGTATCGCCGACTTTTACGCTGATCTCGATGACATCAACAGGATCACTGCTGCCCACATCGGGAACATGAATTTGCGTTTTACTCACACCTGAACTCCTTATAGTGAGATCACTGATCGGTAATCAGTGACGGGTGCGATCAATGCATCACCGGATAGGGTTTATCCGTATCAATGCCATATTTCTCGATGGCCTGTTTCACCACCGCTGCGTCAACCTTGCCCTCTTTGCGCAAGGCATTCAGTGCTGCCAGCACCACGAAGTAGCGGTCTACTTCAAAGAAATGGCGTAACTTCTGACGCGAGTCGCTGCGCCCAAACCCATCGGTGCCCAGCACCGAATACGAGGCGTCCACCCAGGGACGAATCTGGTCGGCAAAGGCGCGCATGTAATCGGTAGACGCAATCACCGGGCCGGCACGATCTTTCAGGCATTTCTCCACCCAGTTAAGCTCACGTTCCTGCTCCGGGTTGAGCATGTCATCGCGGTCCATGCGAAGCCCTTCACGGCGCAATTCGTTGAAGCTGGTCACGCTCCAGACGTCCGCCGCCACACCGAAGTCCTCTCGCAATAATTCTGCCGCCGCTTCGACTTCGCGCAGTATCGTACCGCTGCCCAGCAACTGAACCCGCGGAGCTTTCCTGGTTTTCGGTTTGCCTTCGCGCAACAGATACATGCCCTTGCGGATACCTTCCTCTGCACCTTCCGGCATGGCACCGTGCACGTAGTTTTCATTCATCAGGGTCAGGTAATAGAACACCTTCTCGTTGTCCTCATACATGCGTCTGAGGCCATCCTGAATAATGACTGCCAGCTCGTAGCTGTAGGTGGGGTCATAGCTGACACAGTTCGGCACTGTGCCGGCCAGAATATGACTGTGACCATCCTGATGCTGGAGCCCTTCACCGTTAAGCGTGGTGCGCCCGGCCGTGGCGCCCAGCAAAAAGCCCCGTGCCTGCGAATCCCCCGCTGCCCAGGCCAGGTCGCCCACACGCTGAAAGCCGAACATGGAGTAATAGATGTAGAACGGAATCAGGGCGAAGTCATGGACGCTGTAACTGGTGGCTGCCGCCAGCCAGCCGGACATGGCGCCGGCTTCGTTGATGCCCTCTTCGAGAATGCGCCCCTTCTTGTCTTCCCGGTAATACATCACCTGGCCAGCATCTTCCGGTTCATACTTCTGGCCGCCGGATGAATAAATGCCCAACTGGCGAAACAGTCCTTCCATACCAAAGGTGCGAGCTTCATCGGGCACAATCGGCACCACGCGTTCACCAATCTGCTTGTCCTTGATCAGCGTGCTCATCATGCGCACGAAAGCCATGGTGGTGGAGATTTCCCGATCACCACTGCCTTCCAGAAAGTTGGCGAATACATCCAATCCGGGGATGGTTAATTGCTGGCTGGCTTTCTGACGGCGCACGGGCATATAGCCGCCCAGTTTGTCACGCTGCTCCTTCATGTAACGCAGCTCCGGGGAGTCATCCGCCGGGCGGTAATAGGGCACGTCTTCCAGCTGTTCATCAGTGAACGGCATATCGAAGCGATCGCGGAAATCCTTCAGGCTTTCCAAATCCAGCTTCTTCATCTGGTGCGTTTTATTGACGGCTTCACCGGCGCCAGTGGCATAGCCTTTTACGGTCTTGGCGAGAATGACCGTGGGCCGACCGGTGTGGTTTACCGCCGCGTGGTAGGCCGCATACACCTTGAATGGGTCATGGCCACCCCGGTTCAGGCGGTACACGTCTTCGTCGCTCATGTGTTCGACCAGTTTCTTCAACTCCGGATTGTCGCCAAAGAAATGTTCGCGGGTGTAGGCCCCACCGTTTTTCTTGTAGGCCTGATATTCGCCATCCACACATTCTTCCATGCGGCGGCGCAGCAGGCCTTCGCTGTCTTTCTCCAGCAGCGGATCCCACAGGCGGCCCCACACGACCTTGATCACGTTCCAGCCGGCGCCACGGAACACGCCTTCCAATTCCTGGATGATCTTGCCGTTGCCGCGCACCGGGCCATCCAGGCGCTGCAGATTACAGTTCACCACGAACACCAGGTTATCCAGCTTCTCACGACCGGCCAGCGCCAAGGCGCCAAGGGATTCCGGCTCATCCATTTCCCCGTCACCCAGGAATGCCCAAACCTTACGGTTGTCCTGCTGGATCAATTCCCTATTCTGCAGGTACTTCATGATGTGAGCCTGGTAGATGGCCTGAATCGGCCCCAGCCCCATGGACACGGTGGGAAATTGCCAGAAGTCCGGCATCAGCCAGGGATGGGGGTAAGACGACAACCCTTTGCCATCCACTTCCCGGCGGAAGTTATCTAACTGCTCTTCGCTGATGCGCCCTTCCAGGTAGGCCCGTGCGTACACTCCCGGTGCCGAATGGCCCTGAAAGAACACCAGGTCGCCCTCGTTCTCGTCACTGGGGGCGCGGAAGAAATGGTTGAAGCCCACATCGTAGAGCGTGGCGGAAGAGGCAAAAGAGGCAATATGCCCGCCCAGCTCGTCGTCGTTATCCATGTTGGCCCGCATGACGGTGGCCAGCGCATTCCAGCGCACCAGTGAACGAATACGGCGCTCCATAAACATGTCGCCGGGGATGGCGGCTTCGTCCTTGGGGGGAATGGTGTTGAGATAAGGGGTGTTTAGGTGAGTGCGATAAACGCCCTGCTCCTGGGCTTCGTTGGTAATGGCATCGAGTAGCCAGGCGGCCCGCTCGGGACCTTCCCGCTCGACCACGGATTCCAGGGCTTCGAGCCATTCCCGGGTTTCTGCAGGATCAACGTCATCAAAAAAACTGCGTTTTTGCATGGGCTTGCGTCCTTTTTCGCGTTGCCATGCGCCGCCGCAGGATCACTGCAGCGACGCTGAAAGAGGCCCAAGGGTGGCTGGGCTTGAGACCTGAAGTCTCACGACATCGGGCACGGAGTGGCATTCGCCGATGTACGTTAATACTAGCGCCGTAGACCGGTTGGCGGTCAAGTTGGCCAGTGACGAAAAAAATCAGCCGACACGGTATGTTGGCCATTTTTTCGATTATGTCCCTATCCTGAACCCGGTGCAGGGAAACCGGAATTCGACCAAGGTCGGTTCTATTGAAACGCTATTCACGCCCGCACGTTCACAGCAACATGATCCACAACGCGGCCATAATCAGCCAGATGGCCACACAGCGCAGCAGCAGGCCCTGCAACCCTTCCAGATGATCCATGGCGGTCTGCAAGGTTCCGGGGCTGGCGTCATGATTTTCTTCCTGTGCCACATTGGCCACGGACACTATCAGCGAGGGGGTCGGCTGCAGCTGCCACCAAGCGCCGCGCATTCTTTCCATTACCGCGGTAAAGTCCCCGGCCAGCGACATACTGACAATAAGCAGTTGCCGGGCAGGCAAGCTCAACCAGTCATCCAGTGCTTGCTGCCAACCCAAGGTCTCTGATGCGCTACAGTGACGCCGCTGACGCTGCAGCCAGGCATGGTTCATGACCACCAGAAACGCCGCCCCGAACCCCAGCAACACCAGCCAGAAAATCGCCACGAACAAGCGTTCTTCCCGCGCCAGAATCTGCTCACTCAGTTGCTGGTGGTAGGCCGGATCGCCGGGCACGCCGTTAACGGAAAATTCGTCCGTGGCCAGGGCGGCAAATCCGTCCGGGTCATTCATGCGGCCGCGCACCAGTAATTCATCCACATGGCGAAACTCGCTGTGACTGCCCAGCAGCCACAAGAGCAGCAATGTGCCCAGACCCAGCACCAATAACTGGCCCCAGAAACCGGACAACCAGCACGCCCCCCAGGCGATCAACACCGCAGGCAACAGCACCGCGACCCACCACACCCGGTTCGGCTGGCCAATGCGGCTACCGCAGCGTTGCAGCCAGCGCTGGTGACGTTCCTCACCGGCCAGCAGCGGCGACCAGCCTGCATCCATCCGGCGTAGCCCCATCACCACGATCAACACAATAAACTTCATGCCTTTTCCTCCCTGAAATCGGCCAGTTGTTCACGGTAACGCCGCCAGTCGAACGCCGGGCCGGGGTCCGTTTTTCTTCCCGGTGCAATATGTTCATGGCCGGTAATGCGGGCATCGGTAATCGCGGGATAGTGATGCTGCAAAAGCTGCGTCAGCGCAGCCAGCGTGTCGTACTGGGCGTTTTCGTAGGGGATGTTATCGGCCCCTTCCAGTTCGATACCGAGGGAGAAATCATTGCAGTTTTCCCGCCCCTGAAACGTGGAGACGCCAGCATGCCAGGCTCGCTTATCGCACGGCACAAACTGTAGCAGGCCACCGTCACGACGAATCAGAAAGTGGGACGACACCGTCAATTGGTGGATGGTTTCAAAATAGGGGTGATCCGCCGGGTTCAGGCAGTTTTGAAAAAACGCTTCGATATGGCCGCCGCCAAACTGGCTCGGCGGCAAACTGATGTTATGGATCACCAGCAACGAGATATCGGCCGGATCAGGGCGTTCGTTAAAATTGGGGGATGGGCACCATTGCGCCTGATCGACACGATGTCCGGAAAGGGTAAGCACCCGCGCAAGCTCCTTTTGCCTGCGCCGGGATGAATACGGCAGGGGTTAGTGTTGCACGTTACCCTGCATGCGACGCAGATCGCCAATAACTGCTTCCAGAGCCCGATCAAACAGGGCTCCCTCTTCAATGAGTTTAACAGTCCCGTTATGCAGGGCAACGGCCAAGGTGTAAGCAGAAAACTCCTGCACCTTGATACCGCGGCGGTTGGTAAACACCATTTTCACGCCAGCTCGGATGTTGGCCGCCAGCTTGGCACGGCGCGGTTCGCCGTCGTCCTGAATTTCAATCCACTGCCCCGGCGCCAGCTGACTGCATTTCTTCACCAGGAAATGATTTTCCGGCAATTCCGGCACCGTTTCCGGCTGGGCCGGTTCGGCGGGCTGCTCTGGCTCCACCGCCACCCGCTCCGTCTGCAGGCCCTTGAGCAGCTGCTGATGCACATCACGGAATTTAACCAGCAGCTGCTTGGTTTCCACCGCATCGTAGTTAATCTGGCTGAGACCGCTGTGCAGGGTCTTGAGCAGCTTCGGACTCAGATCCTTCAGTTTTTCCAGGGCCGCCTGCTCCCGGTGCTCCAGCACACTCCAGACCACCGCATCGACCACCTTCACCTGCTGCTGCCACAATCCGCTATCATCGCCTTCGCGCAGCCAGGTCAAGTACAACACCTGTTGCCAACCCTGGCGCAGCAGACGCACCACCACATCCGGCAGCTGCCGCCCGGCCATGCGCTTATCCAGCACCGCCACCACTTCGCTACGGGCCTGTTCGGCCCTGGCCTTGCCCTCTTCTGCCTCGCGAACCCGCTGTTCCACACGATCGGAACGGCTTTTCTGGTTATCGAAGAAGTGCTGGAACTCCTGCAACAGGGAGGAGAACAGGCTGGCATCATCTTCGTAATCATCAATGATGCGGTGCACCGCCTGATTAATCCGCTGGTAGAGGTCGTCCTGGATACCCTGCTGCGGATCCCACTGGCTGCCGGCCCGGGCCAGCATGTTCAGCAATAGACGGGCTTCATGATTGTCGTTGCTAAAAAAGGTTTTATCGATGATCGCTACTTTCAGCAGCGGGATCTGCAGGCGACCAATCAGTGCCTTGATTTCCGAGGGCAGGCCTTCGTCATCCAGAATGAAATCGAACAGCAGGGCCACCAGATTGATGACATCATCATCGGCCTGATCCAGGGCATGGATGGCCTCGCCGTGCTCATTGTCGAGCAGCTCGGACAGGTCCGTTTTCAGGTCGGCACGGTCTTCGCCTTCATCTTCACCGAGGCTACGCTCTACCCGCTGCAGGCGATTCAAGACACCGAGCAGATCATCGGAACTGACCTGATGCACAGACGCCGCGTTAGCCACCGGCGCGCCATTCAT
>Ga0098057_1000541_pt1 | contig 12715 bp, 10 predicted proteins | sample 18_taG_FD_77072 | JGI IMG/M metagenome (GOLD analysis project Ga0098057, IMG submission 77072) | Marine viral communities from the Subarctic Pacific Ocean - 18_ETSP_OMZAT15316 metaG | ecosystem: Environmental > Aquatic > Marine > Oceanic | place: Pacific Ocean | collected 2015-01-19 | reverse complement strand
TAGATTGTAAAAAGAGTGGATATAAAGATTGTGGAACCGGAGATGATGTTAGAGATGTTGCTAAATCTAATACCTTAAAGGAATTAAAAGAAATATGTAACACATCAGATGAAGGATTACCGGAAAAAGTTAAAAAGGAACAAAGAGAATTAGATACTCTTATTATGAGTATTTTGGAGAGACATGAAAATCCTTCATTCTCTAAAGAAGATTTAATAAAGACAATAAGAGAAACGGCTGAAAGTTTAGAAGCTCCAACTATAGCACCTAGTCAACCAACTACTACGCCCCTTATAAAACCAAAAAAACCAGGTAGAAAATCACCCTACCAACCGAAACATAAGCCAAAACCAAAAGCCGAAGATACAGAACAAACTCAGTTACCATCTTGGTTAGCATTTGATAATATTTTTACCCCCGCTGAAGATGAAGTAGAAAACGGACAATTAAGTTAGTTATGGAAAAAAAAGATATACTAATTAATAAAGAACAGTTGGTGGAAATTAAGAATAGATTACATGAGGCACCTCCTATTGATTATGGTGATGCGCCAGAAAGAATGGACCCTACCTTACAAAGTAAATTAGAAACTGGAGACTTTCCAGGAGCTGGAAGTGAAGCTTTTCCAGAAGTACCAGAAGAAGGCATTACAAATACGTTTGAAGAATTAATTGCTTCTAAAAGATTTCAGGATGTGGTCAGGACTGTAAAACATTATACCGGTGTACAGAATGTAACACCAGATAGTTTTGGGCAATTACAACAAATGTTAATGCAATCAGTACAACGAATATTTCAGATAGAAGGACAAAATAAAGAAAAATTAGAAGAGTTAGCTGTAAATATTGTAAGAGAACAACTTGCTATTCCTGAAGATGCCTTACAGTTTGACGCAAAGATTGTGGGAATGCAAGAAATGGACACGAGCGGAATGAATCCTGGTGGAGAACAGCAGCAACAACAACAACAAAATGCAGAAGAAGAAGCCGTTGAAGAGTTTGAAGATTTCGATATAGAAAAACAAAAAAGAAGATTTTTAAATCAATTAATACAAGGGGCATCTAAAAAAGGTCATTATATGTTCCATTTAGTGGAAGAAGACTTAAACACAATAGATAGAGATTTAATTAATTTATATGGTGTAATGATGTCAGTAAATGATTTGGTGTATTGGATTATGCCTGACCAAACAACTATGATGATGGCACAAAGTGGTGAATCTATGGCTGGAAAAGAGGAAGTGGACCCAGAAACTGACCCACCTACAGTTATAGCACGTGGGATAACTTTCCCAGTTTTGGTACATGAATTAATAAAAGGGGTCATGGAGGTACTTGCAACGCAAGGATTGCCGGACGACCCTAGACAGGCACAAATGGTAATGGATTCAGAGGATACTTTAGTTGCTGAGGTTTGGGATTTAAGATTAGGTCCAGTAATATGGGAAAAATTTAGGGAAGCGTACCCTTATGAGTTAATGGATGATGATAAATTAGAAATACAAAATTATCTGTTTAGTGAATTTTCTAGAATGGACGCAAAAGACTTATTTAGATTATCTAAAAATATTTTAGCAGGTAATGAAGAAGGTAAAGAGGGACTTAGAAATATTGTTAAAGGAATAATGGAGGAAATGAAGAAACAAAATTATGAAGATTTTGAACCTACTGATTATGATGAAAGCGAAGTAGGCATCATTGAACCAGAATCTGATATAGAACCAGAGATAACTTCACCGTCTGCAGAAGTAGAATTAGATATGGACGAAATTTTAGATAAAATATTCGCTCAAGGGATGGATTCTCTAACGAGACAAGAGAAAGACTTCTTACAAACACAATCACGATAGATAATTCTAACTATAAGTTTTCTTATATTTATAGTATATGAATAAACAAGAGCTTATACAGGAATATGTAAAGTGTCATAAAGATACTGAATATGCACTTGCGACTTATTTAGAGACTTATGATAACACTCAAAATAAACACGTACCATTCCAGCTATTTCCTGAACAAACTAAAATGATTAATGATTTTGAAAATCATAATGAAAATATTGTATTAAAATATAGACAAGCAGGTGTGTCTACCGCTACATCGGCGTGGATTTCTAAAAAATTACAATTTGCTTCTTCTGAAAAACCTGAATCAGTTCTACTATTAGCTAATAAATTAGATACTGCCACGGAGATGGCTAATAAAATTAAAAATTTCTTAAGACAGTGGCCTGATTGGATTCATGTAGGATTTGATAAGGATAAAAACTCGCAAAGACATTATAGATTAACAAATGGGTCCGAAGTTAAGGCAGTAGCAACCTCTGTAGATGCGTTAAGAGGATATACTCCAACCATTCTAATATTTGATGAAGCAGCATATATTGAAGCTGGAAGTGATTTATGGGCTGCATGTATGGCTTCACTATCTACCGGTGGTCAGGTCATCGTAATCTCAACACCAAACGGATTCGATAGAATTTATTATGAAATATTTGACCAATGTGTTAGAGGATTAAATAATTTCCATATAAGTAGACTTAAATGGTTTAATGACCCACGATTTACTAACGATTTACAATGGATAAAAATAGAAAAAGATATAACTCACTTCTTTTTACATAGAGACGAATACTTAGATATAGAAATAGTAAAAAATGTACCAGCGGAGGAGTATGATAAGATGGAAGAACTCGGATACACACCTTATTCAGATTGGTTTGAACAGATGTGTAAAAAACTTAAATTCGATAGACGTAAAATCTCACAAGAGTTAGAATGTGCATTCCTAGGTTCGGGTGATAATGTAATACCACCAGATACTATAGCAACTATAGAAAAAGAAGTAAGAGAACCAATAGAAAAATGGGTAGGTAACGAATTATGGGTATGGAAAGAACCAGTAGAAGGACATAAATATATTATGGGAATTGACGTATCTCGTGGTGATAGTGAAGATTCAACAGGTTTTACAATTATTGACTTTGATGAAAGAGAACAAGTATTAGAATATTTAGGTAAAATTCCACCAGATATCGCAGCAGAATTAGCAATTAAATGGGCGGAGAAATATGATTGTTTTATTGTAGTAGACATTACGGGAGGTATGGGAGTTTCTACTTCTAGAAAACTTTTAGAATTAGGTCATAAAGATTTTTATTATGATGGTGTAAAAAGTGAAGAAATGTGGAGACATAATCCTAAAGCCACAGAAAAGACCCCAGGTATTAACTTTAACAATAAAAGAGCACAGATAGTTCAGGCTTTAGAAGAACAATTACGGACAGGATTTAAAATACGTTCTACTAGATTAATTAATGAATTAAAAACATTTGTTTATATAAATGGAAGACCAGACCACATGAGAGGACATCATGATGATTTAATTATGGCAATAGCAATGTCATTATATGTTGCACAAAATTCTTTTGCAGAATTAAGAAAAAATGTAAACCAAGCTAAAGCAATGTTAGATAGTTGGATAGTAAGAGATGACGAGAGTAGAGAAAATAATAAAAAGCCTTTAATGGAACCAGCCCATTTAAGACATCAACCACCTTTAGGATTATCAGGTGACCCTAAAAAAGATACCGAGGACTATTTATGGTTGTTCGGAGGATTAAAATAATATAAAAAAAGTTATATGGCATTACCAGGATATCCAGGAAGGAAAAGATGGGGGTCTCACCCACCAGGAAAAAGAAATAGGTCAGGAAAACTACTTAGACGTGCTTTGTACCAAACTGTATATGCATGGACACCGTTTGAACCGGATTTATTTGATAAATCACCTAATAGAATATTTGAAAGAAAAGCTACACCTGATGAAGATTGTTGTATACTTTTAACCAATAATTGTGATTCTATTTATCCACCATCAGCTATACCTATTACTGTTGACGAATGTGTAACTTATGTAGATGGAGGGACAATAATAGATAAAGATTTATGTTTGGTAACACCTTCAGGAGGGGCATATGTAGAGTGCGATTATGTTGACTAGGAGTTTACAAAATAATATTAATTATTAGATTTATATCAGTATGGCAGAAAATTTAACAATATATCAAAGACTTGGGGCTTTATTTGGTGGTGATAGTGGAGACTCTAACAAACCAGGAACTCCTACATATAATTTTAATTCTAAAGAATTATTAAGAACCACTAATAAACAAGAGTTTGATACAGCAAAACTACAAGCACAACAAACTCAATATTTAACAAACCAATGGAAGAAAGTAGAATCACAACTATACTCCCAAGCTGTATATTATGAACCTACAAGACTAGCAGCGTATTATGATTATGAATCAATGGAATTTACTCCAGAGATTTCAGCAGCTTTAGACATATATTCGGAAGAGGGAACTACTTTATCGGAAAAAGGCCATATGTTAACCATCTATTCCGAGTCTAATAGAATAAAAAGTATTTTAGCTGATTTATTTAATAATATTATGGATGTACAGACTAACTTACCTATGTGGGTTAGAAATACTTGTAAATATGGAGATAATTTTGTTTACCTAAAAATTGACCCAAAACAAGGTATCGTTGGGGTGAATCAATTACCTAATATAGAGGTGGACCGTGTAGAAAAAGGAATGGATTTAAACAAACCTAATACAGAAGATGATGATTCTGCTGTTAAATTTACATGGAAAAATAAAGACATGGAATTTAATACGTGGGAAATAGCACATTTTAGACTTTTATCTGATGATAGAAGATTACCGTATGGGACATCTCAGTTAGAAAAATGTAGACGTATTTGGAAACAGTTATTATTATCAGAAGATGCAATGTTAATATATAGAACTTCCCGAGCACCGGAAAGAAGAGTATTTAAAGTTTATGTTGGTAATATGGATGACAAAGATGTAGAAGCTTATGTACAAAGAATCGCCAATAATTTTAAAAGAGACCAGATAGTAGATAATCAGACAGGTAATGTAGATTTACGATATAATCAAATGGCTGTAGACCAAGATTATTTTATACCAGTTAGAGACCCTAATGCTCCAAACCCAATAGATACTTTACCAGGGGCTCAGAATCTTAGTGAAATTGCTGATATAGAATACATTCAAAAGAAATTATTCGCAGCACTAAGAGTGCCAAAGGCATTTTTAGGTTTTGAGGATGTGGTAGGTGAAGGTAAGAACTTATCCTTACAAGATATTAGATTTGCACGAACTATAAATAGAATTCAAAAATCTATGATTCAAGAATTAAATAAGATTGCTATAATTCATTTGTATGTTCTTGGATTTGAAGATGAATTAGGTAATTTTACTTTAGGATTAACAAATCCATCAACCCAATCAGAATTATTAAAGATTGAACAATGGAAAGAAAAGATAACATTATATAGAGACGCAACTACTGACCCAGGAAGTGGTATATTACCAGTTTCTTCTACATGGGCTAAAAAGAATATTTTAGGATTTTCAGATGAAGAAATAAAGTTAGATTTACAACAACAACGTATGGAAAAAGCGATAGGTGAGGAATTAAATCAAACTGCAACCATAATTAAGAAAACTGGAATATTTGCAAACATTGATAAATTATATGGAGAAGAACAAGCTGAGGAAGGCGGAGAAACACCTGAAGATGAAGCAGCGTTAGGAGGAGATGAGGTTTCATTACCACCATCAGATATAGGAGGTGACGAACCGGTTGGTGATGCCGATGTAGGGGGAGATTTAGAATTAGCTTCTATAGAACAATCTGACTTACCACTAATTTTAGAAAAATTATCCAACAACAATACAGTTAACTTAAATAGAGGAAATAAAGAACTTAATAAGGTTACCGAAAAATTAGATAGTTTATTAAAAGACTAGATATTTATTGTAAAATAACAATATGTTCGGTAAATACAAACAATCAATAACAAACGTCTTAGTTAGTTCATATGCTAACAAAAAATTATTTAAAGAATCTTTTCATGGTTTAATGAAAGGATTAAGAGAAAATAAAATAGCAAGAGAATTTTTAGTTTTATATGGGGAAGTAGAAAATAAAAGATTCGATGATAAAGAGTTAGCAGAAGAATATCTTAATGAGGTTATAAAAACATTAAAGAGTAAAAAGAAAAATTTAAGAACTCCTATTCTTAAAGAGCAAGTACCACAAATTATTAAAGAGGTGGTTAATGCTACAAATGTATGTGTAATTGGAAGTAAATCTGAAGGAGCAGGAGCAGGAAAATGGATATCAGTGGACGGGGACGACCAAAGAGCTAAAGTAAAAGGTGTAAAGGTAGGTACCTCAGTAACAATAGATGGAGATAAAACAAAAGTTTCAAAGATTTGGACAGACGATAAAAAGCGTCCAGCAGCCTTCCAATTCGAAAACGGAAAAGTTGTTGGTTTTGATTTATGTTTTACTGTATCAGCTCAGGACGCATTTATAAATAAAACCGCTAATTATAAAGGTATTAATTATACCTTTGAGGACCTTAAGTCAGGGGCCGCTACGGCAATAATTGGTGATAAAGGTGAAGCAATAAAACAATTACAAACATTAGTGGGTGCAAAGCCAGATGGTTATTTTGGTCCACTCACATTAGCAAAAGTAAAAGAATACCAAGAATCTAAAGGGGCACCAGTTACTGGAATAGTAGATAGTAAAACATTTGGTGTCGGTACACAAAACCAGGAGATAGAACAAGAAATTGGAAAGATATGCATACAAGGTGGTAAAGGTAGTGGTAACTTCGAGTTTGGGGTTAAGAAGGATAAAGACAGAGAGAAACTAAAAGCTGTAAAAGTAGGTGATGCGGTTACATTAGCTAACGATGACACAAAAAAGGCATACGTTTCAAAGATTTGGACAGATAGTAAGGGCCGTCCAGGAGCCTTTAAATTTAAACAGACAAATGCAGCTACTGTTGTTGCAAGTGCAGTTGCCGGAGAAACGTTATGTTTTGCTAAATCTACAGACATACAATTAGAAAATTATAATAAAATTTATTCACAATTAGATAGTTTAATTTTTAATGATTCAGTTAGGTCTATAGAAAAAAACTTAAGGAATAAACGTAGCTTAATAGAACACCTTACAAGAGAAGAGAAAGTTAGTAAAATGAACGGACTGGTAACCAACTCAATATTTAGCAGTTTGGCTACCAAAAAATTTAATGAAAAATATTCTTCTTTAAATGAAGACGATAAAACTACATTAAAAAAGCTTTTATCACTAGATAAAAATCAATTAGAAACACAAATAGTTGACTTAAAAGAAAGTGCATTAGATAAACTAAAAACTTTAAAAGAGACTTCAGAAGACAATACAATGAAGAATAAAATTCAAGAAGTATGTGAGAGCATATCTAACTCAGATATAAACGCAGCTTCAATTCTAAAAATAGAGAATCTAAATAAATCTTTAATTAAATAATAATATTATGAATTTTTTAAAAAACATGTTAAGTAGTGAAGGTAAAGTTTCCAGTAAGAGATTTGTTACATTTATTTGTCTTTTATTTATGTTGATTGGTTATACCGCAAATTTATTTTGGGATTTTACAATTGAGAGTGACCTATTCCAATCTCTACAATGGATTGTAATGGCAGGACTTGGTTTTACAGCTGCCGAAAATTTTTCACATAATGGTGCTAGTTCAGAACCTGTAGAAGAAGACCCCGCTCCAACTCACACGACAGTAACTCACGAATATGATTACAGTGAGGAACATGGTGAACATGACGATATATAGAATAACTTATTATTCTTTTTTGACTTAACAACTATTATTTCTTATCTTTTTTATATGAAATTTGGAAAGAAAATAAAATTAGATATAGATAATCTTTATAAGACCCAATACGGAACAGTAGACAATAAAAATTTTAAATCTACATATATTACATTATCTTGTTGGGCAGAACCACACAAAGAAGAAGAGAATTGGACAAGAGTTATTAAGGACCTTAGACGTGAAATAAGGCTAGAGTTATACCACCAAGTAGATAAAAATGTATTTAAAGAAGAAAAATCTATAATTGATTTAGATATTAGAGCTAGTGGAATAAAACTTAAAAAAAGAAGTTTCCTTAATTGTGAATTAACTTTATTCGTAAAATCTGGAATCAAATTTAAATCAGAAAATCTTAAAGCCTCAGTAGAAGGCATCTTCAACAACCTCATCACAAATGTTTTTACACCTTATAAACATTTTAAATTTTACCCAACTAAATCTTAAGATAGAATTTATATAAACTATTAATATTTATAATAAAAGAATATTATGAAGTTATTGAAACCTAGGGAGATTGGTACCGGTATATTAGTAGAATACGATGCAGGACATGTTTCCAGCAAAACCAACCAACACATCATTAAAGAAATTACTAATAAGAGTCCTAATAGTAATGAGACTATCATGATGTACGCTGTTTTACAAAAAGCAGGCGTAGAGAATAGAAATGGCAGAGTATATCCTAGAGACATACTTCAAAGAGAAGTAGAGAAATACCAAACTCTAATAGGACAAGGCAGAGCACTGTCAGAATTAAATCATCCCGAATCATCATTAGTAGACCTTGAAAGAAGTTCCCACAGAATAGTAGAGACTTTTTGGGAAGGTGATATTTTAATGGGTAAGTTAGAAATATTAACTTCTCCAGGTTTTACTAGTAGTGGAACCATATCATGTGTAGGGGATATAGCAGCTAATTTATTAAGACACGGTGTAACTTTAGGAATATCATCTAGAGGGGTGGGCTCCATCAAACAAAAAGGTAATCAAAATATAGTCCAAGACGATTTTGAATTGATATGTTTTGACTTAGTTTCATCACCGTCTACTCCTGGTGCTTATCTATTTACTGATGTAAATGAGAGAGAACAATATGAAGAATCTATAGAAGAAGAAAGAGAGAAAAATTTACCTAAATCAAATGATTCTTTAGAGGGCTCACTTGATTTAATGAAAAAATTGAATACCTATCTTAGTTAATATACTACTTTATGTGGGTTACCATTAATATTAACTTAGTTTTTCTTTAATTCTTGCATATTTATATACAAAATAAACTAGTTTAAAATTAAGAATCAAAAATGACTAAAAAATCTATTTTAGAAGAAGCTCTTCTTGAGGCACAGGCCCTTGAGGATGCTGTTAAATCCAATGCAAAAGAAATACTTGCTTCAACTATGAAGGAAGAAATTGAAGAATTAGTAAAAGAATCTCTTACCGAACAGGATGAGGTTGAAGATTACATAGAGGACACAGAAGAAGAGGACGTGGAATTTGCTCCCGCTCCTGAAGACACAGAACAAGACTTCGAAGACGAAGATGTAGACCAAGAACCTCTAGACTTACGCGGTGCGTCAGATGATGAAGTACTCAAAGTTTTTAAGCTTATGGGTAGTGAAGACGGGATTATCGTAACTCAGGACGATGATGTTGTAGAAATCAAAGACGAAGAAACCGGAGCTGAGTATAAAGTCGAATTAGGTGAATCATTAGAAGATACACTATCTCAATCAGTAAAAGAAACAGCTGAAGAAGCTGATGAATTAGATTTAGATGTTGTGGAAGAAGATGATGACCCTCTTTACGAAATTGAGTTAGGTGAAGACCAAGGTTATGATGATACTGAAGATGAATCATTAGGCATGCGAACTGGTAAAGAATCCGGAAAAAAACAGAACTACAAAGCTAGAAGAGAGGACTCTTATGGCAAGTGGGGAACAAGAAGTGAAGGTGAAGTTACTGAAGACCAAGGCTATGACGATACGGAAGATGAATCATTAGGGATGCGTACAGGTAAAGAATCTGGTAAAAAACAATCCTATAAAGGCAGAAGAGGAGACTCTTATGGCAAGTGGGGTTCCAGAGATGCGGTTGAAGCTAATGAAGCTTCTCGTACTTATGGTTTCGGTTCTAAAAAAGGTAGAGGCTTGAGAAAAGGCATTACTAATAATAGAAACTTAACTTTTAGAGAAGGTATAAAACCAACGTCTAAACTAACTGAATCAAAAAAGAGGTACCAAAAACTTTTAGAACACGCAAAAACTCAAGATTCTTTAATCGAAAAGTTAATGGGTGAGAATAAAAGTGTGAAAGCTAAATCAAAAGAATTTAAAAGTGCATTGACTGACTTTAGAACTAAAATTAAAGAAGTGGCAGTATTTAATACAAATTTAGCTTACGCAACAAAACTCTTTACTGAACATACAACTTCAAAAGAAGAGAAAATCAACATCATGAGAAGATTTGACGAAGTCGAAACTTTAAATGAAAGTAAAAAGCTTTTTAAACGATTAAATTCAGAATTTTCTAGAAAAACTAGAAGTATCACTGAATCGGTTAAAAAGAGAATAACTAAGGCACCATCGAAAGGTTCAACAAATCTTATTGAGAGTAAAATTTATGAAAGCCCTCAAATAAGTAGAATCAAAGACATGATGTCTAAGATATAACACAATAAAATAAACTCGAATAAAAAAATATAAAAAAATGGGAGCATTATTAGAATCAGGTATGGTAGGAAACATAGGGTTAAAACACCTTAAGGTTATCCGTGAAGATACCATTACTAAATGGGACAAACTTGGATTTCTTGGCGGTCTTAAAGGACATGGGAGAGAAAACATCGCTCAGCTATACGAAAACCAAGCTACACATTTAATTAACGAGGCAACGTCCTCAAATTCTTCAGGTTCATTCGAAACTGTTGTTTTTCCAATAATTAGAAGAGTATTCTCTAAATTATTGGCAAACGATATCGTTTCTGTACAAGCTATGAATTTACCAATTGGTAAATTATTTTACTTTGTACCTAAAATTTCAAATAGAGTAACTAACGTGCCAATTACAGGTATGGAAGGTCATTCTAATCCAATTGGAGGTGGTTTTACAAACGCTACTACTACTTACAATAACATTAACCTTTACGACCAATTCTATGAAGATAGAGCAGGTGGTGGTTTATGGGACGCATCTAAAGGGGCATATTCTGCATTAACTTTAGCAATGACACCAGTATTCTGGTCATCAGGAGCTTTAGCTAAAGCTGGTAACCTTTCAACAAGTACACTTACAGGTGCTACTTTATGTACTGGAACTCAAACTGGTGTTAGAAGTGCAATTATGGTATTAGAAGGATTCCAAAACGCTGGAGCTGGTCAATTATTAGGACCAAATGGTAATGAAATGGATACGGAAGAGTTCCTTTCTTCTTTATTTATTACACAATCTGGTATGGGTGATGTTATGTGTTGTGGTGACTCAGGAACAACTGTGGTAGCTGACACATCAACACACATTCCATTTAGACTTGTAACTCAAAAGTATGGTAAAGGTATTGTTGAATACGGTACTACTTCTACTAGTCACTGGCCAGGAGGAGATTACTTTAACATTTGTGACCAAGAAAACAAAATGTACATCGAAGTTGATTTATCATGTCCAGCATGTATTTCTTGTACTTCTGTAGACGGTTATGTTGGTTCTAGAATTACTGTTGCTGATTTAGCAGCTGGAGCGTTCAACGCTACTTATAGAATCTACAGAGACCTTGAATTCGAATCAGAATTAGGTGAAGTTTCTTTTGATTTAGACTCTGTTACAGTTTCTGTAACTGAAAGAAAATTAAGAGCTACTTGGTCTCCGGAACTTGCACAAGACGTTTCTGCATTCCATAACATTGATGCTGAAGCTGAATTAACAGCTTTATTATCTGAAGAAATCGCTGCTGAGATTGATAGAGAAATCTTGAAAGACTTAAGAGCTGCGGCTTCTTGGACAATAAGATGGGATTATAACGGTTGGAAGAGATTTACTGCAGGTCAAGCACCATACACTCAAAAAGATTGGAATCAAACATTAATCACTGCGATTAATCAAATTTCAGCTCAAATCCACAAATCTACATTAAGAGGTGGGGCGAACTGGATTGTTTGTTCTTCTGAAGTTTCTGCGATTTTTGATGACTTGGAATATTTCCACGTATCAAACGCTTCTCCAGACCAAGACCAATATAACATGGGTATTGAGAAAGTAGGTACTTTATCAGGTAGATATACTGTATATAGAGACCCTTACTTCCCAGCAAACAAATGTTTGTTAGGACATAAAGGAACATCTTTATTGGATACTGGGTACGTTTACGCACCATATGTACCGTTACAGTTAACTCCAACAATGTACAATCCATTTAATTTTACACCAATCAAAGGTATCATGACTAGATACGCTAAGAAAGTTGTAAATAATAGATTCTATGGAATGATTACTATTGACGGTGTTAGAACATTTGACATTAACGAACTTAGATAATAAGTTATTTAGTAGATTATATTTAAAAAAACCCCACTTACGTGGGGTTTTTTTTTATTTATAATATACAACATTAAGAGTGGAATATATCCAGTTACCTGGTGTATCTTTCCATTTTGTTCCTGTTAAACAACTTATGGAACCATACATGTATTTAGGATTTAGTAGAGTCTGATTATGTGGTGGTGAGTTAATCCACATTTGTAACATAGTCTCAGCTAATATTACTATAGGTTTATTTTCCGGTAATATTACTAAAACATTTTCTGCTACCGTGATAGTTTGGGTTATTGTATAATAGTCATATACATTTTTTTCTTTAAATCTATCTAATACTCTGTAAACTTCATTATGGTTTGAAACATCAACAACTTCTCGATGCCCCATATAGTTAGATTTAACTTGATATTGTGTATGTTTAT
>Ga0098057_1000540_pt1 | contig 12722 bp, 19 predicted proteins | sample 18_taG_FD_77072 | JGI IMG/M metagenome (GOLD analysis project Ga0098057, IMG submission 77072) | Marine viral communities from the Subarctic Pacific Ocean - 18_ETSP_OMZAT15316 metaG | ecosystem: Environmental > Aquatic > Marine > Oceanic | place: Pacific Ocean | collected 2015-01-19 | reverse complement strand
TTTACTTTATTATTATATTTAAAAGCAGAACAAACTCCTAATGTCTTGTTGTACTTGTAGCCATACGCTTCACATTGTAATTGATTTGGTGGGAAGTCATAAGTACCATCAGTAAAAGTTACCTCACCAAGTCTATTCGTTTCTTTTGGTTTTACTTTAAATCCTTTTTTATAATCCATTATGTTATAAGTATAAAGTCCACAGTTGATAAATCATTTGGTTTGTAGTTTATTTTGTCCACTCTATATTCTCTATTCTTTATAAATACTTTGTCATAGAAGTTGAAATTTGAAATATCGTTAGGAGTTAATAAAACTTTTAGTGTCATAGATTTTACATCAGGACTGTAAAGCTCCTGAAAGTATCTAGCATAGTAAGTAGAATAAAGATTGTTTACAGGTGATACCCCCATTGAAAATGGGTTTATTAATTGACAAGCACCAAAGTTTAAATCATCATCTGTTGAAGCAGCAGGTACAGCAGAAGTATGAGAAAATAAACTGTAATGGTCTTTATTAGAATCACCAACTCCATTTTGAGCAGGAACATAAAAAGTATCTGAAGCTGTATATACTCCTGTATCAAATAAAATTCTAGGAAGATTTTTAATAGAACCAAATTCAGTAACTTCTTCATTTGTACCATAAATAGAAGGTGCTGTTAATTCAGGTGTATCGTCAAACAAGTCTTTCATAATTGTAGCAGCAAAAGGACTAGCAATAACCTCATCTTCACCTGATAACAAATCAAGTTGCTCAGAATCAAGCGTTAAACTTCCATACAAATACCCACCTGTTGCATTTTTATACACTCTAAAAGGATAATCATCTTCATCTTCTTCATATTTGAAAACAACCCTCTTTTTTAAATCTAATGCTTTTAATTTAATATCTGAAACATCTACTTTATGCGTCCAATCTAATACAGTAACATCATCTTTAAAAACATCATTGTAAGGTTCAATAAGTATGTTAGAAGGATTTTGTTTATCTTGTAATGTTATAAGATTAAACATTGTAAACAACCCTTTTAAGAAATCCCATTGTACCATTTCACCTCTTGCTGTATCTAATAGAGTAGGAACTTGTACTGCGTTATTGTTGTAAGTTATGTTTAAATAACTTGTAGTTGTGTCTGATATGTATATGTCGCCATCACTATTAAATGTGGTAGCTTCCATTTGTATATAATCCCCATTATTTAATACAACATCAAACGAACCACTAATAGCACCACTACCACCTGCTGCAACCGTCATTGTTTCATATTTAATAGTTTCTATAACAGAACCACTTGAATTGAATACACAAATTCTCATATCAACTGTCCAATTATCAACATTCCACCACGGGTAAGCATAAGGTCTGTTTGCTACTTGTATTCTGTAACTTCCTGTACAATGTAAATTATTTACATCTGAAACAAAAGAATAATTCGAGTTATTCCATAAATCAAGAGAACCACTACCATTATCTAAATTTACAGGTACATTCGTCCAATTAGGAGATTGAGCAACTGTAGGGTCTGTTAAATCTGATATTCTTTTTACAAAGTCATTTCTTAAAGGTGCTGCACCATCAGGTTCTTCACCCCAATTAAAATCCATATATAAATTACTGAAATATGAACTGTCAAAAAATGCAGATGAGTATGTAAACCCTGCGTCTTTAAATATATTATCTACTAAATACTTTACATTTATAAAAGGTCTAAATCCATCTTCTAATCTTTTTAATGATGGTCTATTTGCTGTTGCTCCATCACTCACTTGTCCTGATGTTGCGTTCCTTCTAATACTACCTGCCCAATTTAAAAATGGGTACTTTAAAACAGAAGTAGTTATATCACCTGCTGCTCCTGCAAAACTATCAGCTTGTAATGCGTTTAATAAAGGTAAAGCACCTGTTTGACTTGCTTCTATTGAAGTTAAATTATAATCGTGGTCTAATTCTGAAAGATTTAAGTCTGCAAATGTTAAGTCTTTCATAGCGTCCATAAGTGCTACTGAATCTGAGTACAAGTTTACATTATAACTTATTTCACCTTTCTTATCTACAATATCAATTAGTTTTAAAAACCCCTCAAATACTATGAAGCCATTTTCCTTTAACATTACAGATGTCTTTTTATAAGGATTAAAAGTATAAAGTCCTGATGCTTTTGTTATTTCAAATAAGTTCCCAAATATCCTATTGTTCTTTTTAGTAGCAGGTAAATGAAACGCTTTAGAATAAGATTGCGTTTTAGTAGCTACATCTTTAAAGTCATCAACACTTAAAGTTAAAGGTATTGTTTCATCTTCATAAAGGTCAAGTATTTGTTGGTCGTGTAATTCATCTGCTGTAAAACCTGTTGTTGTTGTTGTTGTTCCTGATTGAAACTCCCTTAAAGATATATTTTTGATAAGAAGTGCGTCAGTTTCTGTAGGACTGTCAAAATATTCTAAACAAATAGTTACAGCACTACTAGTAGGTACAAAAGATGCACTTTCAATAACTCCATCACCATCAATAGTTGCTTTAACATCAAATACAAGTGGGTATAAAAATGTGTTTGTAACTCCGAAAGTCAAGTATCCCTTAGTACCCATACTTGCGTATGGCGAAGCAACTCCGTCTATCTCTACTCTTATTTTATATGTTACACCCGCTGTTAGTCCTGTTACTTTTTGGTATATTCCTGAAGTATATTGAGCAACAATATTAGTAGAAGCATCCCAAGTTGAGTACATCACAACATTGTTTGAAGTCATTACAGGTGCTACAGCAGCAGGATTAGCAGGAGAACCATAAACATCCCAAGTGTATCTATTCCAAGTATTAGGTGATGTTGGTGGGTGTTGAAAATCATAAATATTATTAGGGTGCTCCCATTGATACATAGCAAGAACAGAAGCAGCATTGTAGGTTGATGAGTTCATTCCATTAAAACTCTGACCATCTACTATAAATTCTGCTCCCACATAAACACCTGTAGTTGTAGTTGTTGTAGTTCCTTCAGTACTCTGTGGTGATATTATTAGTTGTACACTCATTATACAGACTGTGTTCTTTGGTTCTTAGTTCTTTCTACTTCAAAAGTATATTGAATGAGCTTATCATTTGCTACAGTCTTTCTAGTGTGCTTAGAAGTTGTTAGCGTTACAGGTTGCACATATCTTCTTAAAGTACCTCCTACATCAGATTGATAGCCATTTAAAATATAAACTTCAGGACTATTTATTAGTTGTTCTAGCCATACAGATTCGTCCTCTGAAATATAATCTGTATTCATTTTGATTTTCTCTTTTGTATCTACTTTGTAATTCTTACGACCTCCTGTTGAGCCGTGTAATTTATATGTAGCTTCATTCCAAGTACCACTCAATTGAGTGTAAGTTTTTCTATTAGTACTTAGACTTCTAACTGACTTTTTATTAAATGTATAGTAATCCCAAGTTCCGTGTTTGTTTAACCAAGTTAATCTGATACCCTCGTAACCTCTACCACTTTCACATATTATGTCAAATCTATATGTTTGTCCTATTGTTGTAGTTGCACTTTCAGTTTTAACAGTATAATAAGCTACATCATTTATATTCGTATTCCAAGCAGCATAACCTGCTCCTGAAAAGTTTGCAGGGAAGCAACCAATATAAACTATTTTATTCATAGCTAAAGTAATTGTTGCTGAACTTGTAACAGCAATATCAAATGTGCCTAAACTACTATTAGAGCTATCGTACATTTCTACTTCAGCATTATCAATTTTAGGACAAATAAAAGAAAAATAAGGGTCTATGTCCGATAAGAACGGCAAAGTTCCATAATCAGTTATTCTTACATATTGTGTTAAAGGTGCGTCTGATAAAGCACCCCCATTAATTCCTGTCACTAGACCTACTGTTGTATATCCTGCTGCGTCTAAATCGTAACCAAAATTGCTGCCACTTGTTGTTAATACATCTATATAATCTACAACTCCATTGTATAAAATATACTGCTGAGTACTTCTACTCATTGAAGTATCTTCAGCTACAAAGTCAGGGAAAGCAGGGTCTGCACCTTCATACTCTATTGCAAAATCTATTTGAAACCACTTTACTGAATTAACACCTAAAGCAGATTTATCTACTGTGTGTAAACTATGGTAATTTGTATTACTATAAGCAGCACCTTTAAAATTAGAAATAACACCACCTGCGTCTGTACCTGTAAAGTCAGGAGTTACATAATTTTTAAGAATTGTACTGAAATCAAATATACCTACTTCTGCTGCATTGGGTGTAGTTTTAAAAACTCCTATCTGAACAGGTGTAGCACTATCACTATAAACATTTACATAAGCTACATACTTTACTTTTGATTCATTAGCAACAATAGTTGTGTCCTCCTTTATTGCAAATATAATATCTTGCTCTGCTGCTACTGTTTTATAAAGAGGTTTCTGTTGTAATTGTAATGCCATATCTTTTTTATTTTACTGTTGTTAAATTTTCTATAATATCTTCTTTCACGCTTCCTAACATTTCTTTTCCAAATTGTTTTAATCCAAGTCCTAAAGGTTTCTGAAAGAAGCTTATTCCCTGCTTTCCGTATAAGTAAATCTTACGAGCTATAAGGAACTTTAAAGACTTTCTTGATATAAACCTACCTTTAGCGTCACGAGGTGCAATACCCCTTCTTACTATCCATTTATCAAGTCCTTTAGTTAAACCTCCATCTCTACTTTTACCATAACTAAAAGGTGAAGTCTTTGTCTGCCCTTTATAATCTACAAAACTTCTTTTCTTTTTCGTTCCTGAAACTCCTTTGTCTATAAACTTTCCATAGTCTAGCATACTAAACTCTACACTATATCCGTCTTTAGTTTTTACTACATTATACTTGACACTATTTAACAGCTTACCTGTAACAACCTTATCCCTCCTTTTAAGGTTACCCTTAGCACGATTGACTACTTGTTTACCAAAACTATTCAGATAGCGTTCTAAGTTCTTCATTATACACTAGCAACAAAGATTTCTACATCACAGTCTTCAGAAGCTCTTGGTTTAACTTGAATACTTGTAATGTCTTCTAGTGTAGGGAAGTTAGGTGTTGTGTCTTCTTCTGCTATTACTGATGTATCTGCTTGACATAAGATATGTGAAGTTCCTGCTGTCATTACAACTTGATAGTTAGTATTTTCTGTTACTATTGCTATATCCATTACTCCTGTTGTACTTAGGTTTGTCACTCTGATATATTTACAATTTTCTAAGTCTAAAGCTCCTGCACTACCATAAACATTACTATTGAATGTTGCTATTGTAGTTGTGTTAGAATGAGGACAAGTTACTACTCTTTCAAAAGTATCTGTAATATCTGATACAGTTAGTGTGTTTGTTGAACCTCTTTTTGCATTATTTAAAATAATACTTTCGGTTACTGTTACTGTTAAATCTGCCATTTTATTTTTATTTATTTGTTAGTTAATTTGCTTCTACAGGAATTACGCAAGTTTGAAAGTCGTTCTCAGTTTCTATTGCTATTGTAAATACCCACCCTGTTACATTTTGGTCAAATCTTTCTGTGAATGGTTCTAGCGTTTGACCTACTCCACTAAAATATACAGGTACATCAAAACCACTTTCAGTTTGCCAATCACTATGTCTAAACATTCCAATAATATCAGTTGAAATACTTAAACAATCTGACAATACTTCCTGCTCATTACTTTGGTTTATTACAGTAGCTCCTGACCAATCAGTATCTTCACTTACTAAATCCATTACGAATATCTGAAAATTATAAGTTAGTGAGCTTTCATTAGCTTGAACGCTTGTTGGGTTGATGTGCATTAAAGGGTATTTAGTATTCTTTTCTAAATCTACATCATAAATATCTCCAACTGTAGTTGTGTTTATTTGTTTATGTAAATCACCTGCTGCTTTTAACACGCTAACTACATTCTGATATGTTTTGTTATTAATCATTTCTATTTACTGTTTTAGTATCGTTTAAATCTGTTTCATAACTTAGCCAAGTAAGGCACTCATAAAGGTTTAATTTCACTATCTTTTCTAAATTTACTATTTCACCATTTGTCAATCTATACATTACTCCGAACCAACTCCATTTACTTGCAAAGGTTTCGTCTGCTGTTGCTTCACTATCGCTTCTGTCTGTTCCATTAAATACAATGGCAAAATTATCAATAGTTGCTTGGCGAAACTCCAAAAAAAAACCAATGCACTTTGCACTTGTTCAGCTTTCATTTCTTTCATAGCTTCTGCCCTTAATCGTATATCACCATCATACGCTGCTATGGTATAATGTTTCCCTTTCTTTTCCGTGATAGGTCTGTAAAGGACAGCCATTATTTCAGGAAGGCTTTTATCAACACCCTCTTTTATAAAAGTTTCTAAATCGGCATACTCCCCTAATGTAATATCTGAAAGTTGTGGGTGGAATCCATATTCAACTCCATCTATTTCTATAATATTCTGTAACTCATTATTTGCTTCCTCTTGCATTTTAGAAATAGCACCCATAATACCTGCTACATCATAAAGTGATAATTGGTTAATCAGTTGTTTAGGTATATCTGACATAGCTCTAATTGTTTCTAGTGCTTCTTTAGATTTTGTACCCTCATTTAAAGAAACAAGCTCAGCCCATTTCTCTAAAGTTACATCTGACCAACTATCAATTAAATTAAAGGTTTCTTTTTTACCTTCTTTTTTGATTTTAACTTTCATACTATATAATAGAATTTTATTGTTTTTAGTTTACTGCACAAAGTAACGACCTGTGTTCTTGTTTATTTCGTAATACATACGCATAGCTAAAGCGTCTGAATAATCAGGTGAACGACCTAATACTGCTTTGATTGTATCTTTAGGTATTATCTTTAATTTACCATCTTTATCAATATCTTTGTTTCTTACTTGTTCTAATTCTTCAGTAATATACTTGCGTGTATTAGCGTCAATAGTCTTAACGCCTATTTGTCCTTTGTTTATTAGTTCTGCCAATTTGTAATAGCATTGTGTCTTTAAGTTTTGAAAGTTTTCTTTTTTTAACGGCTTTGAATTGTTCACAAAACCCTGACACCTTAACATATCTTTAACACCACCACCTACTCCATCTTCATCAACAATAATATTTCTAAGGTTTACTTGGTGAGTTCTTTGTAATTGTCTTATGTATTCTGCTAATTCCGTTACAGTATTCTTTTCAAAGGTTTTAATCATAGTAACTTGCAATCCTTCAAATAACATAACAACTGATTTATCAGAACCAAGTCTAGCTACATCACAACTAATATACTTTTGACCATCTTGACCTTTATTGTCAAATAGATTTAATATACTATCATAATCAATTAAAGCGTCAGAAGAAGCGTCATATTCCCAATTTCCAAATAGTAATCTTTGCTTACTTACTTCGTCTAGCTTTGAAAGTTGTTGCTCATAGTGTTTAGATATGTAGTTATTGTCAGTAACTAAAGATTGTATAAATTGTCTGTAAGGTTTTAGTGTTCCTAGTTGTGCAGGTTTGTAGTATTCAGTATATACCCAATTCTTAGCAGGATTGCAAGACATAAGCATTTTTGGAATAAGTGAGTTCTCATCTAACTTATACCTAAGTCTTGACTGCACTACATTTATTGCTTTGTGTGTTACTTGGTTTGCTTCATCAATAAAAGCTCCTGTTATTTCTAGTGAACCTAAACTATCAAAGTTTCTGTCAGATGGGTATAAGAATAAATCTTTAAGTATTATTTCTGAACCATTGTAAAAGGTTATGATATTAGAAGAACCGTTAAAAGTATAATGCTCACCACTCTTTAAATTCCAAACCTCACATACTTCAAAAAATGTGTTAAGTGTAGTCTTTTTTAAAGCGTCTAATTTAGACCTACCCATTAAGTATCTTGTCTTAGGGTATTGCAAACACATTGTAATTAACCAAGCTGTACCTACCCAACTTTTACCACCACCTGCTGCACCACCAAATAACACCTCATTTGTAGTGTCATCAAATAGGTATCTTAAAGCTTCTTTTTGTTTACCTGTAAATTCAGGATTAATTTCCAAGATTTATGTTTATCTTAATAGGTTCGTTTCCTGAAGTAATATCTACTTCTTGTTTTTCATTATAGCCACGCTTACGACCTCTAGTTTTTAAAAAGAATGTTGTAGCTTGTGTACTGCCATTTTCAATTTGTGCTTTAAGGTGTGTTTCTGCAAAGTCTATAAACTTACTATCAATACTATCTACTGCTTTCTTGTATTCCTCATCTGAATTATACCAAGCATAGTGTCTGCTTCTTGTTATGTCTGCTTTCTCACAAGCTTCAGTAACAATACCTAATGATACTTCTAGTGCAGCTAGTAGTTTCTTTTTACCCTCTTGTGTCCTCTTTTGTTCTGTTTCCATATTATATAATAGAAATTATGCGTATTCGTTTGGCAGCATTAGTCTGATACCCAATTCACTTAACGCCCATATCCTTATTTGTTCTGCATATAATTCAAATTCTCCTGTGTTCATTCTTGCTGAACTATTAACTACTTGAAGTCCTACTTGCTTATCGTTTATCTCTACACTTTGCCATTCACTTGCAAACTTGACCTTCAAACAATCGTGCATTTCGTCAGGGAAGTAACCAAGCTCTGAAGCTAAAGGTTGGACTATACAAGCCCAATAGTAATTGTTTTGCATATTAGACCTATTGTTTCTTTTCTTCTTCACATCAACTATATAGTTATCTTCTAATTCTTTTAGATAGTTAAACAGTTGTTGTTTGTCTTGGTTATTGTTTATTACGAATTTCACTTTTGTTTAGCTTTCAGTATATCTAATTCAAACTCTAAATGGTTTATAGCTTTCTGTATGCACTCAATAGGACTGTCGTGTTTTCTTTCTGCTCTGAGTAAATAAGTAACTGCTGTTCCTGTATTGTAGCTGAGTTCAAAGTCCTCAATAACTTTACGAGCTTCATAGCCATATCTTATTCCTTTGTAATAGCTTGGTATTCTAGAATCTTTCATTGTATTTATTTATGTTATCAATTAAATCTTTATTGTTTCTTATTGCTATCTTATTTTCTATAATTGTATTTACAAAAAATACGATTATTAAGACAGCTACTATTATTGCTAATGTTATCATAAAAATAATTTATATTCAGTTTCTTTTATTCTTTCTTCAGCTATTTTAAAATACTTCTCATCCATCTCTATTCCTATAAAGTTACGGTTTAAATTCTTTGCTGCTACACCTGTACTCCCTGAGCCCATAGTAAAATCCAAAACAGTTTCATTTTCGTTTGTATAAGTTTTTATAAGATACTCCATTAAAGCAACAGGTTTTTGTGTTGGGTGGTTACATTTTGTTGGGTGTAATGGGTTTATTGTTATTATTGTTTTAGGATGATTTAATTTACTACCTTTTCTTTTAAAGTTTGTTGTTTTACCTCCCATTAAATCAGTTCTTTTAGACTCACTTATATTTTTTCTAACGTTTTTAGGATTTTTTAAAGTCATTTGAGGATAGTAGTTTATTCTTCTACCACTTCCAAAAATAGAAACATTTTCATTTTGTTGCATTGGTCTATATTTTGCTACTAAATGACCTCTAGCTGTTGTCTTATTCCATATCCAATCATACTTATAGTTTTTAATATTACTCATTCTTAAAGCACTACTAAAAGGTTCACTTCCAAACAACACAATAGCCCCGTTAGGTTTAATTATTCTGTTTAGTTGTTCCCACATCAAACCAAAATCAATAACACTATCCCACTTACACGCAGTTGTTCCGTAAGGTGGGTCTGTTATAATAGCGTCAATACTACCATCAGGTATTGATTTCATTACTTCTAAGCAATCACCAAGTATTAAATTCATTATTTGCTTAATAGTTTTAAAAGTTGATGAGGTGTATATATTCTGCTATCACCATCATAGTTTTCAAAGATACAAGTAAAGTTATCATCTTCCCAAGTCCATAAAGATTTAACTCCTTTATCAATATGTTTCTTTAATACCCATTTAATTGTTTTATAAGTTCTTTCCATATCTATTGTTTTAGTTTGGGTAGGAAGCCACCACAACCTCCTACCTTTCTTTTCATACTTCTGACTAGAACTCCAAATGACAACAACATCAATCAGGACACTCTCCTTTTAAATTATTAATTTATTTGTCAGATTCTCTTTTATTATTAATTAACTGTATTCTTCATATAGTTTTTTTATTCCTTTAAAGCAAGTTGAAATACAAGAGCCACAGTTAGTACCTACATTGTAGTTTGTGTTAAAAATGATATTGTATGTTTCAATCATTCTCTTTTTAGCTGCTTTGTTTTTTGCTTTTCCTGTTTTTAAATCTTTCCACATATCTAATATTTCATCTACTATTTCCTGTGGTAAACTTTCAGGAGTTTCTACTTCTGTTGTCTTTGCCCATTTCTTTTGACTACAACCCATTGTTGCAAGTCTTGCCTTTATCTTCATAAAACAGCCACAGTCCTTACAAGTTCCTGTAGGTTTAAAATAATAAATACAACCCTTACAGATAGTTATTCTATCTTCATATATTTCGTTAGGTACAAAAAACTTATTCATTCAATTCCTTTTTAAGTATTTCCCTTACTTTATCTATTGTAGTGAAAAGACTGTTTCTACTTATTCCTGTTTCTTCAGCAAGTCCTGATAAAGTCTTTCCCTTATAGTAATAGAGTTTAAATATAGCTCTGTCGTACCAATACAAGCCGTCTAAGGCATTATCTATACTTTCTAGTTGCTCATACTTGCAAACATCTAAAACTTCATTAGGTAGGTTGTAAAGGTCTTTAGCAGATGTATTTTTGTATTCGTAAGTTAAAGTGCTTGTTAGTTCGTCAATATGTGTATAGTATTTGTCGTATTTATAATAGTAAGCACTTCTTACGCTTGTTAGACTTCTTCTTAATGCAACTGCTCCATACTTTATTAAACCTTCTTTACCATCTTTTGTATATATCTTAGATAAAACTTCAGGATTCATTTGAAGCATATAAATCATAAGTTCCTGTACTGCGTCATCTACTGTGTTTTTGTCAGTAGTTAAACCATAACACATCTTTTCAAACTCACTCCTACAGTCAGCAATTACTTTATATATTTCATTCATTTGTCATTTCTAAAGTTTCTATTTTGTCTACTGTTTCCTGAAGTATCTCGTTTAATATTGTTTTATAAGACCTTATTATTGTTGCGTTTCTCTTTGTTTCAATTCCTGCAAAGAACCCATTAGTCATAACTGATAAGTTTATAGGGATTATCATAATCCAATCGTAAAAGTTGTTTTCTCTTACACCTTTGCCATATCCGTTATGGTATTCAATTATTATTTCAAATACTTCTAAATAGTTATTATACTTGGTTGGTGTTGCAATATCTTTTACGAACTCTAATGTCATATTGATATAGCTTTGAATTATAAACTTATGTTCGGTACTTGCATAAATTGGTTCTATCATACGCCAAACTTAACAAAAAAGTTTACTCAATTCCTTTTTCTTTTTTTAACTTATCAACAAGTGATTTGTAGTAACTTATCTTTTCCTCATATTCAACACGACTTATCTTTAAAGTTGTTCTAGCTAAATGTTGTAATTCCTCAGCTCTGCCTTCCCCATACTTTGCATCTATAGCTAAAGCGAAGCGATACTGTTCTCCCCACGCATAGACATTGCATTTTACACACTGTACCTCACAATTTCCATCTTCTGAAAATCTTGTGGCTAGGTGCTTTCTACTTTGAAAATGACCATTTTGCATACCGTCCTTATAGTGTTTTACCACATTACAAGTTATGCACTGACAATAACCAAATTCGTTTGCTGAACGCAACCTGATGTAAAGACTGAACCACTTGTCAAGTTCCTTTTTTAATTTACTGACTGTCTTCTTCAATTCTTATTAAGTTTTTAATTAATACTTTAACGAGTTGTTCTTGGTCAAATGTGCTTCCTTCTCTGACTTTCCTACCACCATAATAAAAGATACCTTTTAAATTATTTATTCTTTCATAGACAATAGCATTATTAAAAGCCCATATAATAGCTACAGGTTTACCACTATTGACTTGAAGCTGTTGAGCTCTTACAATTTTACGCATTGCTACAATAACATCTTGTCCGTCCTCTATATTCTTATGTACTCCTTTTACTTCAGCAAACCCTGTTATCTTTCCTTTGTTATAAAGGACTGCGTCAATGTGAGCATATTCCTGATGTGAACCATAAGTCAAACCAAAGTGATTGCAAAACTGAGTTAAAGCTTTATTCTGTCTTTCTCTATGTGCTTTTCTTTCAAATTTCATCTTCAAACTTAGAACAAAAATATGCTTCTAAAATACAAAGTAGAATTATTATTCCCCATACGATTGTTAATATCTTCATTTTAATTTTCTTATTAGCCACATTACGACGGCTGTTATTAATACCCAACCTATCATCTTAAAAAATCTAATATCATTTCATAAAATTCTGATTCGTTATTTTCAGTCCATACTTGTATCTGTTCTTCAGTAAGTTCTTTTCCATTTTCATCTTCTGCATAACTGATAAAAGCGTCGCAAAAATCAGGATAATCCCAAGACTTTACATCTTCTAATTCATAATCTGTTAATTTCATTTTAATAGTTTTAAAGGTTCTTGATACCATAAGGTCTTTCCTTTTGGCTTTCCTAATGTATGTACTTCATA
>Ga0098057_1000526_pt1 | contig 12942 bp, 14 predicted proteins | sample 18_taG_FD_77072 | JGI IMG/M metagenome (GOLD analysis project Ga0098057, IMG submission 77072) | Marine viral communities from the Subarctic Pacific Ocean - 18_ETSP_OMZAT15316 metaG | ecosystem: Environmental > Aquatic > Marine > Oceanic | place: Pacific Ocean | collected 2015-01-19 | reverse complement strand
GTTCTGCTTCGCAATCTAAAATATTTGCCCCAAAGCCATTAGCTCGACAATGATTAGCCAACATAGCCGCCCAGATAGGCGGCTCAATGGCTGAATGATCTTTTGCTAAATCTTGATATATCTTTTTTGAAGAGTTTGTATGTACAAATAAGATATCTAATCTTCTTGTTCCCAACTTATTTCCCAATCCTTAAATTCTGCTGCGAGACAATCAATCTTGTAGTCTTTTCTACCACCAGCAAGTTCTTGTATCTTGTTTTTAGCAGTGTTACGAATACCATTTAAACCGTGTGTAAGCTCTAAATTGTTGCCGTCTTTGATACCTTTGCGATAATTCGACTCATTATGCCAAATATGTAAATTCATCTGAGACAAAACAACAATCGCCCTAACAGCGTCAGCATCTAATATAACCTCTTTTTCTTTTAAAGTCAAGTCAATATCATGAAGAATGTCCGAAATTTCTTGAGCATATTCATATTTGTGCTCTGTTATAAATACTTCTTTTAGTTGTGCAATTGATAGTCGATCGATCAATTCAGAAAGCGTTGGTAAATATTTTCTAGTCATTTATTCTCCACTAAATTTTTTGAAAAGCTTTTGCGCTGTATAATTTTCAATTGCCTTGTTATAAGCGTTTTCTACAATGTGTTCATATTCAGACCAATTGCCTGCTATTTTATTTATAATTTCGGGTAGTTCTTCGTTGTTTTCATAATAAACAAAATCTTTTCCTGGCTCAAACCAATTCTCAACCACATTCCACGGATCTTTCTTAACAAGTGAAAGAGTCTTGTTAAACGCAGCTTCTACAACTCTTGTTTTCATTTGGGGCGCGATCACGTGATCCACATGAGAGAAGGCTTTGTTAAGTTTGTAAGACGGGATTGCTTTAATATTATTAGTGTGATCTTCTGAAAGGTACAGAAGGTTCGTAACCACAAAAATTTTTGTTTTTCTTAAAACTTCCCACATTTCTGTTCTAGGGGCGCTAATTTTGGTGACTTGTTCGCAATATCGAGGAGGAATATACCGAGCATAAGCTTTACCAGATGGGTGTTTCTCCCCATGATCATAAGGGCCCCCAGGAGCAAACGCCGGGGCAGACCAATGAGCCGGGTGCACAGTAAACAGATTAGATTTAAACGATTGCATTGTATCCATTATTGCGATATGATCTTCTGAATGAATATTACCCCAATATATTACATCAAATTCTTTCTCATATTCTTCTTTAGGAATGTCGTTTATATTATATGGAATTATGGCTGATTCAAACTTTTCTTTACCGTGTACTCTGTTTAACCATTCGGCGGTATATGGACAAATGGTATAAATCTTATCAAAATAATCGTCCTTATCCGCACTCAAATCTACTATTTCTTGCCGTCCTGACAAAAATGCACAGGGTTGCTCTCCAGTAACAGCTATCTTTCTATCATAATGTTTATATTTTTCTTTTAATCCGTCATTATTTATCGCATTATATCCAAAAAACATTATATTAGTTTCGCTATCATCACCCATTTCGTGATATTTCAAATAATGATCAATGTCGTCTGGATATCCACCTGCTAAATCATATACAACTTTCATTTATAGCCTTTTTTTGTCTGTTGAGTTTAAGTACCAATCGATTGTCTTTTGTAAGCCTTCTCTCAAAGACGTACTCGGAACGTAGCCCATGTGTTTTCTAAATCTCTCCATGCAATAAAATCTTCGTGGTTGACCATCTGGGCGATCTGCGTTCCACACAATCTCTCCTTCATAACCGACTAAATCAACAATTGTTTCAACCAATTCTTTAACTGATGTTTCGGTACCGGTTCCAAGGTTTAGCGGGCCACTCTGATTGAACTTTTCAGCCACATCAAGTATGGCCTGAGCAGTGTCTTCTACATATAAAAATTCTCTCGTTGCATTTCCGGTTCCCCACACCTCTACCGATGGTAGCTGGTTTTGTTTAGCGTCTAAGAACTTTCTTATTAGTGCCGGCACCACGTGGCTCTTTTCTAGATCAAAATTATCATTAGGGCCGTAGAGATTGGCGGGAAGCAAAATAGAAGAATCAAACCCATATTGGGCACGGTAAGTCCAAGATTGGACTATTAACATTTTCTTGGCCATTGAATATCCCATAGATTCTTCTTGCGGCAATCCGCTCCAAAAATCACTTTCAGTATATGGAACCTCTAAATCAAGCGGATACCCACACCCAGCGGCGAGGGCGACCGTTTTTTGTACATTATAGCGGCGGGCGTATTCTAATACTAGAGTCCCCATCATAATATTATCATAAAAAAATGTTCCAGGCTCTGATTTATTCGCAGCGATGCCGCCTACTTTGCCGGCAAGATGTATAACGATATCTGGCCTTAAGTGACTAAACATCAGATCTACATCGCGCTCAATAGTGAGATTGTAATCATATTTTGATGGATGGTGCACCGTTGTGCCTTCTTTTTCCTTTAGCATCTTTACTACATGCGTACCAACAAATCCGTGGGCGCCTGTTACCAATACTGTCTTATCTTTCCAAAATGTCATTTTTAGTTCCTAATAATTCGCATACCAAGGGGCCTCAATAATGCTGTATGCTTTAATAAGCTGACGAATGCCATCGTCCAAATCATATTTGCACTCAAACCCCTTATCATAAAATTTCTGACTACTAACAATATAATCGCGCGTATCAGGATCAGAAGTAAATTCTGCCTTAATGATTTCAAGCGGAAGATGCTCCTTAATCTTTTCTGCCAGCTGGAGTTTATTCATATTAATGGCATCGTTACCTACGTTGTAGGTTTCATTTTTACAGCTGTCCCAATTATCGATCACAAACATAAATGCGCGGCACACATCTTGAAGGTGCACATAATTTCTCATAAATTCACACTCGTACAGAACCAGCACACGATCGCGTAAGGCTTTAAGTACAAAGTTGTTTACCAATAAATCGGTTCTCATTCTAGAGCCAGGACCAAATACAGTTGCTAGTCTAAAAGTTACGTGATTTTCAACGTTCTTATATTCAGCTTCGGCGGCGACTTTTGTTTGTCCATACAAGGTAATTGGATTCAGAGGCGATTCCTCCGTACATACAGAGCCGTCGATACTAACTCCATATCCTGAATTCGTACAAGGGTAAATTACCTTTTGTTCGGGAGTTTTGTTCTTGGCAATCCAAGCGTTTGCTCCATGATTAATTTCGACGGCGCCGCGTTTATCTTTCTCACAGAGAGGAAATCCAACAAGGGCAGCTAAAGGAATAATAATATCTGCTTTAACCAGCTCTTTCTTTAAGATTTCTAAATTAGTAATATCGCCCTTTATAAAATTAAAGTTAGGTTCTATTGCATATCTTAGCAAAGATGTGGCCTCATACATCAAATTATCGATCACGACCACCTTGTGGTCTGAGCGAAGCAAATGTTCAGTAAGTTCGCTGCCGATATAGCCGGCGCCGCCAGTTATCAAAACGTTCATTTCATCCTTCCTTGTATATCATTATAAACTCTTTTTAAGCCTTCTTGTAGGCTCGTCTTGGCTTCAAAACCAATTTCTTCTTTTGCTTTTGAGCAATCACACCACTGTCCCCATATCAAAGTATCTTTTGTCAAATCATATTCAATATTTATCTCTTTCCCCGACACCTCTACAACTGCTTTCGCTAAATCTCCGATAGAAATTCTTTCCTGTAGGCCCACATTATAAGGCCCGACCTGTTCAAGCTCTTCCATTTTTTCAATCATAAGTTTGGTGCACTCGACAGCATCGTCAATGAAACAATAAGAGCGAGTTTCTTTTCCGGTGCCCCAAATTCTAAACGGAATGTCAGGATAATTTATAGCACGATTAGTGAATACAGGAATACAGGAGCCAGTAGCTAAATCATAGTCTTGGTTTTCTCCATAAATTCCAATATATCTGGCGATTGCCACGCGAAGATCTGGGTTTTCTACGCGAGCATACTCGATCTCTTTCTCTGATATCAATTTTGCCCAACCATAAGCCAGCTCAGACTCTGCGGGGTATGCCTGTTCTTCTATAATTGCTGGAGAATCTGGTGTTCCTTGCAATTCTTTTGGGTATATGTGAGCACTGCTAGCATAAAAATACTTTTTAATGTTATTTTGCAAGACCGCCTTTAAAACATTTGAGTCCATAAGTATGTTTTCGCTCATAACGGTATAGGGCTTGGAAGTATAAAGGCCAATTCCTCCAACTTTCGAGGCCATATGGATAACAATATCTACATTTTTGAGATTATTTAAACAAAAATCCAGATTCTTTAAGTCACCTTCGATCAATTCAATTGAATCTATGATCTCTAAAATATATTCTTTCTTGCCTCTCTCAAAATTATCCACAATTGTAACATATGCGCCTTCATATACTAAATCTTTACAAAGATTTGAGCCGATAAAGCCGGCTCCACCGGTTACAAGAACGCTTTTATCTTGCCAATAGCTCATACTAGTGTCCAGTTTTCTGGATAAAAGCCTTTTCTGTGCGTATATTCGGGCATATCTGGATGATATCTCTCCGGAGCAATCACACTTTTATCAGGATTTTGATTTAAATAAGCTGCCCACCAGCCAAATGAACTAATATGGCTAATAATATTGTGATCGCAAGACATTATTAATGAAAAATCGTTCATCGTTGTGTTCCCTTTAGAAAAAATAAAGTCTTTTCCTTTGAAATTTCGCTTGCACCAGTCAATATCTGACTCATTATCATCACCAGAAAATCTTAAACCACCAGAAAAAACCAAATATTTTACCTTTTTTCCGTCAAATTGTTGTAACGCTGACGTCAAATACTTTCCATAAAAGCTATTTTTATCAAGTTTCTCTGTTTTTCCATACATTTCATTAAGTTCTTTGCTGGGGTTAGAGCCGTTTGTGTTATCTCCTCTTCTTAGGTGAAGAGAAACAACCTCATGTTCAGGAAACTTTTCTTTTATAGACGAGACAATCTTTTGAGCCTTTGTCATATATTCTTTTTTTGGCGTAAGCTCTTTTTTAATTTGCTTCTCGCAGTGTTTAAAATAATACGTGCTTTGAAAAAACCCATGCAGATTATAGCCATCTTGAATATCAAAAAACTCTTCATCATATGTCATGTGATCTGGCTCACTATATGTCTTAAAGTGTCTCAAAACGCTTTCATTTTCAGAAGTTGCGTATGAACATTCAATGTTAAATTCATTCAACAGGCAATTTTGTCCATGCCAATTTCTACTATCTGGGTGCGGAATGACCGCCTTGTACCCATGATAAAGCGCTAGCGATTTAAGGGCGCTATATTGAAAAAGCTGGTTTCCTAGCCTTCCAAGTTTTCCTAATTCTAAAAAAGTAATCACTATGTATTCCTTAAGACTGCCACTGGTTGATATGGAGATTGATGTGCTGTGTTAATGTTGTTTGAAAATGTTTTTTGCGCAAAGCCATATTTTGCTACCAGTTCCCAATTTTTTATTAGTAGTGGGTATCTTTTTTCTCCATATACTCTGTGTACGTTAAAATAAACTTTATCTCGGCCGGTGGGAACAGCCAAATACATCAGTCCGTCTTTTTTCAAAAGCTTTTTCATATGTTGCACGGCCTCTAGATCACCATCGGGGTTCAGTGGATCTCCATATCTTCCCAGTCCATCATGCTCATAAGAAGAAATTGATAAGCAAGCATCAAATAAAATGTCACCTTCGCTTCCCGGCTTAACATATTCAATTTTAGGATGAAAGCTTTCTCTATCTGAATATTCAATAACTGTACACTTCTCTGCACCATATACAATAGCCATCGCTTCGTACCAAGGATAAGCTGAACCTGCAATACATATGTGTTTTCCCTCGATCGGAAAACTATCTAGTGCTTGATAAAGCCACGTATCTGTGTCCAAATAATAGTTTGTTTCTCGGTTCTCGATTCTTGTTACACATTTATCATATTCTTCTTGTGTAAAGTTTGCATTTATCATTTGTTGGATTTCATCACTACAATCATTTCGATAATGATATAATACAGATACTTTTCCATCCATGGAATATCTGTCATACAATTCGCCAGGGATCCCTTCAGGTGCTTTCATTTGTCATCTCCACGTTTTTAAACAATTCGAACTCTCTTAAATCTCTATAAAACGGCTCTTCCGGCAAATCTTCCATATGTTCTGGATAATTTTGCATAAGCATTAAGCCTCTGGCCGCATGCTCGGGGCTCATATATGCATTCCAGCCATTGATGCTAATATTATCTTCGTGATACACTACCTCACCGCGACCTTCATAGCGGCCCTTTCTAAGCCACTTAGCCGCCTCTTCATCATCAGTTAAAATCATACCCCCCTTACCTATCTTCAAATGTTTTTTAATGTGGAAGGAAAGGCACATAAAGCTTCCTGGGATATACATATCGCTTGTGAGACGCTTAGCTGCATCATAAATTAGATAAGGCTCCAGCTGATAGATCCCTTTCCATCTATAATCTCGGAATTTAAGTGATCCGCCGGCATGCAGAATAGATTGCGGAACAGATAAATATGTTCTTGCTGGAATTGTTACCTCTCCAACATTAAGATATTCACAGCACAACAATAATGCATCCGTGCAATTATCAGTGGAGACAGCATACTTAGAGCCACAATAATCTGCTATTGTTTCTTCAAACATCTTTACGATTTCATATGGGTTGTGTCTCATTTGTTAATATAATCTAAGACCTGATTAAAGTGAGATATTCGATTTGTAACAGATTGATGAATGTTGTTTTTATCATACAAACAACAATTAAATCCCGCTTCTTGTCCTGGTAAATAATCTAGCACATAGCTGTCGCCAATATATAGTGTTTCTTTTGGATTCAAGTTGTTGTTTTTTATAACATACTCATAGAACTTAATGTCGGGTTTTTCCAAGCCTATACATTGAGAAACTTCTAAAAAGTCAAGATTATCAGCAAGGCCCAACTTTGATGCGAGCCTTTCTTTTAGAGTTCGATCAAAATTAGAGGCCACACCTACAGTATATCCTAATTCTTTTAATTGTTTAATTGTCTCTATCGCGTCTTCGTGTAAAATCCACTCTTGATGTATTGCATCGAAGTAATCATAAAGCGCAACACAATTTGCAGCTGTATAATCTATTTCTAAAGCAGCCAAGAGCGCTTTATTATATTTTGTTTGAAAGAACTTTCTCTTAGATTCTCTATCAACAATTTCAAAACAACTATAATGACACTGATCATCAGCTATTTTTAGGGCATCGTTGATTTTATTCTTGCTAATCTTAATTCCTTTGTCTCTTATAAAATCATAGATTACATCTTCTCTTTTGGGATTTGAATAGACCAGCGTATTAACAAAATCGAATACTACGGTATCAATCATTTTTACTCCTTGCCAAAAGTTCTTCTCGCTGCTCTTGCGTAGCAAAAACCTCTTCATAGTATCTCATAACATAAAACTTCTTACTATGCAAGAAAGGAGACACATTTTCTTTTAAAACAAGCTCTTTAATTGCCATTTCAGGTGCATTGAAAACATTACTAATAATACCAGTGGTTCCTGAAAACCGACCATTTAATTCAAAAGGACAAACTTTTCCATTTTTTAACCTGAACTGGATATTTAAATACTTCATTTTAATATGACTAGCGATCGTAGCTATTTCTTCTTCAAGCTGCAAGTCTAATATCCGCTCTGCAGTGTAGGTAGAGCCATCTTTAAGGGTTCTTTTTAAGATACAAACTCCTTTAATTTTATTATCGTCTCCAAGATACGCGCCGGCCGTATATTCTTCCCCCGGTAGGTACTCTTGAATAATATAATCTTTATTGTTTAAAAAGGGGACAATCTCTTCTCTAGAGTTTATTAAGTGTATATCTTTTGAACCACAACCTTCTCTTGATTTAACGATTACAGGAAACTTGTCATGTTCAATTGTTGTTACCAAGTCTGTTTCTGGGTGTGAAAGCGAAAAATCCTCTAGATATTTTGCTGTCATATATTTGTCATTGCAGATCTGTATCTTATAAAAATCATCTACAAAAACTTTGCAATCAGTTTCAGCTTCTATTTTATTTTTGTTCTTAGAGATTATTGGTATTTCTAAATCAATACAAGGAAAAAATATATCAATCTGATGTTTGTTGATAAGTTTAATCAAATAAGGAATATAGTCTTCATGAGTGTTGGGACTAATAAATGAATTATTATCAGTATAGAGCCAGGAGTCATCAACCCCCGAACTAATTTTGAATATTTTTAATTCTAAGTCAGATTTAACAAGGCACTTAATAACTCCTTGGGCAACATCTCCACCAACACCACTTACTAAAACATTAATCATTGATTATGTCTTTTGATATGATATTATATAAATGATTTGCCACAAATGCTGGTTCAACAGGTATTGCGTCACTAAAGCTCTCATTTTGAAATTTTTTATTCTTAGAAAGAATGTCGTACATTCCTGTTTTGGTGATCCCAGGATCGAAGTTGTATACTTCTAAACAATTATTGTCTTCTACTTCAATAAACTTTAAAAAGTTTTCAATAAACAGTTTACTTGAGCTATAAAGACCAAGGTGCTTGTTTATGCTATGAGCAGCTCCCGAAGCTATATTAATAATATACAACTTATTAGGTATTTTTGTCAAGAGTTTTAATAAAATTAATGGTGAAAAGATGTTTGTAGTTAGAGAGTTTGTAATTTCATAGTTTCTAACTTCTGATATTTTTCCTATAGGCTCAAGAGTACAGGCATTGTTTATAAAAATTATTGCGTGACTTGGATAATCTCTTTTGATTTTTTCTCTGAGATGAAATGAAATAGCGCTAACTTCCTCAATGTGAGAGAGATCCATCTCATAATCATAATCATCCAATTTTTTTCTGTTTAAGCTTATAATATTAGAACTGTTATCAAGTAAAATCTTTTTTAATTCGTGACCTATACCGCGAGTTGTGCCCGTTATAATATACAGAACATTTTGCATATTACCACACACATTTCATATTGATGTATTGATTATTTTCTTTTAGCCAATATGCGCGCAGATATGCGCGAGAAGAAACCCAACCAGTCATATCCATTATAGGATTAAGCGTGGAACCAATATCCATGTATGTATTTTGATCGTATTCTTTGTATAATTCATAGATCATATAGTTTGTAAGAGTGGCAGCAGAAAAAAGAAACAAATGGTTTTTAATATCGTTAACTTTAACCCAATTTTTTACTTCTTCAATTAGGGCATAATCGTTAACATGACAATTGTTACCAATTCTAAAAGTCTTTTTAATCTCAAATGGTAGATTATCTACATTAGCCATGTGATTACAGATATATACAACATCATAATTATTGAATTCTGGTACCATTTGCTCAACAAAATTAACATAATTTCCATTAATCAATAAATTAGCCCACGTTAGTTGTTCATCACTTTTCAAATGTTGATCCTGCCATTTCCAATCTTCTTCTCCAACACAGCATTTACAGCTAATACCTTTAATATAATTGTGTTTAACAAATTTAAAAGTCTCAATAAGCTTTTCACGATACATTTGTTGCTCTTCAGGAATAAACTCTTTTAGTTCTTCTTCGCCCCAGTGGCCAGAGTGTGCTTGCTCTCTTAAAAACACTTTGTCTTTCTCAATTTTAAACTTTCTATTTTGCATCATATATAATTCTCCATCGGAGAACCTAGTAAAAGCAAAAGGTTGTTTTGACTTAATCATCTCTAAAACGTTATTAAAATCATCGTAAAAGTCTTTCATAGTTTAATATCTCTAACTGTTTGCCAGCCTTTTCTTAATCCTGCTTGTACACACATATCTCTTTCAGAAAAAAACTGCTGATGTGATACGTTGCTATTTGTCGACGTTGCTTTCTCATCTATTCCTAATTCATTTCCTAAAATAGATCCGTGCATCTCTCTATCCTCTGGCGGATGTGGAGGGCAATAGGTGGGAATGCCACCGTGTATCTTTGCCATGAAGGCGAATTGAATGTCTTCACCGTTGTCCCAAGTAGTAGGCTTTTCTTGCCACAGATAACGTAGCCATTCTCGTTTAAAAAACCACGCGTGGCCAACTAAATCTACTTCTGTAATTGCCGAGTTTTGTGTTGGCCACCCACAGCGATCGTGATTCATATATTGATCGCTTTTTAAAATAATGCCGGCGGATCCAAGAATACCTTCATGTGTCTGCATCGTTTGCATACAATTTTCAAGCCACTTGGAGCCGGGAACAGTATCATCATCAAATAAAGCAAGATACTCTGTATCTGCCAACAGAGCGCCGGCGAATCTTCCATAAAACTTCCAATTAAAATCATTATGAAATATTTTATCAACATCTAAAGATTTAAAATCAAAACCCTCATTATCTTCGTGAGCATTTATCCATAGCCATATTTGCTTTGGCTTTACAGTTTGATTTCGAATAGCTTCAATCTGCATTTTAAGATTATACGGGCGCCGATATGCATTTAAAATGACCGTAATATCAGAATCGCCGGCGGTTGAGGTTGCCTTTTTGTTTATGGCTTCTTTAATATCGTTGAAAACTCTTTGTCTCTGGCTACGTGCAAATTCAATCAACTCTTTGCCTTTATATAGTTTAAACCAATCTTCTGACAAGCAACCGTTGTTTGCTGTTGTATTAACTTTACACCCAAGCATTCTAGCTTCAATAATAACACGATTGAAGGTTTCTAAAACTTTTGGAAAATAAAGATATTTTTTATGTTGTGAAAGTTGCTTAATAAATTCTGCATAATCAGGAGAACTTACTAAAGTGTACTGCAGCTGTTTTTCTTGGCAATATTGCACACAAGCTTGTGTATTCTTTGTTGGATTTTTGCTATTGACAATTGCATAATCATCTTTCTTATCATTTTCTAAATTAGATTCAATAATTGAAAGCTGTTCATCCGTCCATAAATTCATCCCAAGATTAACAACATTGGTAATACCCAAGTTTTTTTCTATAACTTCTTTGTGCAATTTTGATTGTGCAAAAATAGCTTTTGCGCTTGCGTAAAAAACTCTGTTAATGATTTGATTTGATGGAGCTTTAAAATCTTTGAACACAGATGGATCACGAGTCTTCAAATACTTGTGATCATGCTCCATAATGCAATAAGAGCCTGGATATTTTACAAGCTCTTGTTTTGTTTGTTCGTGTAGATTACAAAAGTTAGATACAATAAATTTAAATCCAAGCTTACGATACAGTTTTATATGGTTATCGCTTGTAACGTGTGAGTTAAATTTCGCTATTTTATAACCATCAGCACGAAAGAGAGACATCAACACGTTGTCGCATATCTCGCCTCCGCCTGCAATCTGATCTACAAAAAAATCAGATATGAAAACTATTTTTTTCATTAATCAAATTCTAATACAATATCGTCTGTGTTCTTTTTGTTTGGATCAATATCCAGGGCAGCGCAAATAGAATTTACCATAACCGCATATTGTTTTTCTTCCGAAAACGTCTCATGAAGATAATTTGCGTGATTCATAAATCTTTCCACAATCTTTTCGCTATTATCAGAAGTTAAATCAGAATAACATTCTCTCATCTTCTGCTTCGCTGAATGCTCACGAGGGTTTGCCCACATAGAATCCTTAATAATAACCCCATCCCAAACAACGTGATCTGGTATCGGATGAAGATCATATTCTACATTATAAAATTCAGACTTTCCCGTCTTCTTATTAATAAGAAAGTCCAACTGTCCGGACCATCCGGGTGAAATAACCGGCAGGCCTGTATATGCTGCTTCAAATACGGGCAAGCCAAAACCTTCTCCGTGGCTAAACGTCACAAAAGCTTTAATTTTTGGATTTTCAAAAAGAGAATGGATCTGTTTATCATCTAAATCGCCGTGCAACAAATATATCTTACATTTTCTATTTGGATAATTATTAACAAAGCTTTTCATATCGTGAAATAATCTTTCTCTATCAATTATTGAATTTTTTGCAATATTTGATTTTATAACAAGACCAACTTCCTCGTCGTGAAACTCTTCAACAAACCACTTTACTGTATTTGGTAAATTCTTTCGAGGGCCAAATTGAGCCATAACAAGAAAATTGAAATCATATTCCAAATTGAGATCTAACTGTCCACAATCTCCAAAATTCTTTGTTGGATAATTGGCCACATCAATCTCGGGCATTAGGCGAAATACAATATTTTCGTTTGTTTGATTATTAACAGCGTCATATACTGTATTTTTATAAGTATTTTTTGAGTGTGTGGATACAACAATAATACGGTCCATTATATTGCCCTTTTCAATCCACTGGTGTGCCACTTTTGTAGTTTCCATACCGGCAGTAAACCCTATGTTGGTGGGGGCCAAATTGTTTTCCCATTCGTTTGGTATTGTAACTTGAAAACTAGCATCAAATTTTCCACCTTGCTGAACGTAACCAATCGTTTCCTCAACACGCCGATCGATCCAAAGGCGTTCTTCATCTTCTTCGCTAATCCAAGATGTGGCACCCCATTGAAGTGGTTGAATATAAATATCAAATAGATCTGGTCTTGATTTAATTGCTCTTAGGGCAAATCTAGATTGTTCTCCATATCCGGAGCGCGTCAAAAGGGGCCCTTTAAAAAATAATTTAGTTTTCACGCTACCTCCAATAAATGCCAACGCTTATAGTTCTTTCGTGTTTCCCAAGAGCCGTGCTTCTCAACAATATCATCCATCAACTTGACCCAAGAATCATTAAATTTTTGAAAACTATAGTTGTTTTCTACGTGCTTGATGCCCGCTGAAGACATTTTTTCATATTTTGCAGGGCTTATATTGATTGCCTTCTTTAGGATATTATTAAAATCTTCTTGATTTATCCTATCTTCATAAATATAAGGCACCTGAAGAGAGCCAATTACCGCCCTTGAAGAGGG
>Ga0098057_1000515_pt1 | contig 13120 bp, 21 predicted proteins | sample 18_taG_FD_77072 | JGI IMG/M metagenome (GOLD analysis project Ga0098057, IMG submission 77072) | Marine viral communities from the Subarctic Pacific Ocean - 18_ETSP_OMZAT15316 metaG | ecosystem: Environmental > Aquatic > Marine > Oceanic | place: Pacific Ocean | collected 2015-01-19 | reverse complement strand
ATCCAACATCAATCTATAAGGAGAGATTATTATGAATAAGCACTGGATAGAATCAATTGAAATCGGAAAAACTGATGAAGTTTTAAGAGAATCAAATGATAAGGAGAGAGTCGAAGCAATCGTAATTCCAGAGAGTTGCGATTGGGATTTGGTTCCAAAGATTGAAGAAATGAAAGAAATGGATATTGAAGTAATCGTTATAAATATTGATGACTTTGCAGAAATGTTCAGTACAATAGCAGAAGATTCTGTTATTGTTAATGTATCAGAATAGAAAGGAGAGTTATGCACCGTATGACAAAGAAAGATTTTGCATACAATAACGGATGGTTTTGTCCGTTCTGCTATCTTGGTAGCATAGACTATGTGGAAAATTCTGCTAGTCGATTAGAAGAAACTAAAAAATGTTTAGACTGCAATGCAGAATGGATAGAACATCATAAAGTATCACATTATACTGTAATCAAGAAACCAGAAACGAAAGGATAGACACAATGGCTAATGATAATAAGCACTTACGTTCAAATGACTTGAATGTGAATGAACTTGTAGATGACCTAACTCATGTGTTTGGGTCGCAGAATGTTCATGTAATCGATGAAAATACGGATTTTTCCAAATTAGGAAATCCGTTTTTGGAAAATTCTAAAAAAGGGAAAGGAAAAAATGGAAAGAGAATTAGTAGCAATAAAAGTAGAGACTAAAAAGCGGATGGACAAGCACCTGAAGCGAATGTTTAAGGAAACTGGTATGAAGTTCACAAGCATATCTTTCTTGTCTTCAGCAGTAGAAGAACGCATCAAGAGAGATATTGAAAAGATAAAGCAGTTACCTTTTTAACAATCTCCTTAATCATTCGCAGAAATAGAAAGTCGTATCTTTTCCAGACTTGGAGGTGCGACTTTCATAATTAATCAACTCTGCTTCAAATAAATCTTCCAGTAAATTCTTCCGTTGTTGTCGTGACTTTATAAAGCGAGTGCGTTGTGTAAGTTCACTCATGGTTACACCTTTCTCACCATATTCTGCAATTATCCGTTCAACTCTCTTGCTTTCTTTCTCTGCAAAGTTGTCACTCAAATGAGTTGCAATTTCCTGAATAGCGTTTTTCATTAGTGCATCTACTAAATTGGTAGAATAATTTGCAACCTCTACAGGAATTTCGTTAAGCAGATTTGATACAGTCAAGATCAAAGCTATCTTTTTGGAATGCTCACTTGCACGAACCCACATCGAAGCAGTAGAGTTCTTCTTATCGGCTCTATCCAGACTTATATCCTCAAACCTATCAAATATCTCCAGACTCTCCTGAGAGTAACCAATCGTCATTGGGTCAGGGTCGCAAGTGATTTCTCCGAAGTCGTAATTGATTAGAGTGCGGTATCTTGTCTTGCTATCTACGACCTCTCCATGATGATCGATAAATTTTGTTGGATCATACGTCCGACCTCTTGAGGAGATCTTGATGTTCTCAGTGAGGTTGTAGAGTCTCAGGATCGACTCTTTCAGTCCAGTTGGTATCTCTCTTACACGCTTAGTCAGTTGTCGTGCAGTCCTGTCTTCAGCAGAGAAAATAAGGAATCTATTCAGACTTCCATCTCTCACAGCAGTATGCGTCAGTCCTTCCCAGAACGAGTCTGGAGTTGACGTTGCATAAATGTTTGCATGTGGTTGGCTAATAACAAAACGCGGATTCTCTCTTGCATTTGCTTTATCAGTTCCAAAGAAAGTTGTTGCAGACGATGAGTACAGTTCCATCAGTGTTGTCATCACATCACGAACATGACCTGAAGATTTTTCACCAAGAATTGATTGGATATATTTGCCGAACTCGTCAAAGAGGAAAAGAGCAGATGGAGATGCCGACAAAACTCTCTCAATGGCTGTTCTGGAAGTGACCTTTTCTGCGCCGAATCCTTGTATCTCCAGTTGAGAATAGATCTTTTTGATGATGCTTCGAGCTGATTCCTTACCGATTCCTGTCTTTCCAAGACCCACTGTGAACAGGTTAGGTCGTATGTCATCCTCCGTACAGACTTTTCTTCCAATTAGAGTTCCGACAAACGTCAGAGATGCAGACAGTGCAAGGATCGGCTGTGGATACCGCGAATTTTCGCAGATGAATCTAACCATGTCACCAACCAGACCTTCTGGATAGCACATGGAAGTTTCCAGAGGAACTATTAATCCAGCAGTCCTTTTTTCCTTGACCTTCTTCTCACGTGGCACAAGTTGGTGATCTGGTGTAATGCTTTGCTGGTTGAATACGTTATTATTGTCAGGAACGAAGTGTTGCATGACAGTACCAGCAGACACACCTCCTTCCGGTGAAATGGAGTTCCATTTGTAGCGCATCTCCGAAGCATTATACTTGGAACTTTGCGATGACCAAGAGTCCCAGAGTTCAAATCCAGATTCGCCAAGTAGTGCTTTTAGCGAACATCCGACCTTGAACCAGACTGAATATTCTTCAGGAAAAATACTCTTGAGTGCAATCTCTGCTTTCTCGTAATCACTCTTGGAAGGGTCAGTGAAGACTTGCGTGGAGTCAAAGAAGATGTCGTCAGCACTGGTTCCGCATACAGCATCAGCTACGTCCTCATCACCTTCAATTCGTGCGTTGTCGTGAAACTCCAGAGCAACAGCATCCGTATTACCTTTTATATCCTCATCATGCGAGACAAACATCAGTCTATTGATGTCCTTACAGGAACTGTCAAGTTCGACTCCATGATTTTCTCGGAAGTATTTCTTTGCATGAAGGAAGTAGTCTGCGTGGTGACTTGGGTCTTGAGGAACTTTGATTGCGAGCTTTACACCTTCGCCAGACGGTGAAAGGAAACTTGCTCTAACGTGCGGATCGAGAGACAGTTGATCTCTCAGCAGTTCAGGATTCTTAACATTATCTATATCTCCTTGCAGGAGTCCTGAGTATTCAACCAGATCAGTCCGTCCATTAAACTCACCAGAAAGTGTAACTGCGAATAATAGTTTCTTCTTCTTATTATATGCGTCCTTCCCTGAGTCATTTAAACATGTCCTGAGTGCGTTTATTTCAGACTTCCACCTACCTAGACGTATATACTCAAAAAAGTCTTCTGTATCGATCAGCGCATGATTCTTCGATAATGCTGATTTGAAAATACTGATGTTCATTTACTCTCCTCTAAGATTTTTTTCCTAGTTCATACAACTCTCTGTGCTTGTCTCCTCTTTTACCAATATACTCATGTGAGTAACAGATCCTTGAAGCATCTGGCAACCAGTGATTAAATTCGTCCTTTGTTGCAGTGTTAATCTTTTTAAGATTTGTTGCAGTTGCTCTCCACCAATCGTGCTTCTGTCGATACTCTCCGAACCTGAAGTGTGCAGTCTTTGAGAAGTACCTGTAACCTTGATCCAAATGAAGTTGACCAAGTGCATCTGAAAACCTGACTCCAATTCCAAGACCCTGAAAGTCTGGAAGTATAACAGTCCTGCTTGCACGAACAGAATTACGATTATCACCTTCATACAATGGAGGAAAGTAGCCCGGAAAGAACAGTGTTCCATTGAATCCAACCATTTTATCTTCCCAGTAACAGAGGTAACATTTTGCAGTCTGGTTTAAGTCTGCACTTAGATAGTGATGCTGACTAAAGGTTTTCCATGAAGATCTTGTACACTTGTAGATTTCAAATCGAATAGGTATCCGTCGAAGCCACCTCCCGATTGTGAAAGAACCATCTGAAGTATCGAATGTCCATTCTGGTTCTAACCAATCTTTAATATCTTCGTGACAAGACGCAAATACAATGTTCTTTAGATTGTTACGCTTGATATATTTACTAATCGCATAGCTTGCTGACTTCGCAACATCACGATTAACAACAGACGTAAATTCGTCTATAACTGCTCCGTTTTGTAATTTACGTGCTAAGTCTGCTCTGAACTTCTCTCCTGTGCTTAGAGCATGATATGGACGTAGCCATGAAGGTATTGAGTTGAATCCTACAGCAGATAGTTTATCCATTGCTTCATCTGGAGTCTCAAAGTGAGAAACAATAGCTAATTCAGGATTCCAGTGAGGAACTTTTTCTTCACCGAATTCCTTCAGCAGAGAAGACTTTCCTGAACCAGACGGACCCATTATCAATCCAGTGGAGAATTCATCTGGAACAGGAGGTTTGTCAAAACAAGTGAATGAAGTTTTTCCGTCAAACTCATAATCAAATGCTTCACTTGCTCTTGCAGTAAACTCGTCTTTTCTGACTATTGACTCTAGTATCTTCAAAGTTTCTCTCGTACTTTCATGTATGCTATGTAGCACCTAAAACTATCTAGTGATCTCTTTCTGCGTCGTTCTTCACTGATCTTTCCTTCTTCAATTCTTTTCTCATTTGCTTGGACTTCCTTTTCATGCTTGTTCATTTTTTCCTATGAATTCTTCCAGCGTCATACTTCCTTTAGCTTGATTACACTCAGGACATGCTATACAAAGATTGCTTTCATCTTTATCTGATAGTTCTTTTAGACTCGTTCTTGGAACTATGTGATCCAGACAGAATTTATCGTCAATAGACAGTGACCTTCCGCAATAGGTACATGATGCTGAAAATGGATTAATGTCATTAAAGCCCGCATTCGCTCTCGACCTCATCCAAACACGGATATAAGTCGAGCGAGAATACCCACCTTTCTTTGGAACTTGTTTTTTTGTAGCTTGAATATAACGTGCTTTCTCTTTACACGACCTACCGCAATATTTTTGAGTAGTAAATCGAGTAGTGCTATACTCCTCCTCGCAGATCAAGCACGTTTTAGATTTTACTTCTGACATCTAAAATGGAATATCGTCAGAAGTCGCAGAGGAACCTTCTGCTATGTGATTGGAGGAAAGTTCACATGGTGGTTCACCACCTCGTTTTGGTAGAGATAAAATCTCCTCTACTAAGCCCGACCTTTGTTTAGGAGATTCTCCTGCAGAGTTAGGAAGGTACTTCTTCACTCTGTTCTGATCTCCGTACTGTGAGTCAGTTTCAAGAGAGACTGATGCTCTTAGAGGAATATAATGAAGTTCCTCAGAGGTTTGAGGTTTCAGTACATTTGTCGCATTACAGATAGATTTCATTGTCTGCTGTGCGATCTCTCTGACGTTATCTTTTGGATGCCAGAGGTTGACGATATCCCAGATGTAGCGATTCTTATAATCACCATCTAGGATTTGGAGTTTCAGGTTCAAGTATTTATTACCTGTACCAGAAATCTTTTCCTCAGTTTCAGCAATATGTACCAGATACTTACCTTCAGGTATTGCTCCAAAATCTGAGGAAATTTCGTTACTGACTATGCTTGTGGAATCAAAATTCAGATCCATAATTATCCTTTCCTTGCTTTCGCAATTTCTTGTTTAAAAACCTTCCAATCCAGAGGAAGTGGTGATGGTATAGCGACGCGACTCTTTGCTTCAAACGCTGGTTGACCAATCGTGTGCTTAATACGATTTCCAGTAGTGGTTGCTTTATAGATATTCTGTCCGAACTTCTCTCCAGCTTTAAACGAATGAATTTCAAAAAGTGCGAAAGAACAAAAGTCTGCCCATTCTCTGACAACTCCACGAACTCTCTTGTCGAGCTTAATGTCGTGCCGATCATAAGAGTCTGAAGTTGGATCTTCGATCCTTATGATCTGTGAGTGAGCAATTACAATAATGTCCAGACCTAACGCTCGTAGCGAATCTAGTCCAGAGAGGAAACCGTGCCAGTAATTAACTGCCATTGAGTATCCTTTTCCAAATCCTATCTGTTCGATTGAGTCAACATTATTGACAGTGCATACTTTTTCATGCACCTTTTTCTCTAACCAATCAGCAGAGTCTATCACTACTGTTTTGCAATCTAGTTTTTTATGCTCAGAATAGATCAACCTGAGTGCGTCCGTAACATCATCAAACGTCACTGATTTGTCGTACAGAGGAATTGACTGAACATCGTGTTCACTCATACCTCCTTCAAAATCTAACGCTATTACACCATCCGCAGAACATGCGTAATGTGTTTTTCCTACACCATCCAATCCGTACACTAATTCACGAATTGGTTTTGGTTGTTTACCCTTAACAATACTGCTAAGAGATATTTTATTAGTTGCCATTACTCTCCTTTTTTGGGAGTGACTGAAAATCTCCTGAAGCTCGACTCCTTTAAATACTTTTCGCAGAGTTTTGGTTCATCAATCTTCATCTGTTTCTGGTCTAAACTAGACCTTGTTTGAGTCGCCCAAGTAGCAACTCTCTGACCCTCAGAATCTTCACACACTGAAGCATCCTTCATGTGGTTTTGGATTTGAGTCTTTATAGCATCTAACTTTTTGCCAGACGCTTTGTATATTTCGTTTTCGTTATGGTATTCATCAAGGATGTGATTCATGTCAATTGGAAGATAAGCAATTTTCTCTACATCACCTATAGGGAATAGTGATGCAGTCTCACTTGTTGTCTCAGGAATTGGTGGAATCTTCTTAACAACACATTCGTTCCAGAACTCCAGTTCCTTTTGTACCAACTCATCAATCTTTTCTTCATTTCGATGAATTGTATGAATCATTAATTCTTGACCTCCTACCAATGCACAAACATCGAAATAATCAAAACCTGTAATTGCTAGGTAGTGAAGCACCTGATACTCGTAATATATAGGAGGTTGCTTGTTCCAGTATTTAGCTTGTCGCAGACCTACGTTTTTGATCTCCAGACCTGCATTCTCTCCTTCGATCTTCTTGTCAATGTGACCTTGAAGAATTGGATACTCCTTATGTCTGTATGTACGGTTGACATTACGAACTCTTTTTCCTGTTCGCTCTGCATACTCCTTTGCAATGATGTCTTCCAAGAGGACACCCCACCTTATTTTTTCGATGTCGCTGAGATCGTCAGGAACTCTTGCACCTGTTTTCACTTCCCAGAGTTCGACTTTATTCGTGAAAGGATTCAAGCCCATAATAATTGAAGCATCTGATCCTCCAATCCCTTGATTACGAACCTCTTGATCTGCTTCAAGTTTGTACGTGGATTCACGAATCCGATTCATCATCTCCGCTTGACTGCTCACTATCTCCATAACCTTCTCCTTATTCCGGTTGTATTTTGTTTTGACTCGATGAACTTGCGAGCCGCGATTCTTAATTCCTACCATGTTTCCTAAAATTGAATTTACAAAAACGGAAGAATGTCTTCCGTGATTCTCTATTCCTCTCGTCCTGAGATTTCCGAATTGCTTGTAAAACTTTAAAATTACTGAGATCCATTTCTAACTGTTCCATTGCTCTCCTCCTTTACTTCTCTTAATTGCGAAATAAAATCCTCATCGTATCCATCTGGAAATAGAATCGATAGAGATTCATCCGACATAATCGCTTTCATTTTTGCGTTAAATTCAGACAAACCATCATCCATATATATATTTTTCAATTTTTCAACTGATTCAAGAAAATGAATTCTCCTTATATTTTCTTGGTCATCTATCTGTTCCATGATTCTCTCCTTTGAGTATGTTGATAAATTCTTCATTACCGATTAAGTTATAAATTTCGATTTGTTGACAATCTCCTTGAATAACCTTTCCATTCCTTGCGTCTACCTCTCCTTTCTTCCAAGAATCTCCTTTCCTATATAGTGTTAATAAATCCGTTGCTCCTAGCATGAATCCTTCGGTGAACTTTGCTTCAACTAAGACATCCTTCTTTTTAAGCAGTGAGATAAAGTAAAAATAGTCAGGTTTCTGGTTCTTCAAAGATGTATTAAATACGGAACAATCGTAATAACCTTTCGGAGGTGTGCTCCGATCTTTTGTTTTAACCTCAACCTTAAACTTTTCATCAACTACAAAATCGTGATTGTATCTCTCCTGCTCACCTTCTTCTTTCCGCACTGTTAGTCCATTAGCTTTAATGAACTTTTCAAACAGAACTTCTCCAATTGCACCTATTATCTTTGCTGGTTCACCTAAAATTGATCCATTTAAAGGAGGGACATCTAAAGCTCGCTTCTCTGCTTCCAGCAGTATTTCTTCAGTAATATTCATACCATATACTCGTAGTGTGTTTAGTTCCATATAGATTATCTGGTTCAATCTCTGGTGCTTTATGGTAGTAAGTATTAATACGAGTCTTATCTTCCTCTGTTAATTCACCAGAATTCTCACCTCCCCATTCTTCCAGCATCTCAAATGTACTTTTGTTCTCTAACTCAATCGAAATGGATTCCACCAAACTCATGTGTCCATGCTGTTGTCTACAGATTTCGGTATTAATTTTTCCCACATCTATTCTCCAATATAATGTGACCTTCTATGCTCCAGAATTTCTTTGCTTGGATGTGCCAAACCTTGCAGTCTTCAGGAAGTAGCGAATCCATGATTCCTTTTGCGAGATTGTCCGTGTCCGGCCTTTGTCTGTGAGGAGTACCGATCATCTTATCTTTCTTTTTCTGCGACCATGATTTCGGTGTAGGAATATGAAACTCCAGATAGATTTGCTCTCCAAGCACAAAGTCATTTGCTAGACATGCTTGACGTAATGCGTCACTGTATGCTCTGTACCGTAAGACTACAGGACGTTTCCTCCAGCGGTCTGAACGATTCTGTCTAGGTGCGGAAACTGGAGTAATATCAAAGCGCATCGATTTCAATTAGCTCATCGTGATCGAACTCTAGACCGAAACCCATAAGCTCATCGTTTGTGTGACCAAACTGAATATTAACCTCTGGAAGTTTTGCTCTAGGTGAGTCAGGGAATTTCAGGATAGTTCCACCAGATTGCAGATATGCGAGAACATGACTTTTCGTTTTGTCACCTCTGCGAAATTCCGCGACCTTTACACGTTCAAACTCAGTGTGATCTTTTATGACTACGATTGGTTTCCGTTTCTCCATAGGTTTAACAGGAGTTAGTTTCCGCGCATTGATACGTTTCTCTTGCTGTCTTTTTTTAGCTTGTATTCCAGAACATGCTTTTGAACAGGCAGTGTTATCTTCACGTAGCGGATAAAATTCCTCACCACAGACTGTGCAGTCCCTTGCTGGATTCTTTTTCCTCATCATTGCGGAATGTTTTATTGCAGAAGCAGATTTGTGTTTTCCATAACATACGTCACCGCAAAAACGTGTTCTAAATCCTGTCAGTTTCTTTGAACAGACAAAACATTTTTTAATTTTCATTAACTTCTCCATGTCGTAAATTAAATTTATTCACAAGCAACTCTAACTTTTCTTCTTTCTTTTTCTTCTCAGAGAGAAGCAGTTCCTTGTTGTTTTTTAATTTTAAATCTGCTCTCAATCCACGTACTTCTTTAGTCAATAGACAGAGTGCTTTAACAAGTTCTTTCATAAAGAATTTAAATCTGAACGTAATTGAACTGCATTCTCATCGCAGAGTTTTTCTGCAATTGCGTGTACCTGCTCATTAAGGTCTTTATTAAGAATATTACACACTTGCGGATAGCTATATTTCGGCATCTGACGAGCGACATCCTGTAAAGTTACTCCACATACTTTCATCTTTTTTCGTAATTCCATTTTTCTCCTTGACATTTAATATTAATAATTATATATTCTTACCTACATTGTTATTTATTAATGAATTTAGATAAGAATATATCTAACTTACACATAATAAACTAACACTGTGATAACAAGTATAAACACAATGACGTGTTTGTCAACAAAAGATTTCTTAGTAGAGGTCTTATGAAGAAAATAAAGGAGAGATTAAAAACTCTCATAGAAGAAAATGGAGGGAATCAAGCGAAGATTGCTAGACAAATCGGAGTTGACCCTGCTCAGTTAGGTTCAATCTTTTCTGAGGAAAAACGCGGATTATCAGCGACGATAATCATTGGTCTAGCAAAAGAAGGTTACGACGTTCAGTGGTTACTCACTGGAGAGTCTAACCGTAACCGCATCACTGAACTGGAGACGGATCTTGGTGATGCTAACCGATTAATAGATTCATTAGAAAGAATCCTAAAAGGAGGGAAATAAGATGAAAGAACAAATAACAGTCCAGTTGAAAAATTCCAATCCTGAAACTTGGAGGACATGGAAAGACTTGGAGAGTCACTTATCTGATGAAGCACTAGAGAAGGGATTAGAATTGAGTGACATCCAATATGATGAGGATGATTTCAGTAAAACGTGCATCTGCACGTTTAATGATCCAATTAGTTTCCAAAATGGAGTCATCAAGATGCAGAGGTGTGCAATAAAACATGGTCTGCACGTAGAACTTTTGGAAAAACTAATCCTTGAAACAGAAGGATTACAAGCAATCACTAATTATAGGAGAGAAAAATGCGTGAGGAAATAGGAATATTTGAAGATGAACTAACTGGATTTCTACGTTGTAGATTTACAGAGTTCAGGAGAAAAGGAAAAAGATCACCAACGTACAATCTTTGTACATTGGATCACCTTAATAACGATCCGAAAACTGGAAGGAAAAGAAGTCCTTCTCAGCGTAATAAGGTAATGAGTGATCTTTACCAGAAGAAATATGAAGAAAAGGAACAGTCTTTTAATGAGTTAAAAGATGAGAAGGTAGTCTTGTCGGAATCAGACAAGCATACAGTGACGGAAGCAATTCACAAATACTTGGATGATATTCTTCCAAGCAGAAGTGTTTCCACTAGGAAAAATTTCTCTCAACAGTTGGAGTTCTGGGAGAATAAATTCGGTGATCTCGTACTTTCTGAACTTACACCTCTGGATATTAAAAATGCTAGAGATGAGTTGTCTTCACCAGAGAGATCAGCTACTACACTGAACAGGTATCTCGGTGCGTTCAGTGCAGTCTTAGGATGTGCAGTAAAGGATTTCCTCTGGTTAGACGAGAATCCTTGTTGTAAGATACGAAAACTTGCTGAACCTAGAAGTCGGATTCGTTTCCTGACTCTTGATGAAAAGGATGATCTTCTTGCAGAGTGTGAAGGTGATCTGTATGATGCAGTCCAGCTTGCTCTTTTAACTGGAGCAAGGAAGCAGGAAATCTGGAGGATGAGGTTTGACCAGATAAACTGGAAACATAAGTTCCTGTCTTTTTATGAGACTAAAACTGGAATACCTCGTTCTGTCCCCATGTCACCGCAAATTCATTTGATTCTCCAGAATCGTGCGAAGTCGAATGAACTTAGAAGTAAGTATGTTTTTCCTTCTTCTATGAAAGCTAATTCACCGAATAGCTTTGAAAAGTCATGGGAGAATGCTTTAAGACGGTCTGGAGTAAAAGATTTTCGTTGGCATGACCTTCGTCATACTTCAGCATCTTACATGGTCATGGCAGGGATTTCATTAAGAACTGTAGCAGATATTTTAGGACACGCTAATATAAGCATGACCTTTAAATATGCTCACTTGTCTCCATTGCATTTGTCATCTGCACTGGATGTTTTAGATGAGGAACTCTTTTCTGAGAGTAAAGGGAAAGTAAAAAAATTAGGGTAAGACTCCGAACCAACTGATTTGAATGCAGTTTTATCTGACTTTTAATCAGGCGGTCGCGAGTTCGAGCCTCGCCCGACCCACCAAGAATTCAGTCACTTAGGAGTATTTAGGTGACTGACTCCTAATGTAAAATAAAGTAAAAAAGACAGAAAAATCGAGTTGAAGGTAAAAAAATATGCAAAAAAATCTACCTTGCTCCTTGTCTTTTCCTCTTTTTCCATTGGTCGTAATCTTGACCTGTAGCAGATGAACTACCAATGCCTAAACCTAGCAAACCCATTGGGTCGTATTTCCCTCTAGACATTGCACGTTGAGTTAATAAACCTTCAGCAGATTTAAGATTCTTTCCAACCTTTTCACCTTTCTCAAACGCAAACTTCGCTCCAGACGTTGCTTTCTTTTTTAATATTTCTGGAGTAACTGCTCGTTCAACTGCTGTCACAACTGCTGGAGCATTTCTTGATTTTACGTCCTGTAACATTTGAAGTCCTGCACCTATTGCTGTATCGTCATCCATTGCTTGTCTGGATGCAGTTAAGGAATTTTTCAACAGTACGTTATCTACATATATTCTTTCTCCAAGAACATCAAGTCTTGCAAGCAATCTTCTCCTTTGTTTAGGGTCAGGAACTAACCATGTAAGTTTATTAAGGTTCTGTTCAGACTTAAAGTAATCTGCAACTGCTCTCGGATTCTTACCTTCTCCTGCTCTTTCAATCCAATCCATCAGTGAATTATACGCACCTAGTTTGAATGAATCTCTCTGACTTATTTCTAATTGCTTCCAGACATACTCTGCATCGTCTTTAGATAGACTTGGTTTCCATAGATCAGTACCTTCCTCAAATGCGTCTTCCAACTCAGCTTGTCCTTGATACTTACTCCTTGCAGTTTTATAAGCTGGATGCGCGTCTTCTGTAAGAGTGACCATTCTGGTCTTTAATTCTGTTATGTCAGGTTTAGAACCTTTCAATGCTGGAGGTGCGTCAGGAAGATGAGCATATTTGTATTTGCGATCCAGATACTTTTTAACTGAATCCAACGCCCAGACAGGCCATTCAACAGGATCATTGGAGATAGGAATTAAGTTACCTGCTTGATCTCTGTCGAAAGTCATTGGTAATCCATCTACAAAGTAGTCACTGTTTGGATCTTCTACCATCCGATACCTTTGCTCCAGAGGGAACTTTGGTAGAGTCTTACCATCTACTGAGTTCTTTGCTTGTCTCTCAGCAACCTTGTATGCTTCCATGAAATCTGGTCTGGAGAAAATATCATCGATCTCAGGATTTACGATAGTGTTGTAAATTTTATTTCCTTGCTCATCAACACGGAAATACGCTTCTTGATAGTGAGGTTTTGCTTGTTCTCTTGCTTTATTCATTAAGTAGTCTTTTTGTTTCTGGATACCTTTCCTGACTTGTCCAGACGCAGTAGTGATGAAGGTTACTGCTTTCTCCTTTGTATTCATTAACCTTGTTCTTAACGATTCTCTGATAGTCCTTATTGTGTCGCTCGTTGGATCACCTAACCTGAGAAAACTTCCTGCTTTCTCAACACCAACCTCATCAATAAGATCGACTGCCATTACGTCATCTCCGAGACCTAATTGCTTTATCTTCTGTAGTTTTGTCTTTACTGCTTTT
>Ga0098057_1000514_pt1 | contig 13135 bp, 12 predicted proteins | sample 18_taG_FD_77072 | JGI IMG/M metagenome (GOLD analysis project Ga0098057, IMG submission 77072) | Marine viral communities from the Subarctic Pacific Ocean - 18_ETSP_OMZAT15316 metaG | ecosystem: Environmental > Aquatic > Marine > Oceanic | place: Pacific Ocean | collected 2015-01-19 | reverse complement strand
TTATTGTTTCTAACGACAAGGATTTTTACCAGCTATGTGATGAGGAAACAGTGGTCTATCGCCCTACTAGTGATATCATCTATAATAAGGGCCGCATCGTTGAAGAGTTGGGAGTGCACCCACGCAACATGGCCCTAGCCCGGGCAATGGTGGGGGATGCATCAGATAATTTGGCAGGAATTAAATCAGTTGGCTTTAAAAGCATTCAACGACGTTTAGGATTTTTGGCGGCCGACAAAGATTACACCATTGATGATATTGTTTCATATTGTGATAAAGTAGATAAAAAGCTTAAGTTTCACACAAATATTATCGAAGGAGAAGAAATTATTGAGCATAATTATAAGATGATGCAACTATATTCTCCAATGCTTTCGGTCCAGTCAAAAGACTTTATTCGAAATGCAGTAGAGAACTTTGAGTGTAATTTCAACAAGATAGAAATTTTAAAGAAAATGCGCGATGATGGCTTCGGAGAATTGAATTGGAAAGACTTAGAATTGCACTTAAATAAAATTAATGCGGGACGCTAATTTGCTTGACTTTACGGATAAATTTGTTATACTTATTACGGGTGCCGAGGAGTGAAACTTGATTGAAAAAGTTAGCTTTAGTCGTTATGGAAAAGCCTTTCAGGAAGGGCTTGTCCAGATCATATATGAAGATCGTCCTTTCGCCGATCAAATCACAGAAGTGCTTCACATACATTTTCTAGAATTGGAGTATTTGCGTGTATTTACAGAGAAGATTCTTAACTATCGCAATAGATACGCCACTCATCCTTCTGCCGAAGCTGTTATAACAATGTTGCGCACAGAGCTTGATAACGAGGATAAAGTTGTGCGGAAGCAGGTGCGTGATTATTTTGCCAAAATTACAAGTAACGAAGCAGCTGATATAAAATATATCAAAGAACAGTCTCTTGATTTTTGCCGCAAGCAAAATTTGAAAGAAGCAATGCTTAAGTCAGTTAGTTTGTTGCAAACATGTTCTTTTGATGAAATTTCAAAAACGATCAACGACTCACTCAAGCTGGGCTCAGATAACAACTTTGGATATGATTATATAGCCGATTTTGAACAAAGATTTGTTCCCAGACATCGTCTTCCAATCACTACCGGCTGGAAAGAGATTGATAATATTTGTGGTGGGGGCCTCGGAAAGAGCGAACTTGGAGTTGTTATTGCGCCAACTGGTGCCGGTAAAACTTTTTGTCTTGTGCACCTCGGCGCCCAAGGGCTCAAAGAAGGAAAGGTGGTCGTCCACTACACTCTAGAGCTTCAAGATACAATTATTGCAAATAGATATGATAGTTGTTTAACGGGTTATCCACTTTCTGATATCATTAATTTCAAAGAAGAAGTATATGAAGAGATTAAAGATATGGAGGGAAAGCTTATTATTAAAGAATATCCCACCAAATCTGCAACAACAAACACTATTAAATCTCACTTGACAAAGTTGTTAAAAAGAGGCCTCAAGCCAGGGATGATCATTGTTGACTATGCGGATCTCCTAAGACCAGTTACTACCCGAAAAGAAAAGAGAACAGAATTAGAGTCTATCTATGAGGAGCTTCGCGCGATGTCCACAGAGTTTGCCTGCCCCGTGTGGACAGCATCACAAACAAATCGCTCAGGACTGAGTGCGGAAGTGATTACAATGGAACAAATTTCAGAAGCGTTTAACAAATGTTTCGTGGCTGATTTCATTTTCTCTGTTTCGCGCACAGCCGAAGACAAGCAAAACAATCAAGGGAAAATTTTTATTGCAAAGAATAGAAATGGGCCTGATGGTATCGTATACGATATTTTTATGGATCCCGGCAGCGCAAAAATAAAAGTTATGCCAAAAAATACAAATGGAATTATTCCCATAAACCCGGTTGCCCTAAGTGCCGGCATGCAAAAGGACCTTTTGCAAAACAAGTATGAAAAATTTAGAAAAAGGAAATAAAAAAGAATGAGAACAATTCAAAACATACGCAGATTTAGATTATCAGATACATTTATTGAGCCTTACAAGGATGATGAGGTGCCATGGGGTCCTTTGGGGTATGTAACTTTCAAACGTACATATGCTCGCCGATTAAGTGAGTTTGATCCCGAAGCAACAGGAAGCGAAGAATGGTGGCAAACATGCCGGCGTGTAGTAGAGGGCATGTTTAATATGCAAAAGCAGCACGTATTTCAACTCGGCCTGGAATGGAACGACCATAAGGCACAGAAGACCGCAAAGGAAGCGTATGATCGATTGTTTAATCTTAAGTGGACGCCACCCGGCCGCGGCCTATGGATGATGGGCACCAAGTTTGTTGAAGAGCGCACCGCCGCAGGTCTTTTTAATTGTGCATTTCGTTCGACGCGAGATCTCTCAACAAAGGGGGGCTATCTGTTTGCTTGGATGATGGATGCGCTTATGGTTGGCGTCGGTGTTGGATTCGACACAGAAGGCGCCGGCACTGTTACAATTCAAGAACCAGAATATACGAATGATACTCTCGTAATCGATGATTCTCGCGAAGGTTGGGTTAATTCCGTACACATGCTGCTTGATGGCTTCTTTTTTGCCGGCAAAGTTCCAAAGTTTGATTATTCCGCTATTCGACCTCTTGGTATTGAAATCAAAGGCTTCGGTGGTACCTCTAGTGGTCCGGACCCATTGATCGAACTTCATAAAAATTTAAAGGAGCTTTATTCTGCAAAAATAGGCGAACCCATTTCTTCCGTTGATATTGTTGATACTGAAAATTTAATTGGTAGATGTGTGGTTTCTGGCAATGTGCGCCGCTCGGCGGCATTGGCAATGGGCAAATATGATGACATGCGCTATCTTGAAATGAAAAATGATCAAGAAAAGCTATATCATCATCGTTGGGGCTCTAATAATTCTTTTAATGCTGAAGTTGGAATGGATTATACGTGGCACGCAAAGCAAAGCCAAAAGAATGGCGAGCCTGGATACATTTGGTTGAATAACGCGCGAACCCGCGGAAGATTTAAAGATGCTGAGCGATTTGATGATATTAATGTCGCAGGATTTAATCCTTGCGTCGAACAGCAACTTGAAGATGCAGAACTTTGTTGTCTTGTGGAAACATATCCCGCAAAACATGATGATTTAGATGATTATCTGCGCACGCTAAAAATTGCCTATTTATATGGCAAGACTATTACTCTTTCAAATACACACTGGCCAGAAACCAATGCCAAGATGCTTAAGAATCGCCGCATCGGACTCTCACAATCGGGAGTTGTGCAAGCTTTCAATAAATTTGGAAGACGAGCTATGTATGAAATGTGTGATAAAGCATATGCGCACGTTAAGCAGTTAGACGAAGAATATTCAAACTGGTTGTGCATTCCAAAATCAGTTCGTATGACGTCAATTAAGCCATCAGGCACAGTGTCGTTATTAAATGGCTCCACGCCCGGAATACATTTCCCAGAGAATGAGTATTATATTAGACGAATTAGATTTTCAAATTCTTCAAAATTAATTGACAATCTCAAAGAATTAGGATACAATGTTGAAAATGATAAGTACTCTCCGAATACTGCTGTTGTGGAGTTTCCTGTCCACGAGCCCTATTTTACGCAAGGAAAACGAGATGTTTCAATTTGGGAGCAACTTGAAATTGCAGCCCAGTATCAATATTATTGGGCAGATAACTCAGTGTCTATTACAGTCACTTTTAAACCACAGGAGGCGAACCAAATTAAAGCTGCTCTTGAACTCTATGAGACGCGGCTAAAGGCGGTTTCTTTTTTAAAGTACGACGATTCGGGATACGAACAAGCGCCGTATGAAGCAATTACTAAGAAAAAATATGAAAAAATGATCTCCAAGATTACGCCTTTTATTAGAATCAACGATGAGGATGGCGGATCTGGAACAAAATTTTGTACTAATGATACGTGTATGATATAGGAGGAAACGTGAACTTTAATCACTTAATGGAAGCTAAATTTGTAAGAAGAAAATGCAAGGCTAACCATGAGGAATGCTATTGGATTCCAGTTGGGAATATTAGATCAACACACGGGGAAAATGTACATATGACGATGTATTGTAAGCACTGTGCCGCTCGCGAAGACATATTTCTCAGCAAACAAGACTATGAAACACAAAAAATGTTGATCTTGCGAGAGGTTGAAAATGCTGAAGCCCGTTAATAGATATATTCTAATTGAAATGCCGCATAAAGCACAGAAGTCTGAGTCATTAATTGTGCTTCCTGATGACTATAAACCAAAAGAAAATAAATTTATTGAAGTAATTGCCTTAAAGGCCGCAGACGATGTCAGATTTAAGATTAACAAATCAGCTCGTTTGGTGGTGGATCACTCAATGATGGAAGAAATAAGCGTCGGCGGAACTATTTATAATATTATATTAGATAACTATGTCGTCGGGATGATTGAATAAATAGGAGCGCCTCATGCATGGACAAACACTTTTACAACGAAGCATCAGCCAAAAAATTAGGCTGGGCGCCAAGCTGGTTTGGTGAAAAATATTTTGATGACAAACTTCTAAGAGCTATTAAAAAATGGCAGAGAGTACGAGGCCTCGGCGCCGACGGATTGTGTGGGCCCATGACGTTTCGTCGTTTATGGACCGAACGTCACGCAGACATCGATGAATATAAGCCTAACGATTGTCACTATTCAAATTACATTGTTTATAATGGCGAGTTTCACTCTATTGAATGGGATAAATTTGTGCTTTGGTCCGAGAAAGGGGGCCTAGAAACAAAGCCCGGCCATTTTTATGACTACTCCGGACGTCCCAAGCGAAAAATCCGCTATTTTGTAAACCATTGGGATGTATGTCTTTCGTCGAAATCCTGTCAAAGTGTGTTGGATAAGCGCGGCGCCTCAGTTCACTTTTTAATTGACAACGACGGCACTATATACCAGACTCTTGATATGCAGCATGCCGCATGGCATGCCGGATCGTCACGAACCAACCGGCCGTCTGTGGGAGTAGAAATTACGAACGCATATTATACAAAATATCAAGATTGGTATGTAAAGAACGGTTTTGGCGAGCGCCCTCTAATAGACGACGCTTGGGTTCACGGCTCCAAGCTAGACCCGTTCCTAGGGTTTTACCCAGAACAAATAAAAGCCCTTAAAGCACTCTGGAAAGCAATCCACAAAGCTACTGGGATTCCTTATGAAACCCCGGTTAGCCAATTTAATAAAACATCTACCAAATATGTTCAAGATGTGACATACGGAAGCTTTTCCGGATTTGTGAGTCATTACCATGTCAGTAAAAGAAAAATTGATTGTGCCGGTCTCGACATAAAGACATTAATAGACGAAGTGAAACACGATATTGATATTTTAGATAAGATTAAAAATTAAAATCAGTAATTCCTATTTATTACATGGGAATTCTTTTAATACTTTTCTTGAGTTGCTTCGTAGCAGAACAATATCCATTACTGAAGGTCAACGGAGCACAAACATTTGACACATTTGCGATAGGGCCCCCAATTCAAAAAGCAACATGGAAAGACAATCCGATCATAAGAGTTTGTACCGCGACAGAGGTATCCGCCTATCGAGTACAAAAGGCTATTAAGTTTTGGGAAATGCTAGGATATAAATTCAATGGTGTTTTTATGGATCATTCCGCAGATTGCATGATCCCCCATTATGGCGAGGTTGTGGTAACATTGCCGGAAGGAAGCATGGGGGGCAATCAAATAGCAGCAACAAGAATATATACAGAGAAAACAACCGGCCACATTGCAAAGGCTAAGATATTTGTATATCCCAAGTATGCGCGCAAAGAGAGAGTGATAGAACATGAACTTGGCCACGCCCTCGGATGGCGCCACCACTCTCAAAAATTTCACATAATGCACCCAAATTGGCATCTAGGCGGGTTTGAACGCGCCGGCTTGAGGAAGAAAGTTGATTGAGTACGAAAAAATAGTCATAGGAAGCTCAATAGAGGCAATACTATACGCCTTCATCAATAATTATCCAGTTTTTTTTGCTCAAGAGCGTCGACCCTTTAGGTTCGATTATTTTGAGCCCGAGGTAGACTTATCGTGCTTAAAGATTCCGGCCTCCAATAAAAGTTTAACGACGTTTGGTGATGATAAAAAGATTGGAATTACTAAGGAATTATTGTGGGAAAGAATAATTTTTCTATTGTCAATCGGCGGTTGCGCACCGCTTTCAAATTTGTGCAGTAGCATAAGGTGCGTTGATAATGTTGTTACTTGCTCGAACGAGTATTCGAAAATAATAGATTTTAAATTTAATGAATGTTATTATTTTGGCGACGACAAGACGACTGGATTTATAGAGCAAAATACACTTGACGAGGATACATATATATGTTATGATTATATTGGATTCAATAAAGGCGGCAAGCATGAGATTGACTACATTCACACGAAGGATGATTTTGTTAGGGAGATATGGTTTTATCCTTCCGACCGTATTGATGGAAATACTCCTGTTAAAGATGCTTGTGCTGTCTCAATCTTAAACAAGAAACAACGCTTAAACTTTGATTATTCCCAGACAATGGCTCGTTTTAAAACGATTCACGAAATGGAATCCCGAGGAATGAAAGGAACATTCGCCCATGACTACACCACCGCAGGAAACCCCAAGCATTACAAATTTAGAACAACTAGCCTTTATCGCGAAACAAATGAGCAAGCAAAAAATATCGTCCCCCAATCCGATAGCATTAAAATTCCGGAAGTTAACAAGGAAGATATGCTCAAAGATCTACCACAGGCTAGTCTGGCCTACAATAGATTTTTGAGGCATTGGTGAGCCGCACAAGATTACATTTAGCGGGCATCATCCCTGTTGCAAATTTAAAAACAGATTTTGAATTACAAACTCCCGATGTGTTAACTCCAATAGAAGCAGGGTTTACAGCAATTCAAAAATCAGTCTTTGAATGTGCCATGGCGGGATGCAACACCATTTGGATTGTCGCAAATGATGATTTGGCGCCAATTGTGCGTAAAATTGTTGGCGAGTGGACCTATGATCCTGTTTATTATAATACTTATGGCAATTTTAGTTCGGAACAACGAAAAGAAATACCTATATACTATACACCGATTCACCCGAAAGATCGCAATCGAAGAGATTCTTATGGATGGTCGGTATTATACGGAGCATATTCTGCTTGGAAAGTGGCACACAAAATATCGCAATGGGTAACGCCCGATAAATATTATGTATCCTTTCCAATGGCAGTATATGACATATATAGCATACGTGGTTATAGGAAATTGATTAATCACGCTGACAATAACTTTTTTTTAAGCTATAACGGCGGTACAATCAAGGACAACAAACCAATAGCATTTACATTCACAGGAGAAGATTTTAAACAATGCAGACGTTCGGTAAACAAACAAACAACAAGGGAATATTTACCCCCTTCACCCGGTGCCCACTACCCGACCCAGAAGATACCCCTGGGCGAAAGATGGAGCGCTCGCCATTTCAACTTCCAGACGATATTCAAACAAGTGAGCGAAGAGAGTGCGACAAAAATCGACCTTGAGTGGTATTACGATATTTCCAGCTGGAAAGAATATAGAGATTTTCTTGCCTCAGATTTTTGTGTAGAAAAACCCCCCGATCACTTGACAAAGCCTCACAAATACGCTAAAATACCTTATATAGAGAATAAAAAATGAAGGCATTGAGATGGCTTGGTCATCGCCTAAAGCATAAGTTTGAGCATTTTCGCCTCTCGCGTCTGATGGACACACTGAAAGAGCATGGGGCAGCCCTTGTTCTTATCATAATTGGATGGGAGATTTTGGAAGATGTACTTTTTCCACTAATTTTTATCTGGCTCGGACACAATGTTAACCCCTGGTTTATAACGGGCGCCCCCGTCAGTTGGTTAATGTGTCTTCACCCAATAGCAGTCCCCATTATCTGGGGTATTTGGGTTAAACTTTCAAGGAGAGATAAATGAATCGAATAGATTCTAAAATTAAGTTCGTGGGCTTGCATGCGCATAGCGTAGCAGGTTCGATTTTCGACGCCATTGGTTACCCCCAAACGCATATGGACTTTGCATATGATAATGGATGTGATGCGTTAGCACTAACCGATCACGGTAACATGAACGGCCTAGCTTATCAGGTACTTCATGCAAAGAATATGAAGGCAGAGGGAAGAGATTTTAAACCTATTTTTGGGTGCGAAGCTTACTTCACGCCATCCATTTCAGAATGGAGAGAAGCATATGACCAAGCCATGGAGGACAAAAAGAGGGCCCGCTCTATCAAGAAAGATGAACAATCAGGGGCCACCGTCGAAGACGAAGGCAACAGCAAAAAGATACAAGATATCCTTCGGCGCCGGCGACATCTCATCCTTCTTGCACAAAATCAAACAGGCTTAAACAACTTGTTCAAGCTTGTATCGGAATCGTATAAAGCCGAGAACTTCTACCGCTATCCTCGCATCGATTATGCTCTTCTGGAAAAGTACAATGAGGGCATTATCGCTGCGTCAGCATGCCTAGGAGGCGTTTACGCCGGCAACTACTGGGAGAACCGGGAGGAAGGCGCCGAAGCCGTCCTAGGGGCAATGCGAGAGACTACAAGGCACATGGTTGATATCTTCGGTGATCGTTGGTACGCCGAGATCCAGTGGAACGACATCAAGGAACAACATGAATTAAATCAATACATTATCCAAGTTGCACAAGAGTTTGGTGTTAAGCTGATCACGACAGCAGATAGCCACTATCCCAATCCCGATGCTTGGAAGGATCGTGAACTTTACAAGCGGCTTGGTTGGCTTGGCAAAGGACGCCCATCGTGGGCAGAAGAAGAATCACAGCTTCCGGCCGGCGTTGAAGAGATCGGATATGAATTATATCCAAAGAATGGAGATCAGATATGGTCAAGTTATAAGCAATATGCAGAATCGTGTGGCTTTGAATATGATGATGCTCTCGTTTTGGAAAGCATCGAAGAAACATATCGAATCGCCCATGAACGAATCGAGTCATTTCTACCTGACAACACCGTGCGTCTCCCTGAATTCGTTGTGCCTGCGGGCTTTACGGCAACACAGGCGCTTGTTAATTATGCGCTGGAAGGACTGAAAGAAAGAGGCTTTCACACCAATAAGGAATATACTGATCGTTTGCGAGACGAGCTTAGAGTTATTGATGATCGAGGCTTCTCCAAATATTTCCTGACGATGAAATCTATTGTTGATGTAGCAACTAACATGATGCTGGCTGGACCAGGCAGAGGATCCGCAGCCGGCTCGCTAGTGGCATATGCCCTTGGAATCACACAAGTAGACCCCATCAAGCATAGGCTTCTATTCTCTCGCTTCCTGCGGTCAGACGCCACGGATTACCCTGATATCGATTACGACGTATCAGACAGCATGGCATTGAAGGAAAAGCTAGTTGAAATGTGGGGAGAAGACTGTGTCGCCCCAATCTCAAACTGGAACACGCTGCAGCTCAAAAGTTTAATCAAGGATATCTCAAAGCTTTATAACATTCCATTCACAGAGGTAAACACTGTTACCTCGATCATGATGCGCGAGGCGCTTCCCGAAGCCAAGAGGAAGCACGGCATTAAGGCCGGCGTCTATACACCAACGTGGGAAGAGGTGATGGAGTTCTCGCCCACTCTTCAGAGGTACCTGGCGCAGCATCCCGCCGTCAAGACACACGTTGAAGGACTCGTGGGACAAGTGCGTTCTTGCTCTCGCCATGCCGGAGGTGTTGTTATTGCAGAGGATCTGGATAGGAGCATGCCACTTATTAATTCAGGTGGCGTACGCCAAGCACCATGGGCAGAGGGGCAGAACGTCAGACACCTTGAGCCGATGGGGTTCATTAAGTTCGATTTGCTGGGCCTTTCTACACTGAAGATGATGGAGGGGTGCATCGAGTACATCCTTCGGCGTCATCACGATGTTGAAAATCCAACCTTCTCAGACGTTCAAGATTATTATAATAAGAATCTCCACCCCGACGTCATTGACATGGACAACCAAGAGGTATACGAGAACATCTTCCACGCAGGCAAGTGGGCTGGTGTCTTCCAGTTCACAGAGCAAGGTGCACAGAAGTTTTGCGTACGCGCCAAGCCGCGCAACATTATTGACGTGTCCGCCATCACTTCCATCTATCGACCGGGCCCATTAGCGGCCAACGTACACGATGAATATGTGGAGGCCAAGAAGAGCCCCCACTACATTAAGTATTTGAATGATGATGCTCACGACATTACCCAAGAGACGTTCGGGTTCTTGATCTTCCAAGAGCAGATCGCGCTGCTGGCGCACAAGCTTGGAGGCCTGACGCTCGATGAGGGCAACATGCTTCGCAAGGTGTTGACCAAGAAGGGGACTGGCAAGGGATCCGTGAAGGGCAAGCTGCACGATAAGTTTATCTCCGGCTGTCTTGCGAACAAGATTGCAAGAGACGAGGCACAGGCACTGTGGGATAAGTTTGAATACTTCTCCGGCTATGGCTTCAACAAGTCGCACGCAGTATCTTACAGCATCATCTCCTTCCAGTGCGCTTGGCTTTGGAACTACTACCCCGCAGAGTGGATGGCTGCGTTCTTAGATAAGGAGCCCGAGACTCGGAAAGAAAAGGCAATCAATATTGCTAAGAAGTTTGGGTTCGACATTGCCCCCTTGGACATTAACAAGTCCGGTACAGTCTGGGAGATTAGTGAAGACGGCAAGACTCTCATTCAGCCACTCACCTCCATCAAGGGGTTGGGAATGGCAGCTATCGAACAAGTGCTAGACAACCGGCCATTCATGAACGCAGAAGATTTACTATTCCGCGAAGGGGTGTCTTATAGCAAGCTAAATAAAAAGGCTCTCGATGCACTGTGTCGAGGTGGTGCACTGGACAATATTGTAGACGATAGATTCACAGGCCGAAAGCACTTCTGGTCAGTCTGTGTTGTTGAGCGCCCAAAAAATCTTAAAAAGTTTAGCGAGAATTTGGAACTCTATAGACCAGAAGGAGACTTTTCGGAGGAAGAGATCATCCAGTTTAAGACGGAGTTGACTGGCATTTTTCCCATGAACTTGGTCATCACTCTAGAAACTATCGAAAAGCTTCAAGAAAAGTTTGTCCCTCCAATTTCGGAATACGACACGCAGCTTCAATTGTGTTGGTTTATTCCACGCAAGATTGTACCGAAGAAAACGAAAAACGGAAAAGACTATTGGATTGTAGAAGTTATCGATTCAAACAATGAACTTACCAAGATTCGATGTTGGGGCGTTAAACCAGAGAAGGATCGGATTCACTTGAATCGCCCATACATGGCAAATTTGAAGTATGATCCTAACTGGGGATTCAGCACTTATGCCATTGGCAGAACATTTAGACAGCTAGGATAAACCATGAACGTTATAAAGTATTTTAGTCCCCTTTTAAAAGAGCCCGGCTTTATCGATGGGTTACCTACCATTATTAGAGTCAATAAGTTTGACGAATCGACGGCCAGGGGGTTCACAACAGCTATGATGAAGGCTCAAAACACGGGCCAACCCGTGGTGCCGGTCATTATCGACAGCTATGGAGGACAAGTATACAGCCTAATGTCTATGATTTCCGACATAAGGCACTCCAAAGTTCCAGTGGCCACTATTGTGCAGGGAAAGGCCATGTCATGCGGGGCGCTTCTATTTAGTTTTGGAACAGAGGGCTACCGCTACATGGATCCTGATGCGACATTGATGATCCATGATGTAAGCTCAATGAAGTGGGGCAAAGTAGAAGAGGTCAAGGCCGGCGCCGAAGAAACGGAGCGCCTCAATCAAAAAGTATACCAAATGATGGCAAAGAATTGTGGCCACACTAAAAATTATTTTCTGGACACCATTCACGAGAAGGGCCACGCTGATTGGTTTTTGGAACCCAAGGAAGCAAAGAAACACAACTTGGCTAATCACTTACACATACCAGAAATGAAAATAGAAGCAAAAGTTGGCTTCAAATTTAAATAAAAAATAGCTTGACTTTAGAACACGAAGCTGTTATATTTTATAGGTAATAAAGGAGGGCTTAATGGCCACAACAAACGAAGAAAAGAAACAATACGTCAAGGAGTATATTCGCTCCTTGAAAACAATCGAAGACTGCATCGAGCCTTATCAAGAGCAAAAGCGCGAATTACGTTCTGAATTTCGCGAGAATGGATGGCTCAACACTGACGAGATCCGTGTCGCAGTAAAGGCATATCGCCTCTACAAGCACAAGTATAATATGGAAGAGATAGTGGAAAACTTTGAAACGATTTCGGGAGAATCAAAAGATGCCTAAGTCAATTGACATTACACCAACAGCCAATATTCTGCATTCATTAAAGAGAACCGGATATCACTGGTCTGAAGCTTTGAGGGATATCATTGATAATTCGATAGATGCCCTCCGAGTCCAGCACAACGCCGCCGCCCAAGATGGGGGCTTTGTGAGAATTATTCCCATCGGGTACGACTCAAAGCTAGGCAAAAACAAGACAAAACTTATTGTTGTTGCCGATGACGGTACCGGAATTGGCGCCGAACAATTGCAAGAGATTTTGCGCTTGGGCGAATCCGGCAAGCGCGGCACCGCAGCATTGGGGACATTCGGCATGGGCCTAAAAACAGCGGCCATGTCCTTGGGAACCAAGCTGAGTATTGTTAGCACAACCTCTACAGCCGCCGAATTGCGCTCGGTCACGTGGGACGTTAAATCATGTATGAATACGGGTAAATTTACTGCCTCCTATTCAGATAATCCAACTCAAAAACTAGTTGATTTTTATTTAGATATTATGGGTGGTGATGTTTCGGGTACATTAATTGTAATTGCAAATTTACACGAAGGAATCCCCACTGTGCCGGCAATTATTAACACCCTCAACTCCAAATGTGCGCATACCTATCGCCACATGCTGAACGACAACAGCCCGCTAGGGTATAACTTTCCCTTCAAGATTATTGCAGGTAAAACATGCGCGGCCAAAGAAGTAGAGAGAACCAATGATCCGCTTTGTGTGGATCATGAAAATATAAATGTATTAATTGGTGGCCCATCGGGTACCTTTAAAACAATAACGTATGGAGACTACGCGCTC
>Ga0098057_1000511_pt1 | contig 13200 bp, 31 predicted proteins | sample 18_taG_FD_77072 | JGI IMG/M metagenome (GOLD analysis project Ga0098057, IMG submission 77072) | Marine viral communities from the Subarctic Pacific Ocean - 18_ETSP_OMZAT15316 metaG | ecosystem: Environmental > Aquatic > Marine > Oceanic | place: Pacific Ocean | collected 2015-01-19 | reverse complement strand
TTTCCATGTATTCTTTGTAGTTGGATACCTCATTATCTCGCTTTAGTTTAAGGTAGTGGTCGTATCCTCTGCCTTTGAGTTCGTTCTTGGCTTTTAAGTCTATTGTTCTAGTTTTAGTGTATTGCTCTTTCCATTTTTCATGATATTCAGAAACATCACATTTCATCTCTTTGCATCGCTTTTCAATCCTTCTTTCATCTCCTTTCTTTCCATGACAAGTCTTACACGTACTTCTAAAGCCATTGTAAATCACAACTTCTCCTGACGCCATCCTTTTCTTTGTCTTTTTAGCAAAAAAATAATCTAGCGTTTTTGGGTATTCTTTTTTACACGAGTTGCATATTTTGTTCTTAGTCATAATACTGTTTTTAAATTATGCTGCAATATACAACTATTTTATTAACTACCAAATAAAAACCCCAGAAAATTAATCCTAGGGTAAATATTTCTACTGTTTTGGGTTAAAATTCTGTTTAAAAGCTGCTCTAACAGCATCTATCCTAGCTTGTTTGTTTGGAATAGATTGCATTACTGCTGCGTTATTACACCATTTAAGAATGTATTCTGTCTCTGTCTCGTATTTTCTAGGCTTCGGTATATTCATTTCTTCTTTATTTTTTTAGTTACTAAATCGTATTCAAAGAACCAATAAGGGATTTTGTGTCCTTTAAATAACACTCTGTATTTTTTTGTGAATCTATAAAGACCAAGAGAATCATATTTTTCGTACTCGCTTTTTCTGTCTACCACAACTCCTTTAGCTTTGACTACTTCATCTTTACAGTTTAAGTAACCGTAAACTCTGTCTCCTGTCTCTATACTGAATGGGCTCTCTAACTTAGCTATCCTTTTCTTTAAGGATAATATCTCTTCTTTTAGTTTTCTATTCCACATATTCATCATAGATCTTCTTTAGCTCATTCATTACACTCTTTACGCAACTACCACAAGTAGTACTTACTTTCTTAGCGTTAAACACTCTGTTATAGATAGTGTATAGCTCTCTGTTATCTTCTCTTGATAACGCTCTTGCATTGGCTTTGTATATCCTATCAAGGAACTTAAATTCTTTTTGTTTAAGACATTCTGGCTTTTTACTGTAAGGAAACATTTTGTTTAGTTTCTCTTTACGTTCATCGCATCCGCAATCTTCTCCAAATAAAAACTTAGTAGCTTTCTTTACACCTGTTACTTCTGTAATCTTTTCTACAGTATCTCCAAGTCCTTTACTTGCTTTCTTCTTTGCCATCTTCTTCTTTTAATGTTTTTAATACTGTTGTTAACTGGAAATACAGTTCTCCTACTGCTTTTTCTAGGTTTGCTAATCTTTCATTTACTGTAAATTTCTTGCTTGCTTTCATACTTCTAATGATTTTTTATATCTATTATAATCCTCCTGAAAACGCTCTCTAAGTTTTGACTTAGCTGATTTAAGAGTATTGAATACGGACTTTAAACTTATTCCTGTCTCTTTAACTATTTTCCTCATAGACATTCCCTTATCAAAGTGCAACCTAAATAACTTAGCTTGATACCAATACCAAGAACCTACAACCTTATCTATATCTTCTTTTATATTGCCAAACAAAGAATCAAAAAGATATTTATTATAACCATGTTCAAATGATTCAGAATACTGTGCTTTTATTTTTTCTGCCTTCTCTCTAAATTCAGAATATATGTCATCATCCTCTGGTTCGTAATTAAATTCAGCATCTAACAAAGGACTGTTAAAGGTAAAAACCTCTTTCTCTCTTTTAGTCTTAGAACATTTCGTAAAGAATAAGTTTCTCATAGTTCGATAAATATAGAACGTATTAACCTCGGTATCATTGTACATAATACCATCAACAACAGGCTTGTATTTATCCATCCTTAAATACATCTCTTGGGTTAGCTCTCTTGCATCTTTCTTCTCTAACCCAAAAGACATTGCCATCTTTAGCCATTCATCATCTCTCTTAGCTAATAAATCTATAGTTCTCATAAACTATTTACATCTTGCTGATTAACATATACTTCTACATTACTTCTTGATATCGCAATATAATCATACTTATTTACTTCCATGACTCTAACGATGCTACCGTTCGGTAATCTGTGCCCTGATGTATCTGATACAATCCTAAGCTCTTGTCCTTTTACGTATTTCATATTTCAAATATAATAAAAATTAAGGTTATATCCTAGAGAAACTTCATTTATTTTATAAATTCATAGGAACGTTAAACGCTACAGTACCTCCTTTTACAATTCCTATTCCAATAGCTTCCTTTTTGCCTCCTTGCATATACCCCATCGCATAAGATTTAGAGTCTATTCCACATCCTACTGCCATGGCAAATATACTTCTTGTTTTGCCAAAGAACCATTCTACATACATATCAGTATGGTAATGACCAGACACAGTACTTACCATATCTCTCTTTGCCGCTGTTCTTGGCTTGTTGCTCTTGTCTCCATGAACGTATCTAACACCATCGATATAAACCTCTGTTACAAAGTTCCAATTAGGTGTTTCAAGAACTTCTCCGAACTCTTTTATCCATCTACTAGGAATATTTGATGTTTGAGCTTTTCTGATAATAATTCTATCATGGTTTCCTAGCGTTACATCTGCATCAGGAAATGCTTTATACCACTTCTTTAGTTTGTTAATAGCGTAATCAAGCTCTGTTTTACCTCCTAAGCCATCACTATCCGTCTCATGGTATGAAGAGTAATGATTATCAATAATATCCCCTATAAACACTACTTTGTTACAGTTGTTGATAGAATACTGTTCTTTACAGAATTTTAAGTAACCGTCAAAACAAAAAGGCTCATGTAAATCTCCAATAACTAATACCCTGTTCTCTACTTTTGTAATGTTCTCATATGCTTGTTTTACGTTACCTCTTAATCTTGGTCTGAAATCTTTCTTTTTTGTCATAATTAAAAATTTGTTAAATTTGGTGGTGTAATTATCTTTGGTAGTCCGTATTTATCAATAATGAAATCAAAAGGCTCAAATTCTCTTGACCTGCTTCTTTTACATGATACGTTTATTGTACCTACTGCCATCTCATTTTTCTTTAGCTCTATCTGAGTTTCTGCTTTCTTCTCTAAGAAACTACCAAGGTGCCCAGTAGGTTTATCTGAGCCAAAGTTTGAATGTATAACAGTCATTATATGGCAATTATGCACGGCTGTCATTCTCATTACCCATTGCACAAGTAAGTTTGCCTCTTCTATATTATTAACATCATTACATAAATCTGCAATACCATCAATAAGAACTAATCCTACTTTCTCTACTTTCTCTTCAAGATACCACTCTATAAATCCCATTCTATCTCTTGGACTCATTGGTCTTAAAGCTAATGTATGATAACCTTCGTATGGTTTTCCTGTTATCTCATAAGGTCTTTTAAATACTCTACTAGCATGAAACTTACTTTGCTCAGTATCTATATGAATTATCTCTTCATCTGCTCTATGACCTCTTAAATCTCCACCTCTTGTTCCTGCGTTACCATTTAGATAAGCTGTTGATATTAAGCTTATCAAATAAGATTTACATGATTTTGGTGGTGCTTGTACAAACGAAAAGTTACCGTATGTTGCTAATGGTGTGTGGTATGTTTGTACTCCGTTCTTTGTATTATAAGAATGCTCTCCATAACTAATTGCAACAGGTGGATGCTCTATCTCTTCTGCTGGGTCTACATAAACATCTGAGAGCATCATGTCATAGTACATTCTTTGTTCTTCTTTTTTGATTACTTCATTTTCTGTCATTTATTTGTAGTTTGAAAATACACAGGAGTACATATATCCTTTATCCCATATAAGTTTGCCTATCTCGTTTATTAAGTCCCTCTCTTCCGTTTCAGATATCTCCTTCATGGGTTCTCTTTTCCTTATACTAAAACAATCAACATGAATAACTTTATTGTCTACCATAATTATTTGTTTATTTTGCCCTTGAATCCACAACTATAACAGTTGTATAATCCTAGTCCTTTGTTTACAGATAAAGAGTTTTTAACTGAGCATCTAGGACAATCTGTTTTAGTCTGATTCTTATTGTCTTTGAAATATATCTCTAACTTATCAAATCCAGTCATTTCTATCAAAGTATTCTATTAAATATATAGTCAATATTGTAACCAATGTAACACTTAACATCATAATATAATAATTGTTCTTGATTTACCAAAATTCCCTACACTAACAGTCTCTCTTCTAATAAGACCTTTACTCTCAAGTGATTTTAAAGCTCTGTAAAGCGTTCTATCATTAACGTTAAGTACTTCTATCATTTCCTTGTTAGAAAGGTTAAATTTACCCTCCTCAGCTCTGTAATCTAGTAAGTAATCATATACTTCTTGTTCGTTCTTTGTCATAAGTTTTGTTTTAAAATAAGTATTGCGTAGCCGAACGAGAAATGCTCATCCCTTGGTTATCCTTGCGGTGCTACGCTCTACTAATTTACTATCCTAAAATGGTAAATCATCTGGTTGATTACTCGTAGCTTCACTTGTTGCTACTTCTCCAATCTTCTCTACTCTCCATGAATTAAGAGATGTGTAATGGTTTCCATTGTATTCGTTAACAGAGATATTAAACATAACCTTAACATCATCTCCAACCTTGTTAAACTTAGTTAACTGCTCTACCTTGTCATCTCCAAACACCTTGAAGCAAAAGATTTGTTCCTTACCTTCATAACCATCATTGTTTGCTACTACAAACTCTTGACTTGACCAAGGATTACCAGACTGTTTTCCAACACCTGTTTGTACATCTTTAAACTGTTTGATTTTTCCTGTAATTGCTAATTCACTCATAATTTTCTATTTATTTATTTAATAATTGTCTTTCTAATATTAGTAATGCACTCTTTTGTAAATCTGTTATTTCTCTATCGTTTAGTGCAGATTTAACTTGATTCAATGTTCCTTCTTTTTTTAAGAACTCAAAACCTTCTTGTGTTAACACTTGCTTTCCGTTTGGTTTTGAAACTTTTTCAGATAGTTTCTTATTCTGATTTTTAGGAGTAACAGATTTATTTGTTTTACTATGTTCATTTGTAGAATCTGCATCCTTTGTATCATCAATAGCAAACAAACCATTAAGAGCATACTTTCTAGCGTAACTACTTGCTGAACCTGTAATCTGTGCTTCATTCATTCCTTTCTGTTGCTCTGGCTCTCTTGCTAATGCCGTTGTCTTAATCTCATGGTCACCATCATAAATCAATGCAGTTGCTTTAACATACACTCTCTCACCTACCATAACAACTTCATCAGATACAGTTACCACACATCCTTCTGCGTTTGCTAATGGTTTAACAGCTTCTAAGATGTCTTCACAACTTCGATAGTTGTACTTACCAAAAGCGTTCCTTTGGTTCTTAGGAGCTTTTAACTCGTTTTGAATTTTCACTAACTTTTTAATCATACTCTTCTGTTTAATTGGTTTCTTAATATTCTTACTTCTGTATTCATAGCCTCTATTCTACCATTAGCTACTTTTAATCTTCCTTGATACAACTCTATAGTATCATCCCTACTTGCTAACATCTTTTTTAAAATTTCCACTTGGTCTTCATAAGCCTCTAAAAGCCTTACTATTTTGTCTGCTTCTTCACTCATATTACAAATATAGTTTAAATTATTGTCACTTGCAAGTTATTTCTTACTTTTTTTAATATATTCTTGAATCTTATCTTTATAATACTTACCTGCTATATTGTAATTAAGGTAGTTATCGTTTTCAAGTACATTAAGTATAAACTGATACTTAGTCTCAAAATAACTCATTATTGTTTTATTACAACATACTTCTAGTATTTCTCTATAACAATCTTCTGGATTCCATGTTTTTGTTATTTCGTTTGAGCCTGTGTATGTTTTCCAATCAGATTCAACATACTTAACTCTCTTTCTTTTATATCCCTTTAGAGGTTTAAGAGTTCTCTTGTGCATTAAAATCTTTTTACCTATGTAAGACTCATTTGTGTCCTTGTTGGTTATCCTGTAAACAAATCCAACCGTACCCTTTGGAAAATCATCAATAGATTTATAGAACTTAGTATTACTTTTCAGTGATTTACTTCTCCAATCCATTAATTACATATCTATATTTAATATTAACATTTTACCTAACTCTAAGTCTACTTCTTTAATAGCGCTATAAATAACCTTAGAGTCTTTTTTAGCTTGTTTTAAGGCTTCTTTACTACAATCCTTACCTAAGTCTCTCATTGACTGGTCAAGTACTAGCATAGCATCTGTAATCTCCCTTACAGTACCTCCGCTTTGTTTTAATTCTTCTAACTGTTCTTTTAAATTCATATCTATTGTTTTAAAGTTTCTACAAATATATATTATATTAATATCGTGTGCAAATAATTTTTGTTAAAGTTTTCTTTGACTCAACAAAACTTTGCAAACAGAAAATTTAACGCTAGAAAAAACAACTAAGCTACTTTTCCTAAAGACAAGACTATGAATCATAATAGCATCATCACAACAAAACTTATCCAAAAGAGATAAATAAAATGCGCGTTGTATTTCTTTACTATCAAAGGTTAATGAGTAGTGACTATTATCTATATCCTCGTCTGTTAATAATACTGTATAATCCGCATACTTACTGTCACTATTAAGCATTGGTGACCCTTCGTAATCATAAAGACCTATAGTTACTGATTTTAAATAATCAAACGCTTCATCTGTTTTAAATAATTCTTTCATTTTATTTGTTTTATTGTTCTATGCAAACATACATCTTTTTTTTTAATAAACAACATAAAACACTAATCTATTAACATAGGTTTATAATTATCTAAAATACTTGATTATTAAATATGCTTTGTGTAACTTTGAACTATGATAAGAATCACACTGATAAACAACCGAGTAAGATTACACTATATTAATGCTCGACAGAGCACTGTAATAATTTATAAATGAATACAGGATAATAGTGTTTAATAATTAAATACAAATATATAAAAAAATAGTCTTTTAAAGATAAGCTAATTCTTAACTGAGTTAGCTTTTTTAGTTTCAAGAATCAATTAATTAATCCATAGTTATTTATATATAATATATTAATTATGGAAGATAAAGATAAATTACCTGAGAAAGTAGATGGTAGAAAAAGTAATGGTGGTCATAGTACTAAGGGCAGAGCAGGCAGACCTCCTAAAGTAACAGAGAAGAAGCTAAGAGCTATATCTCAAAATGCTATCAAAAAGCAATGGGGCAGTGAAGAGAAGTTTTGGTTAGACATTGCAAAGAACGCTAAGAGTGGTAGTTTCCCTCACTTACAGAAGTTATTAGAGTATAATTACGGCAAGCCGAAGGAATACAAGGAAGTAGATGTAAAACAAACCGTAAACATCCCTCTTGTTAATTTCCTTGATGACGACACTATTGATATAACTCCTGAACAGCCAAAAATAGATGAATAAAGTTGACTTACACTCAAAGTACAAACCAATGTTAAAGAACGATGGAAAGTACTTTATCGTAACGGGAGGAAGGGGCAGTGGTAAGAGTTTCGGTGTAACTGTTTGTATTTTATTGCTTACATACGAGGTTGGTCATAAAATACTATACACTCGTTATACGATGACATCTGCCGAGAAGTCTATTATACCCGAGTTCTTGGAAAAGATTGAGCTTATGGGGGTACAAGATGTGTTTGAGGTAACTAAAAAGACTATAACAAACAAACTAACTGGTAGTTCTATAATGTTTTCAGGTATTCAGACAGCATCAGGAGACCAGACTGCAAACCTTAAATCTATTAACGGACTAACTACATTTGTTCTTGACGAGGGAGAGGAGCTACTTGATGAAGAAAAGTTTGATAAAATAAATCTTTCCATAAGAAAGAAAGGTGTACACAATAGATGCATAGTCATAATGAATCCTGCAACAAAGGCTCATTTTATCTATGGTAAATTCTTTGAGGCTAGAGGTGTTCCAGAGGGTTCTAATACACAAAAAGGAAACGCTACATACATACACACCACCTATCATGATAATATAGATAATCTTGATGAGGACTTTATAGCTGAGTGTGAGGATATGAAAAGAAGGAATCCAGATAAGTACAAGCATCAGATACTTGGAGGATGGCTAGATAGAGCAGAAGGTGTTATATTTACAGATTGGGAGATAGGAGACTTTAGAACTGATTCTGATAGTGTATTTGGACAAGATTATGGATTCTCAAATGACCCTAGTACTCTTATAGAAGGTTCTATCTGTAAAAAGACAAAGAGAATATGGCTAAGAGAGCATGTGTATAAAAAAGGTATGACTTCTCAGGAATTAGAACACGCTAATAGAAGGTACGCTAAGGACAGTTTAATAGTATGTGATAATGCAGACCCTAGGTTATGGCAAAGTCTTAGAGCAACAGGGTTAAACATGACACCAACATTAAAGTTTCCAGATTCTATAAACAAAGGTATTGCAATAATGCAAGATTACCATATTATAATAGATCCTAAGAGCGTTAATCTTGTTAAAGAGTTCAATAACTATGCTTGGAAAGTTAAGGCTGCACATGGTGGTAAATCAGTTCCTATTGATTTATGGAATCATGGTATTGATGCTGCTAGGTACTTAATACAGTATGTTTGTGGGCGTTCTATAGAAAGAGGTAAATATATTCTATCATAATTAGGTTATAACGTAAACTTTTATTATATTTGTATCGTTAGCTAGTTGTTAGGCGCAGATGGATATACCCGCCCGACTTGGAATCGGGAGATTCGCAGGTTCGAATCCTGCCAACTAGACAAGTTTAGTAGAATGGTGTTCCGTATAAGTCTCAGAAGGTCAGAGCTACAGAAATTGGGCTGTGCGCGTAGGTTCGAATCCTACTACGGAATCAATTATTAAGTATTATATAGATATGCGAAAGCACACGACAAGAAGTAAACAGGTATTCTATTACAGAGGTCACAGAACGTTACTTTATCTATTAAGCATCAGTTAGTGTAAGGGTTAGCATATTGGGTCGAATTAATCTCATGAATTTCCAAGGAAGCAGTTCGAGTCTGTTACTGATATCTAGTTTTGATTTTTTTCATTTTTTGTTTTGAATAGGGTAGTTTTAATTAACTATCCTATTTTTTTTGTTAAAATTGTAAAAAAGTTTTGGTAGTTTGTAAATAAGTTGTATATTGCGGTATAGTTAACATTAAAACACAAGAATAATAGCGGATGGTGACGACACGAATGTCGCTACCACAACAAACTAAATTTAAAATTATGAAACAAGGAGACAGAGATATTGATTGTGATTGGCACAAAGCCTATGTAAAGTTAAAAATGAGGCTTGATGAAACAAGTAAGATGCTAAAAGAACAAAGTGAATTAAACAAAAAACTATCTGAGCTATTAGATTTATTCGGAATCATCCAAATTACGCAAGATTAAGAATATTTAAAATTATAAAAAAATGAAAGATTTACCAATGATAGGAAAAACGTACAACTGTTTTGATGACGGTAAAATAACCGAGGGTAGAAGATATGAAGTTACAATAACAGATATAATACCCTTTGACAAGGCAGATGAAAAAACATTAAAACTCTGGACTGACGAAGGATTAACTAGTGATTGGTTATTTGACAATACGGATTACTTTATAAAAGCTGATTCTACTGAATGTAAAGAAGAGCCTTACTGTACGTTTGCGAGGACTAAAGACGGAGGTTGGTTTAGTCTTGGTTATTATTGGAATAGCGGTAGATTAGACATTGATGGTAGTTTGTTGTCTAGTCTAACAACACAAGATTAAGAACAAAATTAAATAAATAAGCAATGAACAAAATGATAAAAAAACTTAAAGAGTACTTTGGTTTTCTACTGATAATATTAGGTATTATATCAATATTTTACCCAGCAGTATATTGGTTTATAAACGATGATTTAACAAAGATGCAAGTATTTATAGACGTTTGGTATGTATTACCATTATCTGTTTTTTTATTATCATCAGGAAATTATTTAGAAGACACAGACCTTTTATAAATTTTATTGTTTAGTATAAGGTTTCGTTGCGACTTGAAACATTAACTAACTTAATTAAAAATACAGAAATTATGAGTACAGGAAATAGTAACCAAAAAGATAAAAGCAATGAACTTTATAAATTGCTAGCAAATGAGAATTTTACGGGGTTTTATGATGATAATAAGCAACCAATTTTAGTTGGTGATAAACTAAAAAGTGAATGGGGATATGAAGTGATTGTTGTAAAAGATGTAGATGGTTATAGTGGTAAATTGGTTTGCGATGAAAACCATAATTGCAAGAATATACCATATGCACTTAATGAAGGTAAAGGACATAGTAAAATTATTTGTGGATAAAAACGTATAAGATTAGTTACGTATTATCAACAATAAATTAAATAAATATGACTGAATTACATAAATTTATAGAACACATAAAAGATAATGGACTTGGCAATGACGGATTTTCAAAAGAAATGTGGATGGCTATTATTGACTATTTTCATAAAAAAGAAATGGGTGGTATTGCAGACAAATAAACAAATTGCGAATTGGTTTCAATAACGGGTAATATCGTTTTGCATAGGTTCGATTCCTGCCACCTTTTTTATAACGGTTTAAGAAAACTAAAAAATTTAAATATTATGGACATTAGAATTGAAAATATTTTTGCGGAAGAGATGCAAGGCGATACATCTTTTTTAGATAAAGGAAGTGGATTAAGCCTATTATTTGGTAGAAGTAGTTATAGCAATATGGATATGCGAGAAACTTGGCATAAAGGCATAAAACACGGGATAGAAATAGGCTTGAGACGATGTAGTCCACAAGGACAGATTATAGAATTAAACCATAACACACCAGAAGGCAAAAACAAAGAATTTCTAAAAAAATTCTACAAGTTAGCGGAAGAATACAAATGTGCGATTGAGTATCATCCGCAAAAAGGTATGATTGCTATAAACCGAAATCATAGTACTTGTGTATAATTGAATTGTATAAAATTAGTAGATTAAAATTTGCACAAGAGATTATAAACAATTACATTTGCTGAAGGCAAACCCACAAATAGTATAAACTTTAAATTAAAAAACATGAGAGAAATCCCTAAAATTGGCAAAACATACGACTGCTTTGACGATGGTAAAATAAGTGAAAACAGACGATATAAAATTACAGTAACAGAAATAATACCGTTCAATAAAGCTGATAAGTATATATTGAAATTATGGAATAAAGAGGGTTTGTCTTGTCCTTGGTTGTTTAAAGAAACTGATTTTTTTATAAAGGCTAACAGCACTGAGTATAGTGAAGAACCTGTTGCTGTTTTTGCTAGAACTTTAAACGGTGAATGGTTTGGTTTGGGTAATTGGTGGAACTCAGGTCAATTAGATATAGATGGTAGTTTGTTGTCCAGTATAGTAACACAAGATTAAGTAGCCAATTTTTTAACCCAGTAAAGATTAACAATTAAAATATAAATATTATGTTTTAGAACGTACAATGTTAAGGTTAGTTGCGTGAAATAAATAATAAAATAAAGAAACAATGAGCAAGAGATGTGAATTACAGAAAGAATATTATAAGGAATACGGAAATTATAAAGGAGAAGGCAAATATAATAATCACTATGTACATTGGCTAGAGAACAGAGTTTTAGCATTAACTTTAACCGATGTTGTGAGTACGTTTTTTTGCGAGGATGAGGATTTAAAATATTCATCTAAAAAATGCAAGGAACAATGTAGTGGTTGTAAGTGGATTGAAAACCTTTAGCAAAATAATTACTTACAACGGTTTGGCTATGTTACGGATTTTGAGGAACGAAAAATATGGAATATAGGTGGTGTTAGCCATCTTTTTAAAAATACAATTATGGAATTTTACAACACATTTAAAACACAGTTTGAAGTATTACCAAGACTTACAATTATTTACAGTAAGATTGAAGAAGAAGATTGCGCTGTCTATAAAAATGGATTTGCGATTGAATGGTTATGGTTTGGTGTATTTTTTAATTGTTTATAACTTTTTGGCTATGCGTAGTGCTACTTAATAAAAAAATATATTTATGAAAAATTACAAAGATTATTGGAGAAATAAAGTAGGTAGATTAATAATGAGATTAGCATTACGTCTAGGTGGTGTTAACTACCGAAGGGAACTGTTATTAGATTTTGCTTATTGGTGGTTTGATGACTTGCACCCTGCTGATGCACATAACTTAATTAATAAATATGACAAACATAAATCCAATAATTGTAGTTAACGGATTCGGTGAATAAATAGTAACCTTAATAAACAAACAATGAACTTTACAAATAGAATACTAGATAAATTTAAAAGAACAAACAAGCCATGTGATATAGGTGTAGTTGTGAAACCGTTTTATTGTAGAGATGAATTTTACTTTGAGGTTAATAAATGCAATAAAGAATGTAAAGAGTGTAAAAATATTAAAAGACGAGATAAACAATAATATGTTTTACAAAGGTCTAGTATATGAAAAGTTGCGTGTTAATATGCGTTGCTTTTCGGTTTAAAAACAAATAAAACAGAAAAGATGAAACATAGAAATAATAACAAAAAAAGCAATTTTTTATATACATTGTTGTACCGCGTTTTTTCTAATCCGACCAATTTTTGGTTTTTAATGAGTCATTTAGCTTTTTTTCTTGCTGTTCTGTTATTTTTTCTTGGTGAGAAACGGATAAGGAATCAGCGTAATCATATTCAGGATTTAGAGATTCAGAATCAGATTTATAAGGATTGTTGTCACACCTTTGACAGATAACAAAACGATATTAAAATATTTCTCTATTATTTTTTTATCCATAAAGATTTGTCAAATGCGGTACAACGTACAGGTATAACCATCCGTTTTAATGGTGGTTATACGGTGTTACCTTTAGTACGGTAAAATAAAAACTAAACTTTTTTAATATTCCTTTTGTATTTACAATTTATTCACTATCTTTGACGTATGTTAAACTTAAAAACAGATAAATTATGCCACCATTAAGAACTTATGTATTTGAATGTATATCAGATGCTCAAACAGAAATTATAATTAAAACATACGGAACTTCTATTGAAGCAGAAAAAAGATTACCTCATCACGTAAAAGACCCTAATAACTTCAGATTAAAAAAATAGTATTAAAGGTAACG
>Ga0098057_1000502_pt1 | contig 13390 bp, 17 predicted proteins | sample 18_taG_FD_77072 | JGI IMG/M metagenome (GOLD analysis project Ga0098057, IMG submission 77072) | Marine viral communities from the Subarctic Pacific Ocean - 18_ETSP_OMZAT15316 metaG | ecosystem: Environmental > Aquatic > Marine > Oceanic | place: Pacific Ocean | collected 2015-01-19 | reverse complement strand
TGATGAGTTCACTTGCCAGAGTGGAAGCAATACTTAACAGGCCTCAGGCATTACCAAGTGAAGTGACATAATCATAAGCAGACCAATCGCCAGGCTTCATTTGTCTCAACACGTTTAAACCTTCAACCATTTGCGTATCATTAGTTAAAATACACACATGGCGCATTGTTTCTGCCCATGCCGGCTGTGTAATACGTGGGCCATAGAATGTAGGCTTTAATGCTGATAGACATTTATACTGCGTTTTAAAAGCGTTGTCTATTGCAGTCAATTTACTGTCTGTTAGTTCCCACCACTTTGTTAAATCAATATTATGCATCTGGCGTGTGACTGCGTGCAGACAGTATGAATAAAAGAATTCATAAAGCTCAGCTGGGCTCATATCACTCAGTGTTAAGCGTCTAGCTCTAACTAGCCCTTTGATCTGTGCTTCATCAATATTGTGACTCTCACATAGATCTAGCAAATCTTGCTCTGTGTCTATGTCGTATAATCTGCGTGTTGCTTGTGTCTGTACAACTTGTACAAGTGCTGATGGCTGTGCAACTTGTACAGGGGCAGGTGGGCGTGAGTCATATTTAAGATCATCAGCACCTAAGCTTCTGGCTGTCGCTTCAAATCTATCTCTATCACTCATGTCTAAGCTATCAGCAATCTCATCACTCGTATAAATGCCGCTCACAGCATCAGGCCAGACTGCTCTGCAAGCCATAGCAATTGCTCTAGCTCTCAGCATCTGCAGTGGCATTTTGCGCCATGTTGATTTTGTGACTAAGCCCATTTGCACAGCCATTTGCCAAGTGAACGTGTAAGTGTGTAATACACCTGTGTCTCTGCGCTGGCACTCGACTACACACTTTTGATTGTCTAAGTGCACAACGTGCAATCTCTGCACATTGCCGGTGCTTCTGCAGATTCCTGCTAGAGCATCTGCTTTGATTGTAGGGTTACCCTGAATTGATGATGTGTTTACAAGCACAAGCCCCATATCATAATCGTAATGATGACCAAAAGCAGCATGACAAAGAATCAAATCATGTGCTTGTCTTTCATCACCCCTGCTCAGAAGCTTTGCAATTTCCCATGCGTCTTCTCTGCTTTCTGGTGTCCAGATTGAATAACTGTGTTTAGTCAGGTTTAGTGGATTGTTCATAGTCATAGTGTTTACCTTAGTGCATATCCGGTGTTGATGGGAACTCAGGGTAAGTTTTGGCGTTAGCAAGTGTCTGCTCATAGTCTGCATTGGTCTCACACCACCTGCGCACATAGTCATAGCGTGCAGGCAAGGTGTTAGAATCTGTCATCTGCTGCACTTGATATGGGCTCAGTGTGCGTATCACTCGATTAGCGCAACTATCAGCCGGTGCATAGTTTGCATTTTTAGACACATATGCAAGCAAGCACATTAGTGTGATAACGCTGATAAATGTGAAATACACTACATCATCTGTCAATTGTTTGTCTGGGTGCATTATCGTAATCCAAGCTTAGTGTAACAGGTGTTGATCGCTTCTATGATTGCATCTGTGTTTGCATCAGAGCAGAACCACACATAAGCATTAGTGTGTAGTTCAAGCACTGCATTAAGGCCCACTCGATAAGGCGCATCTGTGAATTGATCAAGCAGTCTGTCAAGGTGCTTGATCAATTGCTTGTTAGTGTATCGAGCAATAGTAGTAGGTTTTAAAGGTTTCATGTTCATAGCCTTTTGTTTATTTAGTTTGAAAATCAGTGGGTTTAAATATTGGCTGATCAAGTAGCAGCCTGTTAGCGCAGTACGCTAGACGTTCTGCTAAGTCATCAGTGCAAGGCCTGTGATTGTTAATGATCAAGCTTAAGTAATTTATACTTATGCCGGCCATGTGTGCTAACACCTGCAGCTTGATTGTGCTTTTCAGTGCTTTGCGTTTATCTGAAGTCATGTTTAAACTTTCTGTATATTGAAGATGTATAATGATTATCATCTATAAAACACATTGTCAAATAAAACTTTGACTAAATAATCAAATAAATCTTTGACAGTGTGAAGCCTCTTATATATGTATATTGCAGGAGGTGACTATGAACAAAATAAATGAATGTGATATCAGACGCATGATATTGCAACGCACAGACCTGAGCGCAGCTGTCAAACTGACAGTGTTTGCATTGCTGTTAAAAGTGGATTGGGGCACGTGGCGTGGCGTTGCTACATTGCAAGAGCTTATGCGCTTGTCTGCACTCTCAAGACGCTCAATACAAAACAGCTTGAAACAATTAGAAGCGCATAAGCTTATCACTAGATCATGGTCTAATGTTAATGGTCGAGTATTGCCGGTGATTGCATTAGACGCACACGCTATGATGAGCAAGCAAGAAACACAGGGGGGTGCAAAATCTGCACGGGGGTGCAAAATATGCACCTGTAGGGGTGCAAAATCTGCACGGGGGGGGTGCAAAATATGCACTGCTAGGGGTGCAAAATCTGCACCCTTACAATTAAACAATTATAAAACAATTAACTTACAATTAGATCAGCCCCATTCTGCTTTTAAAAATACTGATATTGACACAGAGCAAACACAAACTAAGCACAACGCACTACCCAAAACTACACACACACTCACAGCTGAAATGATCAAGACCATAGAATCACATGGTAGCAATTTAGGTCATGCAGAACGTGTTGATATAGCTAAATTACATCTAAACATTAAACTCTTGAAAGGTGGCTTTTATGAGCAAATCTAAACCCATGCAACGCCTAGGTGATAGCCCTGCCATCAATGGACTATTACACTCACTTAAAACAATTGTGAATGATCGAGAAGCCAGACCACCAAAACAGCTGCAATCATTTAAACATTTAAATGCTTCAAATCTAGAAACTGAAAACTTCATTTATCCGGCATCAGCGTGTTATCAATCTAAGCCCGTGCCCTTTTGTGGGCGTTGTATGGATGGGTGGGTAAGAGTGACACAAGCAGATGAGAGCAGTGCAGTGCATATCTGTGAGGACTGTGAACGGCCCAGAAGACGCTTGAAACGCTTAAATGATTTGGAATTACCGGCTGATGCTAAAGATGCGCATCTGAATATGTATGAGTGGGATAGCCCAGAACAACGCCACAGGATCAACAGCCTGCTTACTTGGATGAGGTACGGTCAGGCACATGAGCAAAGATCACCGTCTGTTTTATTATATGGGCCTCAGGGCAATGGCAAAACTACACTGCACTATGCTTTAGCTAAAGAAGCTATATTCAATGATTACCGTGTTCTATATATAACTCACAGTGAAATGCTCGAGCGCATTAAAAGCACATGGGGCAATCATAGTGCACGTTCACCCATCGAAAATAATAGATGGCTTGAAGGGGTCGAATTGCTTTTATTGGATGAGCTTGGCGGTATTGGTGGCAATATTGAAAAGGGTGAGTGGGTCTATCGTGACACTGTTAAGATGATTGGCCACATTTATGAGCGGTGGGAGTCTGGCAGCTTAAGTATCGTGATGAGCACAAACATGAGGCCGGTGCAGCTAGGTGCTTTCTTTCATCGAAATTATGCAGTGATGAGCAGGTTAGTTGATATGTTTGGTGATCTTGTAGAGATGACAGGGCGTGATAGACGTGTTAGTAATAACGAAGCATTTAAAGTTTTTGGTATGTAAAATAAACACGTCGTGTATAGTGTGCCTGTGAGCCTCTATTTTTTAAACTATTTACAGAAATGTAATTTGTATAAGAATTTCTCTATCAACACAGGGGTTCACACTTTACTTACTTTGTTGTAAACATTGTTTACATTGTAAACAGTGTGTTATATACATGATCATTAAAAGGGGTCATGTATGGAAACGAACAAAGCAGAACGCAGAGATCAAGTATTAGCTATTCGCTTAACTAATGATGAGATGCAGTTAATTAATCAAATCTCAGAGCAACACTTGCACCCTAAGTCACTCACTGCACGTATTATTCTAGTGAATGGTTTAAATGATTACCAAAGAAAAGCACAAGGGGCGCAAGTGGGAATTAATCTGCTGCGTGTTCTGCAGTCTAATGATCCATTTATTAAACAGTTAGAAACATTAAAAAGCGACACACTACATGATAAATAAAATCACATTGATTGGAAATGCCGGACAAGATGCAGTGCTAAAATCAGCAGGTGCTGATCAATATGTGCGGTTTACATTAGCGACTAATGAAAATTTTAAGGATAACTCAGGGCAATGGCAGAAGCGCACAGAGTGGCACACTGTGAAGATATGGGGGCGCACTTCTGAGATGGCAGTGCAGAAGATTAAAACAGGGGTTACTGTATATGTTGAGGGCACACTTAAATCATATGAGTTTGAAGGGCGCAGGCTCTGGGAAGTTAAGGCTATTATTTGGCGTGCACTTGATAAAAAAGAAGAATTCTTAGACTCATCAAAACTGTTAGGCCCAGAACCGAGCAATGCAGAAAGCACAAGCACAAGCACATGGCGTGCGCCACAGAGTGCAACAGTTGAACCGGCAAGCCCATGGGGTTACCCAAAACAAAACACATCACCATTTTAATAAACAAACCCCCTGCTGATGTAAACAAACAAACATCAACAGGGGTAGGGATTTGCTATGAACAATAAAACAAATAACACAAACAAACCTCTTTGGGAAGTCGTACAAGATGCACACAGAGACTTTTTCAATGAGGCCTCACATTGTGCTGTGCTTCCATCTAAAGAGTTTAGAGCACTTAGATACTCTTGTGATGCAGTAGAAGTTAACTATGACAATACACCCATCAGCTTGATTGAATCAAAATGCTGGCACTGGTTTAAACGTGAATATCCACTTGCAATTAATGTGTTACAAATGAAGCTACATGAGTCAAGTGGTGACTTTTCAAAGGGCGTCTACTCACAGTTAAGACGGTTAGTGAATGACTTTAAACCTTTCACATTGTTAGTCACTCTCTACAGCAAACAACGTAACCAAACCGAGGCTGAGTTAGTGGCATCTTGGAAAGGGCTTGATAGTCTACAGGCTCAGCATCTAGTGTTAATGGGCCATCATAATAAAATGCATATCTATCAGGTGAGCAGTTTAAGTGATTTGAACTCATTATTTGTAGGTACTGAGGGCTTATGCTTATCTCATGCTGCAGTGGTTGAGCACACGCTTGCTAAAAAATCGACAACTAATGCACGTGAATTTTTAAAAGCGTGTGAGGCGCAATCTATCAAGTTCATCACCAAAGCACCTGCATACCTGAGCACAATTACACAGCCGGCCTTGCCTGATAACGATGATGTTAAAACAGAGGTATTTAAATTGGAAGATGTAAAAGACGCACAGCCAAAGTTGATATTTAAACACTGTGGTTTTGATATGCCAGACGCTGATGATCTTGCTGCAAATATTTGGTTTTACAACTTTTATAAAAAGCTTGGGAAACGCAGTGCAAGCCCATTGTTAATGCACAACTTAATGATGACAGAAGGGCATGATGTGCACCTAACACATAAACAATTGAATGATAGGGTACCGCCTAAGCAGTTGCGCACTTTTGATTTAACGGCACACATGAGAGTGATAGCACAGATCTATGATGAGCATTTAAGTGGTTTAGATAAACATAGGCTAAATCAACTAGATTACAGGCCATTTTCTATTGATTATGATGTGTTGGCTCAATGGACTGAAAGCACACCCAACATCAAGAATTTTAAACGCTCAGCAACTAGTAGACTGTTTAAATATCACTATCAAGCAGAGATGATCCACAATGTCAGATCTAGAGCTATACAACGTGCACTCAATGCTTTAAATGCATCTACACCTGAGCCTGTGTTTAAGCCTACAGAGCCGGACATAGGGCCAGAGGTAGAGCTAACAGAAATGATCACAGACACAGTGATTGATCTGGCAAATAGCATAAAGGATAACGGTAGAGACATTTTAAAAATTGAAAAGCAAATTGTACTCATCTTTAACGTGCTTAAAGAAATAACAATTGCATTAGGTGATAGAGATGCAGCAACTAGACATTGATGATGAGTCTGCTAAAAGCCGGACTGTTGAGCTTAAAGAGCAAGGACTTACAGTGTCTGAGTTATTAGCAGTGCTAAATGATGAGGGCTATATTAATCCAAGGACACAGAGGCCTTATGGGTCATATATTCTTAACAAATGGGCCAAGGGTATTAATGATCAACGTGGGCGCAGGTCTAAGCGTTTTGAAGGCTTTAGTGATGAGCAGAAGCAGGCATACTATAAAACAGCTAGAGAGAAGCGGTTACAACAAATGAAAGATTGGCGCAAGCGTAACCCGAACCACTGGCAAGCATGGGAGGCTAAGTGGGAGAAATAAATCATTCAGTACATAACTATGCGCATATATGTGTCAATATAGAGCGTAACTATGCGCATATATGTGCCACTTTATTAGTAGAGAGAGAGATAGAGCATGTCGAAATCATCAGAGCAAGACTTAAGTATTAGCAGGACACAAGCAATGAGGACATTAGCGAAGCTGAGAAAGCGTCTAATAATAAACAGTTCAGATTGTTTGAGTGATGAGTCTGCTGAGCTATATGAGCACATTGAGAAAACACTTTTGATGGTATTAGGTGAGCACTATGGGCGCAAAGAAAAAGAACACAGAGGATAGGCTAGAGTTAATACTCAGCAACTTACGTGAGGGCATGAGCAGACAAGCAGCTTGCACCCAAGCCGGCATAGGTAGAAGCACTCTTTGGCGTTGGTGTGATGAAGATGCAGAGCTTGCACAGCGTGTAGATGAGGCCATTGATTTCAGCGAGGCTGTATTACTCGCAGAGCTAAAAGAATTAGGGCGTGCCAAGCAAGATTGGCGTGCTGCAGCTTGGATATTAGAAAGGCGTTTCCCTGATCGCTATGGCTCAAAACGTGACACTGAAATCACGATTAATAAATCAGATGGCTCTGATGTAGTAGTCAGTATGATTGAACAAGCACAAGCTAACATGATCGAGCATGATGATTAATCTTAATCCTCTGCAGCGTGAGATCATAGCACGCATCATGAAGCAGGATGAAATCATTAGTGCTAGATGTGGGTGGGGCTCTGGCAAAACATCTGCATTAGTATTTGCATTATTAATGGTGAGCAAGTGGCGCAAGGGGTGTAGCTCATTGCTCATCACAGATACTAATCAGCGTTATAACTCAGTGCTAATGCCTGAAATCAGCAAATGGTTAACCCCTTTAGGATGGGATTACAATCATACGTTGAGACAATGGACTGACACACACACTGGCTCAACGGTCTGGTGCAGAAGCTATTTTAGACCTAACACAAGAGAAGCCACACACAACCCGCTTGAAGGTCTAAACGTGACAAGCGGTGTATGCTTCATTGATGAGTGCCAGACGTTAAGCGCAGAAGTTGCACACAAAGCTTTAGGGCGTTTAAGAGCAGGGGCTAGCCCCATTATGGTACTTGTGGGCTTGCCTGTTGCTGATGCGTGGTGGTGTGCTATGGCTGAGCGTGCTAACTATAACCCATTGTTATTCACTAGCTACGTCAACAAAGCTAATCTATCTGAACAATGGTTTGAAAGCACACGTCTACTGCCTGAAGCTGAGCGTGAAGCAATGGTCATGAATAAGCCTGCCCCACCTGCTGGCTTAATCTATTCTGAATTTACACAGAGTCACATCATTGATGATTGGCAATATGATGAGAGTATGACAGGACGTATTGCAATAGATTGGGGCTTTAGAAAACCATCTGTTTTAATAATGGCATATGATGAGAGTAGAAAAGCCACTGTGATCTGCCACGAGATAAACCCAAGTGAGGTGACCACTTCACAGCTAGCTAAATTAATATTAGATATAGCATGGCCTAGGTCATTGAGAGCACAAGCCAATGGGCCTAAGATTTGGCTAGATGATGGAGTGGCAGATAAAGCCGGCAAGGCTCGTAATGATCAGACCGGTGCAAGTGCTTTTCGAGCAATGAGAAGCTTGCCACAAAATGGGGGCATTGGGCTTGCACTACGCAATACTACAGACCCGATAAGAGTTGATGTGCTCAACGGTATACAACGCCTAAAACGTGCTTTTGATAATCAACGCTATCTCATCACAGCAGATGTGTGGCAAGCCGGTGAGCGTGCTAGAGGCAACAGCTTGCGTAAAGCACTGTTGAGCTATGCATGGGATAATAAAGAGCAGCCTAAAAAGGATGGCAGAGAAGACCCGCTTGATGCGCTTAGATATGATTGCATCATGTTTAATTGGCATGATTTGCGAGTAGATCAACGTGAGTACACACCAAGAGTCAGAGGATCAGCGCAGAGTAATAATAAACGCAAAGTGCAAATAGGGCGTAACTCAGTTAGATCATTTTAACATCTAGCACGCACACTAGAAAAAGCTAAAGCTCTGACTCTGTATAACGGCTTGGCGACCTATCAGAGCCAGAGCTTTTACCTAGAAAACCTACTCAAACAAATTACTGTAAACTTTGTTTACTTTGTTTACAAGGCATAATGTAACAAATATTGATAAAGCTTCAATCTATGTCTATAATGTATCGCAACGCCTAACGTTTTAGCAGGGGCACTATGACTACAGAGAAAAACCCAAAGCACATGAGGGCCATGCAGCCACGCATTAGCACACGAGGTATCACAGGAACTCAGCTAAACAGTGGTGTTATCAGTGGCAAAGAACAAAATCCACAGCTGACCGGCCTTAATTGGGTTAAAGAGGCTGAGGAGATGTTGCGCACAGATCCTATTGTTAGGCGTTCATGGCATATGCTAAGACAAACATTGCTAAGTGCTTCATGGCGTTTTGAGTCAGGCATTGAAGGTAATGCAGTATCTGATGAGTTGGCACGTTTCGCCAATGAGGCTTATGGCTTTGATGGGCATAGCGGTCAGATGACAGTAAGCTTTGAAGATCAGCTTGCATATCTATTCGAGTTTGTGCCATTGGGCTATAGATACGCAGAAGAGATCTACAAGGTTGGGCCAGATGTAGATGGCAACATTAAAGTATGGCTCGATCACTATGCAGATCGTGAGCCGTCTGCTCATCAGAAATGGCTTAGCAGAGACAATCAAAAGCTTGATGGAGTTATGCAGAATCTAGTAGGCAGCTCACACCCACCTGAGCCCATACCTTCACACAAATTGCTATTGCTAACACTAAACAAAACAGGGTCTAACTTTGAAGGGGTGGGGATGCTTAGACCAGTGTGGTTTTGGTGGCGCACTAAACAACGCACAAGTAATTTAATGTGCGTAGGCTTGGATAGATGGGCAGTGCCTACGCCTAAAGTTGTCGTAGACAGATCACAGGCTGAGATGATGGGCCTAACTGATGCAGATGTTAACGCTATGATTGATGAGGCTGAAGGGCAAGCACAGGCCTTTTTAGCTACTGAACAAAGCTATTTAGTTGAGAGCAGTGTAGTTAAATTTGAGAGTTATGAGACAAGCCCCATGCTATACAGCCAAGGCCCGCTTGATATTATTAAGCTGTGTGATTCTCAAATTGCGTCTGCTTTTTTGACACAGTTTGCAGACTTAGGCAACACTGAGACAGGGGCACGTTCAGTGGGTGAAATACATCTAAGCATTTTCAGACGTGCTGCTATTAATCTTTGTGACGTTGTAGCCTCTGCTATTAGTGGAGTTGATCGCAGAGGGGGTGGCACAATTGGCAGGCTCATCAGATGGAACTATGGTTGTGTTGATCCAAGCAAACTGCCAAAATTAACACACACAGGTCTTGACACTGATGATCTAGCAGAGAGCATGGGGATGTTACCACAGCTTGTGCAAGCAGGCATACTAACACCAGATGATGAACTTGAGCGTGCTATTAGGCAAAGGCTTGGTGCAGGTGATTTGCCAGAGGAGGCACAACGCTCAGCAATAGAGCGCACAGCTACAGGTAAGGGTGGCCTTTCGTCATTTGCTGAGAGATTAATAAAGGGCAGACGCAATGAGTAGACGCAGAAAAAAGAAGCTAAAAGCAACTATCAAACATAATACAAGCACACAAAGTGTAGCTAAAGCACAAGCACTTAGGGCATATGGTGAAGCACTACAACTAGCAGAGCCCGTGCCGGCTTATGATGTACCTGATGGTTTAACTATTGGTAAACCATTTAAGACATTAGCACTAGGTCAAGTGTCATCTAGAATGAATGGTGATGCAATTGGGCAAACTATTGATAATGAGCTACTCACTGAGATGCTCAGGGTTTATAATGAACGCAAAATTGCAGACCCTGTTATTATTGATTGGCAACATGCCACAAGCCCATTTAACAATAGTGCACCTGCACCACCTGAGTCAGGCAATGCTTTGGGGCTCATCATAGATTTAGATCTCAGAGATGACGGCTTATATGCTACCCCTGCATATAATGAGCGAGGCCTTGAAGTTGTAAAAAATGCAGGCGGTGTGCTTTGGTCATCACCTGAGTTCATCGCCGGTGATGTGTTCACACGAGATGGGGGCACGCCGGTGGGCACGGCTCAACTATTAGCAATTACTTTAACACCACGCCCTGCGCAGTCTAATGATAAAATTAGCAGGGTCATCCTGAATGAAAGGCTATCTATGATTGATAATCTAGATAACATGTCTGCAGAGGATATGCGCTCTATGCTCATCGCTAAAGATGAGATTGTGCGTGAACTTGAAGACAAAATCAAAGAAATGCAAGCAGATGCAGAGGCTCAATTAACAGAGTCTAAAGCAGATGATGATGCTGAGAAACTAACAGAGCCAGAGGCTGTTGAAGGTGCAGAAGTTGATGCACCGCTTGAAGAAGCTGATGATGATAAAAAGAGCTATAATATGAGTGAGTCCAATATCATGTTATCAGAAGTCACTGCACTACGTGAAGCAAACACGCAACTATCAAAACGCTTAGAAGCTATTGAAAGTGAAAAGCGTGCAGTTGAGATGCGTGAGGCAGTGGGCTCATTACTGCGTGAGGGTCGCATTGCACCGGCTGAAAAGGCTTTTGCTAATAAAGCTTTTGAGCTTAAAGAATTACAGCCTGAGTTTTGGCAGATGTTCTCAGAAAGACCTATAAACACCGCAGTGCCATTGCAACAGATAGGCCATGGCGCATCAGGTGCAGAGATTAATAAGCAAGCACTTGACACACGTATCAAAGAGACTGCCAAAGAAAAGCGCATTAGCTATTCTGAGGCCTTAAATTATGTTCAACAAAATCATTCTGATTTCTACAATAAAGCTATGGGGGTTTAATCATGGCTGATAATAATATTATTGTTTCATTTATCGCTGATGGAGCTATTACTGAGTTTGCACTAGTCTCAGTTACTACTGCAGGCAAGATCTCAGTTACTACTGCAGGCACAGACACTAGATGTGTGGGTGTTGCACAACGTGCTTGTGCATCTGGTGACTCTGTAGAGGTGCTTGTGTCTGGGCTCACACGTGTGATTGCCGGTGCAACTATTGCAAACTCAATCTCATTGGTTATGGCTACCACAGCCGGTGCAGTAACACCCCACACAGGGTCTACAAAATACAGCATTGGGCAAGTCATCCCAAATATTAATCAAGTAAGCTCAGTGGCAAATGATCAAATTCAGATCAACTTCACAGGGCCGCAGAATCTAATTCCATAGGAGATAAACCATGGCATCATCTTATAGTAATTTGCATCCTGTTGATCAGATCCTAACTAGCCTCATCGCTGAGACTATCCCAAGTGATGATCAATTAATTGCAGACAAAGTTCTTGAAAATATCACTATCCCTGAGCGCAGTGGCACCCTATTGCTAGAGCAAACACGCAACTTCATGGGTGCAGCAGCAGGCCTAGATCTGGAGCGTGCAGCAGGCTCATCACGTGCAATGATTGGTTCTTTTGATCGTAGCTCACAAACATTCAAAGCAAAGATCTATAGCGCATCTGATAGTATCGCTATGGAAGATATTTTTGACTCACAATATGCAGGTAGTGAAGAGGCGCGCATTGCACGCAAAGTAGCACGTGTACTCAAGCTTGATCGTGAAAAGCGTTGCGCAGATGTGTTATTTGATAGCACTACATTCACCACGTCTGCTGCCGCTGCAGGCTTTGGCACAGCCGGTGCAGAGCCTCTGTCTGAATTGTTTGATCTGAAAGACACAGTATTTGCAGCAGCACATGGCATCAACCCAGATACACTTATCTTAGGACGTGATTGCTTCAGAGCACTTGCTAAGAACCCAGAGGTGCGTGGCTATGTTGGTGACTCATCACAAAACGGTGCATTTAGCTCAGGTAATCAGATCTTGAATGATAGTGCTGTAATCGCAGTGCTCAGAGATGTTTTAGGCATCCCTAACATCCATGTGGGACAAGCGATTAGGGAAACTGCAGTTGCAGGTGCGACAAGCTCAGAAGCATACATCTGGTCTGGTACTAAATGTTTCATGGGCATCTTACGTGGCTCTGATGCAGTAGTTCAAAAATCAGGAAATGTGAAGGGCATGCCTGTGGCTGCACTTAATCTACAGTTCTCTGATATGATTGCTGGCCAATACGATGCACTTGACCAGACTAGACGTTATGTATGGGGTGAAGAAGTAAACAGTTTTCACACTGTTGATTCAACCTTGGGCCACGTCTTGACAGGCTGTTAAAGTGTATGCGTTGTCAGTGTAGTCATACATTATTAAATGAGTCTGATGCAGACGTGCGTGCAGTTAATGATTTAACTAAGCAAGCAAAAGAAGCATCAGGCGTTATGGCTACATTGATCAAAGCTAGACGTGATCAGCTAAAAGCTGAAATCACAGCAGAAAAAGATTTTGAAAAGGCAATGAGTAAGAGCACTAAAGCTTTACTCGATACAATAGAACAGGCAGTTGCAGAGGCAGGCCCAGATATATTGTTAAACGCATCAGATGAGCAACTATTAGAGCTACTCATAAAAGGTGGCCTTGGTGTTGCTATTGATGACTTTATAACTCAGCAATCTAAAATTAGATCGAGCATAAGCAAAACACTCACAGCTGTTGAGCCCACGTTTAGCTTAGATAGTCTCACGTCTGAGATTGACGCACTTAGTGCACAGAATATAGAAACTATTTTTGAAGGCATAATTGTGCCATCAGTAAAACAAAATATCAGAGAGAGTTTGTTAGATTTAGAGGTGGCAGTGCCATTAGCTACTGTGATGAGTAATCTGCAAACTACAATGAAAAGAGCAGAGGGTGGGCAATTAACAAAGATCAAGACTAAGATTTCACAATACGGCAGAGGTATCACAGCTATAGCTGCAGAAGTTGCAGGGCTAGATCATTATTTATACACCGGCCCAAAGGATGGCATCACACGTGATTTCTGCAGAGATCTAGTTAATAAAGTAGTAACTGAAAAGCAG
>Ga0098057_1000497_pt1 | contig 13450 bp, 10 predicted proteins | sample 18_taG_FD_77072 | JGI IMG/M metagenome (GOLD analysis project Ga0098057, IMG submission 77072) | Marine viral communities from the Subarctic Pacific Ocean - 18_ETSP_OMZAT15316 metaG | ecosystem: Environmental > Aquatic > Marine > Oceanic | place: Pacific Ocean | collected 2015-01-19 | reverse complement strand
GAACCCTCACAGGCCAGCCCCAACGGCTGGCTGTCGGCACACCGCCGCCACAGGGCACCAGAAACAAACAAGACACGCTTCGCTCACACAGCCTTGTCACCCTTTGCGCTAAACTGGCGTAAACAATGACAAGGCCGCCTTCATGCCCCTTCGTACCGTTTCCGCAGCCCTGCTCGTCTGTCTGCTGACCGCCCCGGGCACGCTCTTGCTCTCCGCCGACGGCCCCAGCCCCCGCATTGTCGGGGGCAATCAGGCTCCCGCTGGCTTCTGGCCGTGGATGACACAACTCGCCATCGACGACCCCAATTTAGACAACGGTTACTTGCTCTGTGGCGCCAGCCAGCTCAGCCCCCGCTGGGTGCTCACGGCACATCACTGCACCCAGTACCAGAACGATGCCCTGGCCACCGCCGACCGCATATTTGTTTATATCGGCGAAACCGAACGCAAAGGCACCTTCCCCCAGCCGGGGCGCATCGCGGTGGAGGGTATTTACCGCCACCAGAACTACAATAATTTTTCCTTTGCTCACGACCTCGCCCTGTTACGCATACCTGCCACCAGCAACAGCCAATGGCCCAGCCTGGCGGACAACGGCACCTTTGCGGAACTGGAAAGTCGCTCGTTGAACCAACGTGACGAAGCGGTAACGGCCCTGGGCTGGGGCCAAACGGGCAGCGGCAACCTGAGTACACGGCTGCGCGAGGTGCAACTGGATTACATTCCCAGAACGATCTGCAATGAGCGATCCACCCTGTCGATTCCGGCATCGACCATCTGCGCCGCTGAGCTCAACCCCATCAACGGCATCAACCAGGACACCTGCTTCGGCGACAGCGGCGGCCCCCTGTTTATCGGCGAAGAACCCAACCCCTGGTTGGTGGGCCTGACCAGCTTCGGCCTGGAAAACTGTGCATCCGGCGCCCCTGCCGGGTACAACCATGTAACCACTGAAATCGCCGAAATCGAACGGCTGACCACGCTGGGCGGAGTACCGCTGGTGGACATGACCGTCAATGGCGCCAACACGGCCCGCTACTATCAACCCCTGAACGGCACCCAAATCATCTCCGCTACCCTGCGCAACAACAGCACCAGCAATACCGCCACCAACGCCACCGTGAGCCGAGCGCTCAGCGGCAGCCTGACCACCAGTGCCCGCTTTGACTGGAACGGCTGCAGCACCCTAACCTCTGCCAGCCGCTGTACCGTGGCCAGCAGCCTAGCCGCAGGCGCTTCCCGCACTGGCAGCGTGGAGGTGACGGACAGCAGTGGCACCGACCAGGTCGTGACCCTCACGCTCAGCGCCAGCGCCGATGAAAACGACTACCGCCGCCGCAACGATGACCGGGTACAGGAAATCGCCTTCTCCGACAATCCCGACCTGGCCCTGTCCGCCGCCCAACAGACCAGCAGCCCCACCCGAGCCAGGCTAACGCTAACCCTGAGCAATCGCTCTCCGCTGAATGCCGCCACCAACACCGGCATCAGCTTCCCGCTCCCCGCCAATACTCAATTGGTCAACGGCGCGGAACTGGGCTGCCAACAAGGCAATCCGGTGTTCTGCCCTGTCGGCGATCTCGACCCGGAACAAAACCAGACCCTGACCCTGGAGTTCACCACTGACACCGGCATCAGCCAGACCTTTACCTTCAACGCCAGCGCCGATCAGAGCGACCTGCCTGGAGACACCGACACAGAAGCCGACATCACTGTGCAGTACAACGCCAGCGTTAACACAGCGGCAGGTGGCAGCAGCGGGGGCGGTGGTGCGTCACTGTGGTTGGGGCTCATGGCGTTGATACTGGGCGTGCGCCGACGACGCAACTGACTTGTCTGCCTGTCATCGCACCTTTATTCTTCCCGGTTTACTGATCAGCACACCGGGGAGACGCACGTGAAGGCCAAGCCAAGTTATCGCGCCGACATCGAAGGCCTGCGCGCACTGGCCGTCATCCTGGTGATCCTGTATCACTATCAGGTGCCCGGCATTACCGGCGGCTTTATCGGTGTCGATGTCTTTTTCGTTATCTCCGGCTTCGTTATCACCCAGCTCCTGGAGCGGGCCTTCCAGAAAGATACCTTCCGCTTTCGCGATTTCTACGCCCGCCGTATCCGCCGGCTGGTGCCGGTGTTTCTGCTGGTCTCCACCGCCACCTTTCTGATGATCTCGCCGTTCTATATCGGCGACGCTTACTATATTTTCGCCAAAAGCTGGCTGGCCTCACTGATCGGGCTGAGCAACGTCTATTATTTCATCGAGCTTACCCAGTACTTCGCGCCGGAAACCCTGTCGCTTTCCCTGCTGCATACCTGGTCGCTGGCCGTGGAGGAACAGTTCTATCTGCTCTGGCCCGCCTCCCTTTACTTGGCCTACCGCTTCGGCAAAGGCCGCAACGCCCACTGGCCATTTCGTATTACCCTGGTGGCCACCTTTGCGTTATCGGTCTATATGGCCAGCGCCCACCCCGCCGCCGCTTACTATCTGCTGCCCGCCCGCCTGTTTGAATTCATGCTCGGCACCGGCGTAGCACTGTTCAGCCAGCAGTTGCCTCGCCTGAACCGGGGCAGCGCCGAAACCCTGGCGCTGATCGGGCTCACCCTGATTGTGGCCACTGCCCTGTTGATCACCAAGCACGATCACTTCCCCGGCTATAACGCCCTGTGGCCCACCCTTGGCACCGCCATGGTCATCTACGCCGGCCTGCATCAGCCCGGCACCTTCACCGCACGGCTGTTGAGCCTGCCGGTGATGGTTTTCCTCGGCGGCATTTCCTATTCCCTGTACCTATGGCACTGGCCACCGGTGGCACTGATGCACTACCAGCTTATCGAGCTGACCTGGTTAAACCGGTTGCTGCTGATCGCTGGCGTCGTCGTTCTGTCCTGGCTCAGCTTTCGCTTCGTGGAAAACCGCTATCGGCACCGGGAGTGGAGCTTCAAGAAATCGTTCCTGATCTTTATTCTGGCCCCACTGATCGGTATCTGGGCGATCCAGTCCACCATCCGCATCGCCGATGACATCAGCTTCCGCATTCCCGAAGAGCGTCGCGAACTGTACAAGATCATTGCCAACAACAACCCGGCAGACCTCTACAAGCGCTGCTTCAAGGGTGACCCGGTGGACTTCAACAAGAGCGACGCCTGCCTGTTCGGCGCCGAAGCCAAAAACGGCCAGCCCAACAGCATGCTGATCGGCGATTCCCACGCCATTGCCCAGATCGGTTTTCTCGAACAGCTGCTTAAAGGCACAGACTACTCCGTGCTGATGGTCACCCGGGCTTCAACACCGTTCCTGCCTCCGGCCATCGCCGAAAAAGCCCAGGCCGCCGACCCGACCAAAGTGGCCCGCAACCGGGCGATCAGCGACACTCTGAACCAACGCCCCATGACGGTCTTCATCGGCGCCTGGTGGAGTGCCTATCTCAAGCACGACGCCTACCAGGCTTATTTTGTCGAGACCATCGGCTGGCTCAAAGACCAGGGACACACCGTCATCGTTCTGGAAGATGTGCCCGAATTACCGTCTTCCTCCTACGCGGAGTGCCTGCTGAAAAACATGGAGGACTGCTCCATCAGTGCGGCCGACGTCGAAGACTCACTCCGCAATTTCTACCAGTACAAACAAGCCGCCCAGCAGCGCTACCCGGACGTGCAGTGGATTAACCCCAGAAAAGTGCTGTGCGATGACGAACGCTGCCAGACCGTCCTGAACGGCATCCCGCTCTACCGCGATGAAAGCCATCTGAATAACGTGGGGGGAATTGAAATTGGCAAAGAATACCTGAAGCGCTTCGGCAACCCGCTGCCTGACGCCCTTCACTAACCCCCTGGTCTCGCCTCTGTCAGCGGTTCTGTCAGCGCAACAGAACCGCGCCTTCTCTCTCTGTAACCGGTTTTGACTTTCGATGTTCTCGGCGCCCTCCTTGCCCCGCTTTTCCCCTGCAAAAAGGGTCGTGAAGACGTGACAAGCATCACAATCTCTTTCGCCAAAAAAAATTCACCCTGATTTGTAAGTCTTTGCTGACAGGAAAAAATTCTCGGCACCTTATACTTCCGGTCCGATGAAAAACGCCGAATACAAATATAGGGGAATCATAGTGAGTACTCAGTGGTATCGTATTAATCGTGCTGTTATTTCACTCTTACTGTTCAGCGCTGCGACACCCGGCTTTGCGAACCTGGAAGCCCAAGGCCCCGAATACCTTGTGAACACCATATCATCCGGTTACGAGGCAACACCGCACATAGCCGTAGACGGGAACAATCAGACACTGATTGTTTGGACCTCTGAAAACCGCCTCTCCGATGTTGGCCCAACCATTAAAGGCCAATTTTATAATCAATTTGGTGAGACCGTTGGCCCAGAGAAAGTCTTGGTCGATGCGGACCAAAATATCGCCCGCATTCCTGAACAGAACGACTACCCACACATTGCAATGACCATGTGGAACGATGGTGATTTTGCCCTCGCCTGGTCGGAAACCGGCGATCCCATCAGTGACACCGATAACGACTACAATCTGGTGCTTCAATTCTTCAATAACGACGGCTCTCCAACAGGTGAGCCTGTCACCGTTGCAAATACCGACGGCAAAGAAGCGCTACCCGCCCTCGCCCACAACGACACCGGTCTGGTAATTGCCTGGCAAACTTTTCCCACTACACGGGGCAAGCCTATAAATAGCAAGACACTGTCATTCCGGCGTTATAGCAAAAGCGGCAACGCCACAAATAGTAGAGTCACCGTCCCGCAGCCTATGCCGCTCACCAACCTGGGGGCTATTCCAGCCGTTGCCCTGAATACCGATAACGCGATATTCCTCGTATGGGGCGCAGATATGCAGGGCAAGAAAACCGGAGAAGAAACGTCACCGCATTACGCTATTAGAGGCGCGCTTTTCGCTGCGAATGATAATCCGATAGGCGAAACATCCACCCTGTTTAGCATAACCGATGTGGGCAGCTACCCTAGCGACGTTCACGCGGCCACACTAGACGAAAACCACTTCATCGCAGCCTGGGACAGCGGTGATTATGGAAGCCGGGACCCAATGGCACGGTCTGTTTCGCTAACCGGGGTTCTTGGCAGCGTCATGGGCCAACAAACGCAGGAAGATAATGCCATCTCGGCTATCGCAAAGGGCAAGGATGACAATGCCTTTATCGTCTGGAACCGCAACGGCGGATATAACGATAAAACTCTTTACACTCAACAGCTCACGGTCAACGGCCTTATAGGCGGCCCTCAACAAGTATCCACCTACACCACGCCTGAAGAAAACCATGTGGCTCTTGCCACAGACAGCAATGACTCGCTCATCGTTACCTGGGAAAGCTGGATAGCGAATGATGACGACGCGCCGGATATTTATGCTCGCCGTTTTGAGGTCACGCAAAGCAGCAATACAGAAACCGGCGGAGCAAGCAGTGGAGGAGGAAGCAGTAGTGGAGGCGGTAGCCTGCCCCTTGCTTTGCTTACTGCTCTCGTGGCGCTCGGCAGGTTTCGCAGGAACCACTGGCGGATCTCGGACCGTAGGTCAGACTAGCCTATAAGGCGTAATCCGACATCCAGGTACGCAATAAAAGCGAAGACGTATCACATCGTCCGAAACTGCTCCAACGCCGCCAGAATATCCAGCGCATGGCGGCGTTTCACCGGATCATACAAATCCACCGTCACCATCAGCTCATCCACCTCTACCGAATCCAGCAACTGATCCAGTTGTCCCTGCATAGAGGCTGCCGTTCCCAGCAACTGCAAGCCCAGGAAATCTTTTACCCCTGCTTCCTCTTGTGGATTCCACAATCCGTCCATGCTTTGCACCGGCGGCCTCATCCATAACGGCTGGCCCCGGAAGAGGGCAAGAATGCGCTGGTAACTGGTGGTGGTCAGGTAATGAGCTTCTTCATCAGAATCGGCAGGCACCGCAGGCACCGTCAACATGGCATAGGGCCTGTCCAGCTGAGCAGAGGGTTGAAACTGATCCCGGTAGATACGCAACGCCTCACGATACAACCGCGGCGCAAAATGCCCGGCAAAGGCATAGGGCAAGCCACGCTGTGCGGCCAGCTGCGCGCTGTACAAACTGGAGCCCAACAACCAGATCGGCACTTCGGTGCCCGCCCCCGGAATCGCGTTCACAGCCCGTGACGCATCCAGCGGTCCCAGCAAACGCTGCAACTCCGCCACATCACGGGGAAACTGCTCCGCCCCCAGACCTTCACGACGCAGGGCACGGCTAGTCATTGGGTCGGTTCCCGGCGCACGGCCCAGGCCCAGGTCAATCCGATCAGGATAGAGACTCTCCAGGGTCCCGAACTGCTCGGCAATCACCAGCGGGGGATGATTCGGCAACATCACCCCCCCGGACCCCACCCGAATGGATTCGGTCGCCCCGGCAATATGCCCGATCAACACCGAAGTGGCGGCGCTGCTGATCCCCTGCATATTGTGGTGCTCCGCCAGCCAGAACCGCTGAAAACCCAGCGATTCCGCATGGCGGGCGTAGGCAACGCTGTTGGCCAGCGTCTCGCCCACGGTATCGCCCTCACGTACCGAGGCGAGCTCCAATAGGGAAAACGGTACATACTTCGTCACAGCACACTCCAAATCCAGCAAACAACGGGCACCCATGATTTCTGATTAACCCGCAGTTTGTCGAGAACACAATTATCATGCCTACATCAGCCCTGGTCGCGCCCCGCCATTCAGCAGCAGGAAGTAACAACGACTCGGCACCTCGTTTCTCTCGGAAGCCCGCTTAAACAAAAAAGCCCCGGATTACCGGGGCCTGAAACTCAGCTTGCTGATCATTGCCCTACGGGCAGTATTTGGCAATCAGCGCACTATCATTCGTCGCCCACTGAGTGATCTGCACGCCGTTTGACAGGCTAATATAGTCCACCCTGTCAGTATCGTCATTGATGCGGAACAGCGTATCGTGGGCGAACAGAATTTCCCGCTGTGAGCCAGCTTCAGCATAACGCACTCGTTGCGGCTGGAGAGATTCCGTCTCCGTTAGGTCGTCGAAATGGATCAAGCCGACATACTTGGGATAGCGGGCCTTGTTGTCCGTGCCAATGGTTGCAGACTCACATACGCGTTCTGCCACATCACTCGTGACTACCGTAAGGCTTTCACCAATCCTGTCATTAACCTCGTTAAAGAATGCTTCAACGCCCGGCTCCATGAAGTCCAGCGATTCATAAGCCAGAACATGTGCCAGCTTGTCTGGCCCTGATAGATTTGTCTCCATCAGAATCAAATCATCCATATCAAGGCCATCCCTTGAAACAAAAACCATAGCTCTCTGGATGAGCGGGTCACCTGTGGGAATTTCGACACGTACGCCATTAACACTCGGGTCATCGAACAGACTTACATACTCAGCTGTTTCCATATCAACAGACCAGCCCGGAATAAACTCTCCGCCCTCTGGGTCCTGACCGTTATCACCTGCCGCAACACCAATCATCGTGCCTTCACGGTGGTAACTGACCTCCTCACCCTTGGGGAAAAGCGCCCATTCAGATCCGCCATCCTGAGAATAGGCAATTTCCGCCCCGACACCATATTCCATCTCAAGAATGCGCTGCCTAAGCGGGATATTTGCGCGGTAATCTACAGTCATATCCGTAAGCGGCATGGCGAAAATCGCATTCTGCGCGTCTTCGTTGCCGTAAGTTTCAACCCAGCTTTCCAGCTCTTCCCTGAATTCAGCACCAAAATCTGAATAAACATAGCCACCATTGAAATCGTTCAGCATCCCGTCAGTCACATCCGTAGAAAGGCTTTCAAGCACAGCCAGCGCCGGCATAGCTTGAGCATCGCCGACTCGTGCCAGGGCACCCAGCACCGCAGCATGCAGGTCCCCAAGCGCAATAGTCTGGCTATTGGGAGCAGGCATCTCCGACAGGATATCGGGAGAAGACGTAATGGAGCGAATGCCTCCATTGACCAACTTCGCAACCGAATCATTCAGCAACTCCACCCGTTCAGCATCAAGCGGGAATTCACCCTTGCTTAACGCAAGTTGCCAGGCGATTTCAGTGAAAGGAGTAACAGCCGTGCTGGCAGGATCTTTAGTGATCGCATGAAACTGGCTGCCCTCAGCAAGAGCAATTTCACCCGCCGACTCATCAAAGTAGCTGCTATTTTCACCCGCCGTAACCTCTACAATTGCCGGCTCAAGGCTACTGTAGGTAACCTCGATAGCGGCCTTGCCTGCTTCGTCCAGGACCCCCTCACCAATAACCTCACTATAATTGGCTCCATAGATTTTAACGGTGGCATTGGTGATACGCCCCAGAGAAGCCGAGACAGTCACGGTTTCAGACAACGTACTACCATTACTTCCTCCACCGGGATTGCCCCCACCCGGGCCGCCAGTAGTAGCGGAGGAAGATCCCCCGCCGCCACCGCCACAGGCAGAAAGCGTTGCGCCCAGAAAAAGAACAGCATATTTATTTAATCTCGAACTCATACATCCCCACATATATCTTTGGTTATCGCTTCCATGGCAAATCTCCCAGCTTGGGGAGATCAAACCGTGAGAGGGTACAGAAAGGGCGACGTGGGGAAACTGGGAGCATTGAAAATATGTCGACTGGTCTTAATATTTACGACATCTGCCATCTAAGCGTAAGAGATATCTTACGTTTAGATGGCAATGCCAGAAATCGGAAAAACAGAAAAGGCAGCAAAGAAATACATCAACCAAGGACGCCAGGCGATCCAAAACCTATTAGCTGGACACCCGTCGCCTTGGTCAGAAAAATGGTCTCCGTAGACCAATGCGATCGCACAAATTGGCAAGCACTTAGGCTGCGGACAATCAACCGTAAATCGGTAGGTTAAAGCCTTTCGGGGGAAATGGGAGACCTGCCCCCCATTGTTCCCAAGCCAGAGGGATCCCCCAAAGCTGTTGTCGGTGCCAGCATGCGGAAATTAGTGCATCTGATATATGGAGTCATTAAATCCGGGATGCCATTTAATGCGGAAATTGCAATGAACGGGCTTGACCATCAAGAGGGTATCTGACCCTTATTGCGTTTATTTTTACCCCTTTTACTTAACTATTTACCAAGCACCTCCATCATCAATTCAGCTAACTTTTTATCCGACGCTCCAGCATTTGATAGATTTTCAAAAGGCAATTTTTTCAGTTTACCCCAAGTATAATCTATCCATTTCTCTGAAGCTTCTGGCCTCTCTTGACCACCAGATTGATTGAGAACCTCATAATAACAAACACTTAATGTATCTCGTGAGTATGAAGCGCCATTAGCACCAACTTTGTTTATTACGCAGCGCGCCAGTTTCAAATCTAGTTCACTCATTTCTTATCCCAATCTTTAACTATCCAACTTTCTGAAAAGCTATTTGTTGTACCTAAAAATTGCCTATACCCACCAGATCCATGATTTGGATAAGAATTCGTAAAATACTCTCTCCCAAATTTTTGGGTATCCCACATTGGCCTAGGCACTTGAGGACTTACTATTTCTGACACAGGAATTCTTAATAATGTCTGTGGTTTATTCGGTAGCTGCGCACCCGATTTATGAATTAATGGGTTTTGCCCACCTTCAATTGAAAAATAAGTCGGAGACCCGAACCGTCCGCTAATATTGCTTTGAGTTCTATATATATATCTATAAGATCTGCATTAATAGCCCTGTAGACATAATTAACCTGAGATAGATCATCAGCAAGAATACGGTTGTAATTTTCTGTTGATAACTCATCAATCCTTGCGCCTCGCTGCTCAGCGTTCAGATGGCCATACTTCTCTTTTAGAGCGGCCGAACTAACACGTGCATCTAGGACTGATTTCGGAGTGCTTGGGCCAACACTCGCCCCCTCACCCAGCTTACCTATTTGCCAGGTGCGGTTAGCAGGAATCAGCCCCAGAATCTCCATCCCATAGGTCAAATCCCCACCCATTTGAGTCCGACCCGCACTAAACCGATCACCCTGAAGACGATCGAGATAGGCATTCAATCCAGCATCATTATGAGCTCAACACCGGGGCCCGCAACACCGGGGCCACGCAACACCGGGGCCAGGTCTCCCATTTCCCACACAGGCCATCCGAGATATCCCCAAGCAACAATCAACATTGGCTGATATCTCTTATCCTAACTAGACCGCACTATCACCTAAAAACCTTGGGAGATAGGAATGGCTCGGCCGATACGCCTCGAATTCTCTGGTGCTTTATATCATGTAACCGCCCGCGGCAATGCGAGGCAGGATATTTATGTCGATGACAAGGATCGACGTTATTTTCTCGAAACCCTTTCCTACTGCACCAAAACCTATCACTGGCAATGTCATGCCTATTGCCTGATGAGTAACCACTACCATCTTCTTATCGAAACCGGCGATGCTAATTTGTCAAAAGGAATGCGGCATTTAAACGGTGTCTATGCTCAATATTTCAACACACGCCATAAGCGTGTAGGTCATCTGCTACAAGGTCGATTCAAGGCAATCTTGGTAGAGAAGGAAAGCTACTTACTCGAACTGGCGCGTTATATTGTCTTGAATCCCGTACGCGCACGCATGCTTCACTCTGCTTCTGGGTGGCCCTGGAGCAGCTATCGCCCTACTGCTGGGTTGGCTGAAATCCCTCCCTGCCTGACAACCGAATGGATATTGCAAGCTTTCAGCGACAACCTGAAGAGCTCTCGCACAGGCTACGAGCAGTTTATTGCCGAAGGCAGCAACCAGCCATCTCCCTGGGAGAAACTGCGCAACCAAATTTATCTTGGCTCAGACCAGTTTATTGAAGCGGCACAGCGCCACCTTGAGCCCAACAGGAAACTAACTGAAACCCCAAGGCCACAACGGCTGAAGCCGATTAAACCCTTGTCTCACTACCAAGAAACATACAAAAATCGGAATCAAGCCATGACTCGCGCATGGCTCGATGGGCATTACTCACTGTCCCAAATTGGCGAGCACTTCGGCTGCGGACGATCAACCGTAAGCCGAGCGGTTAAAGTCTTTCGGGGGAAATGGGAGACCTGACCCCCATGGTTTGCTGTTCGGGGGAAATGGGAGACCTGACCCCCATGGTTTGCTGCTCCCATCATTTGTCTTTATAAGGAGAGCGCTCTAGAATCTGATCTATTTCTTGCTCTACTTTATTACCCCAGTCAGCATTAACCTTATTCATAATTTCTATTATCTTTGAAAAAGTAATCCTTCTACAGTCTTTTCCCAGGGCACGATTTCTTAACTCAAAGTCATTAGCCATTTTCCATGCAATATCCTTGAAAATAAGGTATAAAATCTCATCTTCATTTGTAGCTTTTTTCCTGAAAATCTCATACCCTCTTTCAGAAGATACAAAAAAATATTTTCCACCTTTAATTTCCACATACGGTGTTCCATCACCTACAGGACCAGCATATACAGTCAAAAATTCCTTGGGGGCGCCAATTAATGCCCCCATTTTTTTTACCTTTTCCGATATATCATCAATATTTGGCATAACCTGATCACAATTCTCTCAAATAGCCATTATCTATCAACCATTGCACATTAACTCGATCTGAGAAATCTGGAAGAATTTGTCTTCCCCCACCAGGCATCCCAAAGGCAGGTGCGATTTCGCCCTCTATAATCGGCAACGGCTTAAGCACTTCATATCTATGATACTCTCTATTCCCGCCACCAGGGCCAAGAGCTCTTTGCTCAAAAGGAATGCCTTCAGGAGACAGGAAAGCACCATTATTGCTTCCATAACGGTCTAATATCGTTCCTTCTGCCAAAGTCCCTGGCTGAGCCTCATCAACAAACCCTAATTTCTCCGGCCAATTGTAAGATCCATCAGGGCTAACTTGATAGAAATCATCAGCCTCTCCTAGCGAATGATTTCCCCTTGGGGTTAAAGGTAAAGGCTTCGGCACCTCACTAACGACATTCTTCTTTAACGACAACGGTACCCGTGACAAGCCATAGCCCAGCATATCCGGAGCACCCGCCGCTCCCAAGCCAAACCCAAGCCCCATTTCCGTGGCGGTTTTGTTGAGGTTATATTCCACACCTTCATGTTGGCCTTGCATCAATTGCAAGCGGGTTTCCACGCCTGTATAGCTCAAGTCTTCGGCAATGTCTCCCCAACGATCTATCGCATCACCAGGATGCGCCAAGGCATAGGTAAGCTCACCGAAAGTCAAAGCTCCCGCTTGCCCCATACCTTCCAGGAAACCATTGGCACCATCTGAAGCTCCTTGCCTACGAGCGCTATCAATGGATTGCACGGTCTGCGCATCACTAAAGTCACGCTGTATGGCCGCATAGTCGCTGACGTAACTCAATGAGTCCCTATCTGCGAATAGCTCTTTCAGGCCAATACGCTGGTTTTGGAATTCCGCTTCTGTCACCTGAAACAAATCCGTCCGTCCTGCTTTCTGAAGCTCCGCCCCCAGGAACTCACGCGCCCGAACGGTATTGGCATCGTCTCCAGCAAGAGCTTGCGCCCAGCCTTCATCCATCGCGGCAGCACCGGAACGCATCAGTTCCTGGCGGGCTTGGTCTTCCGTTACCTCAAACTGATCCGCAAATTTCGCCACTCGGTCATCGTCCATGGCAAAGGCGATTTCATCAGGGTGGAGTTGACGGTTGTAGGTATCCGCCTGCTTGGCAATCCAGGCACCCTGATTAACGTCCTTGTCTGCCGCCACAGCGGCTGCCAGACCGGTTAATTGCGATGCCGCTGTGCGCCAGGCTTCATATTGGGGTTTCTCCTTAACCGGGTCGTAGGCATTTCCTACAGTCTCGGTCAGGAAGCCCGCCGCCAATTGGTTGGCCCCTGCGGCTATGGCACCAGTACTGAAGTCGCCATCGGTAACTTGTGTTACTGCACCACCGGCCAGCGCATGCAAGCCCGTGCGGCCCAGACCACCTTCTTTCCAGAAGTTAACGCCCGAGACATTGCCGCCATGGGCATCTGTTTTCATCCAGCCATCAGCCAAGTCACCGACTTTGTGAAACGCCACCGCCGACAACACATTATTTCCCTGGCTTTCCAGGCTAGTTTTGAAGGCATCACTAAAGCTGCTGCCATAAATACTGCTGCTTACACCCGCCTGAATACCTGCCTGGGCGGTGTTGTGCAGGGTGAACCCGGCAATGCCCTTGGCACTGCCCAGATCAAAGCCCTTGGTAATGTTGTTGATGCTGTTGGTCTCGATCTTGCCGTAGTCCCACTTGCTGAACATTCCGTCCAGACCAGTCATCAGCCCCGCTGTCACACCAGACACGGCAAGACCCTGGTAGGTCTCAGAATGATCCAGACTATCGAGTGTGGCACCTAGGTCACCCTGATTATTGATCAGAGCCGAGGCGCTAGTGGTGGCAGCACCGGTGACGACTGCCGCCGTGGCAGCAACGCCTGCGGCCCCCGTACCGGTCGCGCCAGCCACTGCCGCCCCT
>Ga0098057_1000493_pt1 | contig 13556 bp, 22 predicted proteins | sample 18_taG_FD_77072 | JGI IMG/M metagenome (GOLD analysis project Ga0098057, IMG submission 77072) | Marine viral communities from the Subarctic Pacific Ocean - 18_ETSP_OMZAT15316 metaG | ecosystem: Environmental > Aquatic > Marine > Oceanic | place: Pacific Ocean | collected 2015-01-19 | reverse complement strand
TGAACCCGGGACCGGCGCTTTATAAGAACGCTACTCTGACCTACTGAGTTATTGCCCTTCTCGGGGTAGGTCATTGTGAGTATTCTCCTAGGTTCGTAAGCACCGTCTAACTCTTTTTCTTTCGCTTCTCGTAAGATTCTTTTGCTTGTCCACCCAGAGCACCAATATCTCCGAGGAAATCTGATAGGTTCTCGTCGCCCTCTTTGGTTCCCGTGAAGTATCGTGAGGGTCCTACGCGCATCGCATCCGGTGCGTTGGGCATCTTCCCTGTCTTGAGATTTTCTTGAATTTCTGCGTCGGTGTCGCCATAGGGCGACCACCAGCCGCCACCGGGTTGAAGAATCTTTCCGTCTGGACCCATTACACTCATTTTACATTCCTTTATCAATATTGTCAAGAGCTTCTTGCAATATCATTTGAACATATTGTTCGGACCCACTCAGCAGCCGAGCTTCCTCTGCTTCGCTCAATACGTGCAACAATAGCTCAATGTGTTCCTTTTCAAAGTTAAGATATGCTCTCATCGCGTATCTCCTTCTAGCACTTTGATGAGCCAGTTCTTAAACTGCTTTGGTGCCCATCGTTTCAAATTGTGTGTTACCTTAAACCACTTAACAAAGTCATCACTGATATCTACAGTAAGAACACTTTCGTCCTCGTTCTTTATCTCAACTTTGAGCATGGTTATGTGTGGCTTATAGTCTTTCATAATATTTGGTAGCGCGAGCGGGACTCGAACCCGCAAGCCCGAGGGCGGCAGATTTTAAGTCTGCTGTGTATACCGATTCCACCACCGCGCCATTTCTTCATCGTACTTTCAGTGTAGCATAAAGGGGGTTGACTGTCAAGCGGAATCTGTAACTTTGTAATCGATGCGCATCGTACTAGAGCTAACTCCTTTGCGGGACTTCGCTGAAATTCGCACACGGAGAGAAGGATCATTAACCACCTTCCTGATGTAATTATTATCGATTAGCTTGTAGTAATAGGGTGTAAGGATGTGGGTAGCCGCGCCGCGGATGTCTTGACCCCCAGTCATAGTATAGCGGCCGGTCAGGGCTTCTTCTATAAGACGATGTGTAAAGAGAGGATGTGTTTCTAAAAAGTTCTTAATTTCATTCTCCAGCCTGTTCCCGACTGTCGACATCCACAGGTCAAGATCATATTGCGGTAGGAGCTTGCCATTCAAAAACCAATTCTTACTATTCCAATTTCTTGTGCTAGGCTGCTCGTCCAAAACCCTCTGTATATTCTGGTTAGCCACCGACCGAATTGGCATTGACTGGAGCCCTTTAATAATGTTGGTAAGTCCCGCCGCGGCGAAGGTAGCGCGAAGATCTGCTGGGAACGAGTTGTCGACCGCCCTAAACATATTTGCGCTGGTTTTTCCTTCCGCCGAAGAAAGCTGGACTGCTCCGTCCTGCTTTACTGAAACTGTTGCGTTTCCAAATAAAATATCTGTTTTGTATTCTCCCACTGTGCCACGAGGACGTTGGATACCCGCAGCCTTGGCTGTTAATGACTGGGCTATGTTTGCTCCGGTGTCGGCAGCATGCTTTCTTGCTTGGACTGCTACTGGGTGGGTGGTGACGGATTGGCGCACTCTTGTTCAAAAAGTTTTGCTGACATTTTAATTATTTTCCTAGATCACCACCAGGATGGCGGTCGTTCATTATGTTTATACAATAGCACAACGCAGTGGCTTTGTCAACGTGTTTCTTCTTATCCGAGAATTAGGATCTCAGATGACTTACCCATAGTTTGGGAGCCCACATTTTTCATACCGTATGCCCACTCAGCCTCTACAATCTTGTAGCCAGCATAAAGGTTTTCAATATACTCACAATTATTATACGACAGCACCCAGTTCTTTCTCTGCTTTAGGATCTGAGCTAACCCTTCGTGATCAAACCCGCCGTGATGGTCACCATCCGCACCGTAAAGCGTTTCTCGGTCTGCCTCCTTTGGTGCCTTGGCTTTGTTCAAGCAATAAGGAGGGTCAAGATATAAAGCTGCATCGGGATGAGCAGCAATCGCATCCTTAAAGTCTGCGCGTTTGACTGTAAAGTTATCTATCTTAAACTGTGCTAAGTTATCTAGTGTACTTTGAGTCAGTCGTGCCCAGCTTGCTTTACTGGACCACCCTCCAGATGTAGTGGCACCGGAGAAGCTCGTACGATTAACAATGTAATATTGAGCTGCGGCTTCAAACAATTTGTTTTGCCCGCTCACCGAAGTACGACTATTTGTTAACTCCCGAACAATCTCAAAATTCTTTTTTGAGGCTCCAAGCATGTTATCTTTCCAAATCGAAAGAAGCTTTTTGTGATTATTACAATATTCAGTCGAGTCTTTGTTCAGGGAGCATTTACCGCTGCACTTCTTAGTCCACTCGGCTACAAAAATCTCAGGAGATATATAGTCTCTAACATTTTCTCTGTAGCCCTCGATATGGTCAAGCAATTTTTGAGGATTAGAAAGCAAAGCTTCCCAAAACCACACCAAAGGTTGAAACAAGTCGTAGCCGTGCACAACCATTCCTTCTTCGGCACACTTTAACTCAACAGATCCGCCCCCCAGAAAGGGGGAGCAAAGCTCCCCACAATCTAGGTTGCGGATATAAGGCATAATTGTCTCGACTGCGCGAAACTTTCCGCCTGGATATCGTAAAGGTGTCTTGGGCATTAGCGATTCAATCGTGTCTGGATGGCTCGGGTTGGCATGCGCTTCTGCTTATACTTCTGATTGCATGCTCCCTTAACCGATAGCGACGAGGCGCGATAGTCTACCAAAGCGGCATATGCAACTGACTCAGCGGCTCGGTGATGGACATTTCCACCCGCTACCTTAAGGTCCTTCGCCTTCTTGTCCTGAGTATAAGATCCCAACGCCCCCTGTGCCCAGAGTTCCCAGTCTGTCTGTACCTTAGACCCGTTTGACAGATAAGGATAGTCAGCATAAAGCAGAGACAATGCCCACAAAAGCTCTGGGAGCAGTTTAGTAGGGTTGTTCCATACCTTATTCATCAAATCTACCGCCTGTTTAACTGCATCTACGCCCGCGTGCTTAACTGCATTATCAAAGCCGACGCGTCTCACTGTTGGTCCAGGGGAATTGAGCGGCAGGATGCCGCCCGGCTCGCTAGAACCGTAGATACAGACGCCTGCTGTAATCAGATTCTTATAGGTTGCCAGCGCTCCCGCATCGAGGGAATAGTAGCGGTGGACAAAGGCTTCCTCCGCGGTAACGTTGGTTCGGTTAGTCATGTTCATCTTCCAGAACAGTCTGTGGTATTCCTCGACAGTCTTCACCTTCACAAGAGTTACCAAAACGTCCTGCTCGTCTCCTAGCGCCATGATTGCCATGTGCTTACGATGGTCGCCGTCGAGCAGCAACTCAATGTTGCCCAGCTCTTCTACGATTGCCATATGAATTGGTACAAACATCCTCCAATCGAATCCGTCGCGCAAAAACTTACGCAACAGCTTCGCCTTCGTATCTCTATTGATCTTGGACTTGATTGTTCCAACCTTCCGCACTGCGGAGGTGGGGGGTGTCCCGATAACCGGGATCTTTTTTGGCGGCTTGGTGCCGCTTAAGGCATTATTACCTACTATACTATTCGACATAATTAAACTCCTTTCTATTCTTTGAGTAAATGTCTTGTAATATTTCGCTGCCTTTCTCGGACTAACGCTAGGGATATTACAACCCGTTAATTCTTATTCTAACACCCCTTGAATCATTTGTCAAGGGGAAAATAAATTATTTAATCATGATCGTCTATTTGAATCTGATAATAAACAATTGCCCCGGTGCCAACACAGCACATTAGCAATCCTACACATTCTATAAAACTAAGCATAATCTTTTTTCTGGTGAGCCGCCTGGGACTTGAACCCAGAACCTAAAGATTAAAAGTCTTTTGCTCTACCTGTTGAGCTAACGGCCCTTCTGTTTCTATTGTGCCTACAGCATACCATAGAGACGCAGGGCTGTCAAGCTTTAATTTTCAAACCTGACTTTAGTAGCCAGAGGTAATCTTGCGTACGCCCCAGTAGGGAATCCAGACGAGCAAAAACACTAGCAATACCAGTTGTGCTCCGGTGCTGTAAGCCACGTAGGTGTCGAGGCGTAAATCATTGAGAACCAGTGTTGTAACGACGCCCGCATATAGTACGTACGCTATTATCCCGAGCCCCAAAAAGACGCCGGTCAACATATTGATTCCCTTAATTAATAATTCTTTAACTTTATCCCACATATTCTTTTATCCATTTCCTAATCAAATTTGTGGCTTCGTCCACGCGACTGTCATCGGTCGGTAAATCTAACAAATACTCATGTATTTCCAGAATAATCTCGCGGCTAGGGAGCGGTATCGTCATATCCAGCTGGGTTGCATCGTTATGCACCATGAATTTATTATACACGTCGCCGTACTTGCGCGCGTACCAGTCGCCATTCTGCCATTCCCACTTTACGCCAACTTTCCACAGAGCAGCCCATACATGATGCCACTCTTTTGTGGCCGTTTGGGTCCATGAAAAATTTCGAAATCCGTGACGCGGGGTTGTTGCGCCGGGTACATCTGTTACTGTCATCGCTTCCTCACCAACTTAATCTGGTTCTTGGTCATATCTACCTTGCCGTTGTGGCGGCGGAAGTAATACGAGTTAACGTTTCCTGGCTTTTCAAACCAGTGAACCTTGAACCATGCTTGTGGTTTCTCGAGGTCGCAGTAGGCGGACGCCTGCGCAGTGTCCATTATGGGTCCTTGAATAATAATGCCAAAGCCCTTTCCATATTTTGAGTTCCGCGCCTCTACTAGAGCGCCCGGAATGTATCTAGCTCTCGCCATCGTGATCTCCCATCGTGCTTACAGTATAGCTGCCTAGCTTGCGATTGTCAAGGTCTATTTTCCTTTGTTCTGCTTGATGTTCCAAACACATCTCTCGAATGCGGCGGCTAGTGTATACCCCAATAAAAGGGTCCTGTGCCCACTGGGGTTGGAGATCTCCTCGCAACTCGCGCATTCGGTTGCGTGTATATCTCTCTAATTCTCTGTCAAACTTTTTCAAGGTAATCTCCGTGAAATGTTATTGTTCTCTCAAACTTGTTAAAGTAAACGTCGTAACGTTTGCCGGGAATATCTTGATCTGCGTAGTCCTGTTCATTACCTAGAACGCGTACTTCTTCTTCTAATAATCCACCACTGTCGGTTGCAACCACAACACCCAAACCATAATTGCCGCGGCCATTATTTAACGTGTCGCGCACCAAGTCGCCCACTTCAAATGTTTCGCTCACCTTTTCACCACAATCGTGTCAGGCGCTCTACGCGGCTTTCTCTTGGCTTTGGGTGCCTTACCCTTGGGAGCACCCGCTGCTTTACGCAAACAGCGTCCACAGGCGATGTGACCCTTGTAAGGACCCTTCGTGGTTCTAAGGAGCGCTGGCGTGTAAGCACAGAACTCACAGGTCAGTCGCGACTGCTCTGTTGCCCGCGTAACGATATCTGCGACGGGGGGCGTAATATTACTGACCGCAACATATAGCGTCCCATCTTCGTGTCTCGAAACCAGCGAAATTGCTGGCGCGTGTTCTCCCTCTGTCGAGATCTTATCAATCTTTTTAGACATTTCATAAATTATCTTATACCATCCATTCTCACATTGGAATCCCCACGCCATATGTGAACTCTCCAGCGGTGCTGTTCGTTCGCGATATAGGTGAGGAAACTTTTCATAAAGCTCGTTCGTCTTCTGACTATCCATTTGTATAGCCTCCTACTCTCTTATAATAGCAGAGTGTCAAGGAGATGTCAAGAGAAAATTAATAACGAGACTGCCTATAACCATGCCGCCAAGCAGCCTCTTCCGTGGCGAAGCAAGCCTCAGCTCTCGTTTGCATATAAAATAAGCTCGCTGGGGTGTGATAGATAAACGAATCCGCATTGCCCTTAATGGGAAACTCATCAGGACACTCCCCGCCTTTCAGTGGGATGCGGACATGCGCGCAGCCGGCAAGCCAAACGCCTGCCATAATTATAATCATTGCTTTATATCTCATCTAGTTTCCTCACTAAAACAAAATCATTTTCTGATAATGTCAATGCGTCCGGACCAAAGAACGCCTCAACGACTGTCATTGTGGTGTCTGTTTGTACGTACTCTACTTGACGCACCTCTGTTACAACCCCCACACGGCAGGTGGTCGTGAGCATGCGACCGTCCTGCAACTCAACCAAATCGCCGGGCTTAAACTTTGCCACCATTAATCACTGGGATGGCGCTTAGGTGCTCCGCTTCTTGTGCTTCTGTGCTGTGTTGAGCAACCCATCGGGCTAGTGCCTCTTGTGCAGTCATCCCAGGCATATGTCCCAGATGATCTGTGCGCCAACTATCTTCTCGTTCTTTGTGAATCTCAAACTCTATCTCGTAGTCGCCGTGAAAAACCATTCTTTATCCTTACTGTTTAAGTATAACAAAATGTTAAGTATGTGTCAAACTTATTTTATATTCACATCCTTAGCCCAGTCGACTGCGCGGAGTCCCCCTCTATCGAGATTATTCCATATTTTTAATAGCGCTTGACCCGCTTCAGTAAATCCGCCCGCATCTATAATGGCTTCCCCTGCGGTGCGTAGCTCTTGCGCTTTGGCGACCACAGGCGGAACTCCGCCGGCGAGTGCGCGTGCGAGTCCATGGAGTTGTTCGGCAGCGTGATACTCATCACTGTTTTGTATTTTACTTAAAGCCTGAATTTCAGCCTGCGCGGCTCGGTCTTTTTGAGAGTCCTCGGTATCTAGCTTATGGTGAGCATCCTGCATCTTCTTTTCCACATCCCCAATCAAACTGTGAGCCTTCTCCATGGCAGCATCTGCGGCTGGGGTTGTAAAAAACCAATCCACCAATTCTTGTCCCACTTTTTTAGCTAGGGCGACTGACATGTCGGGAGTCCTTTTATCAAGTTCCCCTGGTACCGTCGATGGAGCTTGAGTAGCATCAGGGTCAACAGGTACCTCGGGCTCTTCGACTTTATCTATATCGAGCGTTCCGGTGGGACCTTCCCAGCCTCCGCTAGGTGTCGGGCGAATACCCGCCTCTTTAATTCCTGCCAACTCACACAGGCGCTGTTCAGTTAGAATCTTTTTCTTCATCGGACTTTTCCTCTTCACTAAATAGTCCAAAACGCTCTTGTTCGCCATCATCGTAGGTAATAATTGTACGGTTCGAAGGATGAGGCAAGATATGTACCTTAATGAAATCATTCATAGAATCGAAGATTGCAATGCCACCGCGAGGGGGAGGATACAACCAGTGTACCACGCACTGCCCAGTGGCCAACGTAACTCCCTCGATCACTACGCCCTCTCCTGAGACACCGCTCTCGTCATACTGACGAGCGACGGTGAAGGTTCTAATACCCTCGGGGGCTAGCCGCGGAAGCTTCTTTGGCTTCAACTCTTCCTTCACCTTAGGCGCTTCTTCAGGGACTGCAGTTTCTACTTCTTCTTTATCATCCATGCTTTAATACCCAATCATACATAGGTAGGATATTGGGCGCGAGATCATATTTTTCTATTTCTTGTCTGGCGACCCACACCCACTCCTCGTGTTCTTCGTCAATTACTACCTGACCTGTATAGCTTCTAGTATAGTATGGATGCAACCCTTTGTCAAGAGGTAATGTTACCTTTTTTAAATTATGTACAGCCAAAGTTGTTTCTTCCATGGTTTCACGTACGGCGCCCTGTAATGGCGTTTCCCCCTCTTCAATGGCACCGCCTGGTAATCCCCACTTACTCGGTGCCCATGAAACCCAATTGGGTCTTTTCAAAATAAGCAGTTGGTTAGTCTTATCCAGCACCAAAACCATTGAACCGCCCAGATTTCTTCCTTGCGATTTTCCCACGCTATTGGTCCAAACTGTAAACCTGATCATAGGCGCGGGTATATATATCAAACAGGCGCCCTATATCCCCGGAGCGCCTCAACATTTTAAATGCTAAATTCTCTGGAGCGTAGATCCCTGCTCTTTCTAGTCCTGCCTGACGCATTCTTTTAATTTTATCTTTTATCCAATTACCCATTTCAAGTGCACTTTCATATTGTTTATTATGATACAAAGCAGCGAGTTTGTCAATCTCTTTTGCCAAAAAACGCATTTTCTTTTCGGCGGATGCCTTGTCAAGCTGCGGCTTTATCTTCGTGGGCTTAACCAACCAGTTATCTTCCATCAAAGAATAGACCCCAGTGGATGTGTGAGGCTCATGTTGGTCTTGTACATAGATCTCTACTTCATGCCCCTTCACGCGTATATCATGCAGCTTGTTCCAGCGAGATCTAACGGCATCAAAGAACTTTTTAACCAGTTTCTGATCTTCATTGATATGTCCGAATTCCAATAAAATATGCAAATCGATATCGGAGAACTTAGACCAATTGTAATTGGCCAAGGAACCTGTGAGTACTACATCCTTCACTTCCAACCCCAAATCGATACCTTCTAAAAACTCTTCTACTATGTCCATCAGGGCCGCAGCTACTCCAGGGTGGATGCGGATATCACCATCCCAGATCTTTTGATTAAGATCCTCCTGCACATCAAAGGCTAGAAGATCATCCGAGAGCGAGCCAACCTGCAAGATAATATCCTCGCGCAATCGGTCGAACCGACTGAGATCTCTGCTAACAATAGGGATATCTAGTTCGCCTGCCAAGTCAGTGAGTTCCTCAGAGGCGGAAGGCTCGGGGGCATCGCTGGCATCTGCCAACTGCCCTGCTGCGCCGAGTGCCTCAAGCACACCGCGTCCCTTCTTCACATAGAACTTTGCTAGGTGGGCATTATCTTGGGGCTTGGCTGCCTGCTCTTCCGGCATCACACTACGGTACGCATCCGGTGGGAGTGGCTCACCTGCCGGTCCCAGCTCTACCGCATTCACATCATCTCTTGAAGTATCATAGTATTTCCACACTGCGGATGCATCATCTGAGAGACTCTCGGTATCAGGCTTGAGACCAGCCTTCCCAGCCAGCTCCATCATGACATCATACAGCAGCGGACCATATTTATCTGCAGCCTTCACTGAGGTTACAACATAGTGCCCCTCGTATGGGAAGTCTTGACCCAGAGCAGCATAAATGTTACCATACACGTCGATGCCTGCCTCCATGCGATCTAGGTCGCCAGCCTTCAAGGGCGTGCTCGGGTCTTCCTTGAGGGCATAGTAGGCGCGAAAGCTTCGGGGTGCCTGAGACTTGTCCACAGCTATCACAATATCTTCGGGTAGTCCTTCGGGACCCACCATTGCTTCGTCGAGCGCGCCTTCCTCTAAGGATGCTCCCCATCCACCGCCCTCGGCGCCAGGGGGCGATGATCCCCATGATGGCTTTACGTTGTGAGCAGTCGCAAAAGGGGCGCCTCCAGTTTTCTGAGGTCCACCACTCGTCAGTTCGGCGGAGTCCTTTTGTACTTCGCGTCGGTGTGAGGCGGACTGCCAGTCTCGTTCGTTGAGTTCGTACTTTCCGCGGAACGGCTTGCGGCGTGGCTTGACTTTCTTCTCCTTGTAACGTAGAACTGTAACACCATCTAAACCATTAATCATCTTAACTGCGTCTTTCATCAATTCCAGTTTATCAACGTCCTTGGGTTTCCGGACGTGAATCTTCAGTGTGGATATATACTTATTACCAATGTCGCGCTGAATGCCTCCCTTTTCGGGCTCAACCAGAGTGACTGTGAGAATCTCGCTGAATGCACGGATATCATTTTTAGTTTCGTCACGTGAACCACCGACATCCTTACTCATAGAGATAAGGGCGGTAAAATAAAACGTTTCTTGATAATAGGAGGGATCTTTTGCCTCGTTTAAAAATTGTTCAAATAACTGTAACTGTCGCTTCATACTAGTAAATAGTTCATTAGGCTCTATTCGAGCACTTGTTATGGTGGTTTTAGTTCCGGTTCCTACGCGTCGCCGCGTGGTTTCATGGCGCGTAACATCATGTCGGTTATTTCTTCTTCGAATTCCTCGGGGCTTCCGACAAAGACCTGGTCCATTTCGCGCTGGTCGTCGAGGTACTGCCAGAGAGACTCATTTTCATCAGCGACATGCTGCAGCTGGGTTATTGCCTCTTCTAATCTATCTACCCGTTCAGAGAACGCATCGAATGATTTGGCCAGGTTCACGATTTTCTTGATTGTAGAGAACATTGATTAACTCCTGCCTAGTAATTATACCTGAATTTCGATTATAGATTAATTCTAATAATCTTTTTTGTGAGTCTAAAGACAAAGGAAAGGGTACTTCCCTGAATTCGTCTTTGCCCACCTGCACCATTTCAAGGGCGCGCGGTGCCGGTACCTCTTGGGCTCCCGGATTCCATTTGTCTTTCAAAATTATTACCTCTTTTTTATTATACTTCATAAGTAGTTAACTCCCTGCTGAATCATCGTCATCGCCTGCGGCAGCCTCAATTACATATCCTATCTCAACATGTGCCCCTTCCGGGGGAATAACCAAGAACTCAACACTATTAGTAAGAGGGTTATACACCCAATCCAAGTCGCTCATCTCCACAGAATCTACAAAAACAATCAATGTCTCCTCAATAGGAGTGAAGGTTAACTCCCACTCTTCATGGGGCTCAACCTGTGTGGTTGCTGCCTGTACGCCTGTCGCCCAGTCTTCTGCGCAGATGTCTACGACCACACCGCCAAAGGCATTAGTCGCATCAATATAACGCTGACCGGTGTAAGACCAGTGATGACTGTTGTTGCAAAGCGACTCAGAGGAGGGCAAGTTTATAATACTAGCCAAGAACACAGAAGGTCGCTGGTTCCCATACCAGTTTATAAAGTCTTGGAGACCACCGGGTGAAGAAGTAAAATCGCGGTTGCTTTGTTCTTCTTCATCACTTACGAAGACGACCAGCAGCCCCGCATCTGGTCGGAGCCAAGATTGATTATATGTGTTTTCTATCAGGTAGGCGTAAAGAGCATCGAACCCTGCTTCTAATCCGATGTTGCCTGTGTTGTTGTAGGCGTCCCAAGCATCCTGAACGCTGTCTCCTGGGACTAGCGGGAACTCCTGGGTGTTAGAGGCGTTCTGCCACGCCATAGTGGTAATCCCGAGCCTCCAGCCAGAAGGAGGGAGAGCCAACATCATCTGTTCGATCCCGGCAACAACTCTGCCGGCATGCTGATTCATAGACCCTGACTTGTCAATTAGCCAGACAATATCAATGCCGTCCATCGTGTACGGTTGGTCGAACGAGTCGATCCAAACCTCCCCCCCCTCGCCCGGTACTTGGACAGGTACCTCCACGATTACTTCGACTGGAACTTCTACCGGGACTTCGACTTCGATGGGGACTTCGACGGGTACCTCCACATAGACGGTATCCGGCTGGTGGAGACTATATAAGGCATAGTCACCCTCGACGCATGCTAGGGGCATAATGGAACATATCAAAACCATCAAGCTCCACTGTTTCACCGTCGGACCTCCCCCCGTCGAGGTGCTCTGGCGCCCGGGAATGATCTGATGACTCCCACCGGGTCGGCAGTAAGAATGCGGACGCGCAATGTTTCATGATCTATGGAACTCATGGGCGCAACCCACACAATAGATTCAAGTGGCATCCGCAAACCAAACCCAAACCGGCCAATGTCGATACCAGACACACATCCCATATATCGGCCCCGATGGTCGAAGACACCCGACCCAGACGATCCGAACCATCCAAACATATTGGCGACGATGTGTCCTTTCTCAATCGCCGAAACATACCCACGAATTGTTAGGAGGTCGTGATGAGATGGAAAACCAGTATAGGTTAGTTTGGTACCGATGAGGCGCTCATCGTACGACATGTGCGGACGGTATCGGACTGCAGTCCGGGTTTTCATTTCCGGTACGACCAAGAAGGCTACATCTGCCGGGTCGTCGCGAAAGACTACGCGACCAACTACGCTTTCGCCGTCGCGACCGACGATTCTCATCGTCGTGGCGTCCTCTACCACATGCGCAGCAGTAACAACCACACGATGGCCATAAGCGATCATATAGGTCCCAGAACCATGTCCGTTCCCCAATAATGATTCAATCTTTACTGCTGCTTTTCGCGCGCGGCGTTCTATCAACGAGAGGCTGCTAACATCTAAAATTTCGCTAGCGGATCCAAAATAGTTCGTTACCTCAACGGTGCTCGCCGTAGGGGCGACAACCGGAGGGAGATCTTCAGTTATCTGTGCCGCAACATCTGCCGCGGGCGCACAACTCCCTAAAAATAAAATACTCAGTACGCTTAGCGCGCTTATATACACCCTAGTCACGGTCTATATCCTCCGTGCTATGGCTCTACATCACTACCTCATGTATTTTGTACCTGCAACTCCCATGGGATGCGCTTTTGCATACTACCTTTATCAAGCCTTTCTGACCTTTGTGTCTTTAGTAACTAGAGAGCTAACCCTCTTTGACGGAAGATGTTATAGATTTATTCAGATTTTATTTAATTATCTTGGACCAACGCTGTATAATGCGCTGCTCTTGGAGGGGGAGTTCCAGCTGGTCCTCGCGGTCTCGTTCTTTCTCTGCGTCGATCTCTCCCGCAAGGTCGCGGTAGACGCCGTAGGCTTCTAGTCTCTTCTGGACTTTCTCGTGGAATTCGTTATAATCGAACTCGGCTTCTTCGGGTGCGGCTTGGGTGCTGACGAGGTATCCGGCTATATCTTGGATCTCATCCAAGTACTCCGTGAGGCGACCTAGCTCCTCCTTTACTTCCTCTTCGTCTTCCGTGTCGGTGGGCTCAAAGTTGTCCTCCCAATGAAGCTCGATACGAAGCATCGCTGCTTCGGAGTCTTGAACTCCTCGCGCAAAGACGTCGGCGCTTGTGACCCGGGGATTGGGATAGAGAGTGTCGTTCGCAATGCTTTGAGCATCCTGCTTAATCTCCCAGCGCAATCGTTGCGTATCTTCATCTACAATGATATCCTTGACTGGCCAGAATGCTTGGTGGCGTAAAGCTACGCCCACATCGCCGCCTTCGGAGGCGTAGGCAACCTCTAAGAAAGTTTGATCATCAGTTTCAATAGTGGGCTCAAATTGATCAAGCAGTTCGGTGGATTCTACAACCCACGATTCCTTGAACTTGACATCTGCATGCTTATTCTCAAGGTACGCAAGGAGCCTCATAAAGCCTTCGCCATCAGAGCTTCCCATCCCAAACTCAGTGATGCGGTCGACGCCCATGTTCTCGATGAACCAATCAATATACTTCCAAAAGTCTTCCTTTGGGGCTTTGTTGGCTTTGCCCTTGATTTGATAGATAGTCGAGCCGTCAAAATCCATGGTGATCATCGGCTTGACGTTTCTCCCTTCTCCTTGGCGAAGAGAAACTAAGGTGCCCTCTGCGCCGGCGCCGCAATGACCCATCTTCTTGGCTTCAAAATTACAAGCGCTACTTCGTATATCATACCAGAAGTATCCATTGTCAAACTCATGGATTACCTGGTCTTCTGCTTTGGGGGGATTGGCGAGAATCTCT
>Ga0098057_1000488_pt1 | contig 13686 bp, 10 predicted proteins | sample 18_taG_FD_77072 | JGI IMG/M metagenome (GOLD analysis project Ga0098057, IMG submission 77072) | Marine viral communities from the Subarctic Pacific Ocean - 18_ETSP_OMZAT15316 metaG | ecosystem: Environmental > Aquatic > Marine > Oceanic | place: Pacific Ocean | collected 2015-01-19 | reverse complement strand
CTTGGGCAGCTGCTGCAATCTCTGCTCGCAGCGTTTCGATGAAGTCACTGAATTCTTGACTAAACTGTTCGGCTTCTCCGAACTCTTCTCCCGCTCCTGGGCCAGACAGTCGGACGTATGTCTCCATGTAAAATCGCCCTTTCTTCTTCACATCCGATAACATTGGAAGCTTGATATTCCCAAGGAAAACACCTCGCCTCCAGGCGGGGAGTGCTCTAGGAACATGTGTTACGTGCATTTTATCTGAAATACTGATTTTCTGGAACTTTGTTCCGAACACCTTGTCTATCATCTTCACGACACTGTCTTCTGCTGGTGTTTCGTCTATCGTTCCAAGCCTTCTCAGAAGAATTTCTCGCAATGCGGTGTCATATCTTGGCATTTTTGCCATTTTTTTAATCTGGCGCTTGAAGATGGCTTCGATGGGGAGATTCTCGCTTAAGTTTTCAATCGATGTCGTTATGAACTTTGTTAAATATGTTTCCAACGACTTCTCGTTCAAGAGTTTTTCAGCTGAAAATGTTGAAAATGCAATCCCTCCGCGAAGTGAGAACTCTATCAGCAGAACATCTATCATCATGTTGACTAACGCTGTCAACATTCCCTTCTCAAAAGGACCCTTCTGTTGAAAATCTATCTTGTCGGGAGAGTTCTCTGGCTTTCTGTATTCCGCCTGCACAGACTCCATTGCTTTCCTGATCAAGACATCGAAATCTATCATGCCCTTCTCTATCGTTGTGCAGCCATGATCATCAGTTGTTGATTTCCCACGAATTCGATTTTCTATTTCAGCTAGCTCTTCCGATTCGAACAATGGACTCATCGACAGATAGTTGAAAACCTCTTCAACAAAGCTTTCCACAGCACTTGGATAGACACTTCCAACAATCAATTCTCGGATTTGAGACAACTCTTGTTCATTCAAGTTTGGGATACCATATCTTGAAGTGTCAGCTTCTGCAGATTTCCGAACCATGTGATAAAATGCTTCCGGACGCATATATTGTCCAGGTGGGACGGTGAAGTCGCTGAATACCCCATCAGCTGGCAAGGATAAAATATCGCAATGGGTGCTTGCGAAGTCCGCATGCGTCAATATATTGTCATTGATGTTGACAGTCACTATGCTGTTAGGTGTTGACGTCGATGGTATCTCCGAATACCTGATATACGAGTCATCTTCTGTGTCGATGCTTGGCAGACGCATGACTACCTCTGAGTTCTTATATGTGAAGTTCTCCAGAGTGGGATTGAATTCTGTCTCCTCAAGGAGCTTTTGCATGTTCTCCCTTTCTATCTCCCCTTCTTTCGAAAACAATGCCTTTGTCTCTGGAGATATCTCCTGTTCCGTTCTGTCTCCTTGATTGACTTCAAGATCTCTCATGATATAGCCGCGAAGAACGTGCAGCCTTGCTTCGACATCTGCCATTAATGCCTCTTTAAACTCGGCCTTGGCGGTGGCAGTCCCCTCGACATCCTCTCGGGTGGCGGCATATTCAACTTTCCGCACCCCTGCGTGATTTTTTATCTCTCGTGTCATAAGCACTGCCTGGCGGCTGTCAAGTGCACTTGTTGGCTTCGTGTACTCGATAATCTTGCCCTGCAGTGGTGGCAGTTGCTTTGCGATTTCTGCGGCACTCAACCTTTGATATGTCGCTCCAGAATCAAACCTGATAACAGAAGGGCTTGAAGATGCTGGCTTTAAGTCCAGGTACGGGGCATGCCCTGCCAACTCGATAACAGGTACTCCAACTCGAGCTGCCTTATGCTTTTCCAAAATTCTAGATATCTCCGATGGATCTGCATCGGCAGGGATATCTTCAACCCCCTTTATCCAGTAGGATGGAGTATTAATGCCAAAGCTCTGAATTGGAGGGATATATGTCCAATAATGAACCTGATAGACATATCGCACATACAGCTGTTCTCTTGCTACGAAATTCTGCAATAAGTCTTGATCTGTTAACATATCCGAATATGGCTCGAAATCCTGCAGTACTGCCATGGCTTCTTTTGCCTTGACTCGATAGTATGTGTTAAACTCGGGATCGCGTGCATCCAGAGATCTCGTTGTCACATCATATAAGGAGGGGACATATCTCACGATTTCCTGTAGATACGACGACTTCGGTATGCTCATGAGTCCAGAGACGCCTGTTTCAACCATATTCAAGAAGGCTGGTGGCAAATCTGAGATTATCGAATTCGGATTTGAGAAGTCCATTACTGGCGGCAAGCTAGCAAGAGGGTTTGATTTAGCTAGCGACTGTGCCATATTCGATATGCGACTAGACTCGGCAGCTGCTATCGCCAAGGCATTGCGCACCTGATCCGCAGTTGCGCCGCCCTCGACGAGCCTGTCCCTTAAGCTGTTTCCTTCCTCATCCCTGCATAAGCCCTTGTATGCAACTTCATCTGGTATCTGCTCGAGCTTTGCGCAAACTTCCGGGCCAACGATTGCACCTAACGATGAAAAATATGTTGCGACGCTATCGTTGGTTAAAAAATATGCCTCCAAAGATGGCTGTGATGTTCTTATCACTTCTCTCACGACTTTCAAGGTTTCGTCAGAAGCTGTCCCCTTCATGAGAGTGCACAGTTCAGTCGGTGTCATTATCTTTGAAACATCTTCCATCAGCCCCGACATGCTATCGCCAGAAACAGTATTGTCCACCAAGTGCTCTTGTGGAATTCCCACATTAACCAATGTCTGCATGTAGCTCTTTTGTGCAGCTATTTCAGATTCATCTCGGGATTTAATCAGCTTCAAAAATTCTGAGTCAAGGGGTGATATGTTTGCACGTGCTTCATACAGCGATATCCCCACCGTTCCTGAATGATGCTCTTTAATCGCATCGTTTAGACTAGCCACTCCATACATTGCTGCTTCGAACAACTCATCACAGTTCGGAAACTTTATTGACTCCAGGATGCTGTTAACCAAGGAACAAAGTATTCTGACTATCATCTCTATCAATGATGCCACAACTATCGGGTACAGCATATACAAGTCAAAGGTTGGAAGCTTTGGCCATTTCCAATTAAAATTAAAATCCCAATCAAAGTCCAGTGGCCAAGGAATATCAGGTATGCATGCTGCCCACTCGCACATCAATGCTTTCATGTCAAACTTTTTGAGAAACTTCTGTTGCAACTCCTTTAGAGTGCACAAGTCACCCAAAGGAAGCAGATCGTTGATATCATGTACCTTGCCCCTCTCAAGTTTAAGCATGCTGCCTTTGTCCTTCAACGTAATCTTCGACTTCTCTGAAATTCTCTCAACCGTGCTACTGATCTGGCTCATAAGTTTGAGCCTACTTGATTCCAGCTCTGTGCTTATCTTCTCGTCTATGCTTCGCGTGTCACTGGTACCGGCTGCAGCATAATTATCCTTTACTCTGGGTTTGATACCGGGAGGTGGATATGTGAACTTTCGGATAAACGGAATCGCCTTTGGGGCGAGTATTTCATCGCAAGACGCACCGAAGTCCGAAGGCTTATTGATGTAGTCGTACATTTCGTTTAACTGCATCAGATATGCCATCGTTCTCGCGTTATTGAACGGATGTTTTATCTTTGGACTTCTTGGTGGATCTGAACCTGGCTCTCGAGCCTCACCCACTTGGACTGGCACCGAGAGCCACGAATCCCTTCCTATCTTCAGCTCTATTGTTCTTTTTGCCTCGGCTTCCAAAAATTCGTTTGCTTCGGCTATGGCAGCACCTATCTCCCGACTTGTTGCGCCGTCGGCTGAGACTGTTTCTGTGAAAGCAGCACTGCGGGCTTCTCGCGTGTTTGTTCCAGCGAAGGAGGCTGCAGCACCAGTTCCAATGAAATCATCTTGCTCTGCGGCTGTGTACTTGAAAGTGAATATAGATGAGCCTGTAATTTTGCCAGCCTTGTTCTTTTCTGGCAGAAAGGTTATTGAGAGTTTTTCGCCGAACTTATCCCGCAATCGCAATCCATTTTTTCGCATTATGTCTTCAATGGCAGGTATGCAATCTCTCAGAGCGGTGGCTTCTTTGCTCATCAACACTGGTGGGAAAAAGTTTCCACCGCCTGATCTCTTTTTCTTTGTTCCCTTTGTCGGCTTTTGCCAGTCTTTTATCTCTTCTCCATATTCTTCCATCTGAGATGCAATGGCTTCTATTCTCTTTTTGAAATTTCTTGCTTCAAACACCGTTGTCGTGGGAAATTTAATCTCTTTGCGAGTAACCTTCGCAGCCAAAGCTTCAGATTTCTGCCACTTTGCATCTGCCCTTCTCTTTTCGGTATCTCGGCGCAAAGCCTTCCAGGCATTTCTAGCAACCTTCTTCTTGTTCTTGTTGGCATATCTTAATTTAGATGCTACAGCCTCTTCCGCATTCTTTGCCGCATTCTCTATCGTATCTCCCATCTTATCGAGGGCAGCTTCGAGTGCAGCTCCAGGATCCTCCAAGAATTCTCCCGCTGCATCAATCATTCCAGCGGCTCGAGCATATGACTCTTGGGCTTTCAAATAAGCATCGCCAATATCCATGGCACCAGAAGAATTCGAAAGTCTCATCTTTTCCAAGCTTACCGTAAACTGAATGCGGTATACGTCTTTTGGACGGGGCGTTGGCATACGAAAATACTCGACTGCATAAAGCTTAGGCAGGGGCTCGGTGGGCTGAAAGCGGCTACTGTCCATTAATCCATATGAGTAAGCGTGTTGCGATATTGACTCACCACCCCACATTGATCCAAAAAAATTAGACACTTCTGTGATAGCAGTACCAACCAAAGAATCTGCCCATATCAAAGGCTTGATTCCGTTTTTCTCACTATGCTGCTTGATAACATCTGCCGATTCAAACACATGGTATGGCACCTTTCCTGCCGATTCATTGATTGTTATCGGATCTGAGAATGGGATAACCTCCCCATAGAGCCTTTTCGCTTCTTTGTTTTCGCTCAGAACCTTCTCATCATCCAAGCCAACATCTCTCAAATCTTGCGAAACGAAGGGGCCCCAAGTGTCAGCTTTCCCATAATAGTTGTATATCTTGTTTAATGCCTCAATCTCCTTAGCTCTGAAATATTCCACCACCTGTTGGGCTGTCGAGAAGGATGGCGGGTTTGCCATCGTGAATTCAGTGTCGACAAAAACACTGATGTCTCCGTTTGCTTCTTCCCACGGCTCTTTGTTGGATTCTGGCTTGGGTGTCATCAGAGACTTCAACGCATTCTGGGATGCCGTCTCTTGATCGGGTGGAGACTTGTTGGGATCCGTGGAGGCACCAGAGTCATCATAGACTATTTGCCACACAGCCCGAACAGCGGTATACAGGTGGCTTGGAACTGGTGGGGGATTGTCTTGCTTTGCGCCTGGTGCTTTTCTTTCGGCAGTTCCAGGCACTGTCACAGACGGAGGAGCACCAAACCCCTTGGAATAAAAATATTCATCTCCGATTCTAGCTCGAAACCCATGCATCACTGCCAAAGTGGCTTTGCCAATTTTGCCAAGCTCCAATGAGAATTCTGGGCTAGTGTCTGATATTGTCTCTCCAGTGCGCAACAATTCGTCAAGTTCAACGTTTCCCTTGTTGGCATCACTCCCCCACCCCATTACGAGTTGGCCATATTCAATTATCTTGGTGCGATTCGTCGTTTGCCATGCCACCAAAGCAGCTGCCATCTTTTCATCGAACTGATATCCGTCGTTAAGTGATAGTTTACCAGTACGTTGTGTCGTTGGAGTGTTTGTGTTCTTCCTAGCACCAAACCAACCCTTGTCCTCAACATCATATCTGTTTAAGTCTACGACACTTCCCAGAAGATGCTTGAACATCAATATCTCTATTCCGTTGTCTCCGCTAGCGTATGGGGGCTCAAACTGTGTCTTATATGTGGTGGCATTTTTGAGGGATGCACTTGCATCAGCTCGCACATTATCTTCAGGAGAATTCAATGCCACATCGCGCAGATATGCCTCGTTAACCCCAAATATCACCTTTATCGTGCCAACAGATTTATCGCTCATGCCGTGTTCTTTTGCCTTCCTTCTTACTAGTAATTAATTCGTAGTGTTAAATTCACTCAATATACTTCCAGAGCCGTCGCCGACGTATTCCATCGTCCAAGTCGACAAATTTGCCTGGTTGTTCAATACTGAGGTGTTGACTCTCGCAATTGTATCTGTGATGCTTTGAGCACCCGCTATAATAGCCTGCGGGGAAGTCAAAGTGATTGCACCCAAAAATGTCTCCCCATGAACATGTGTCATCATCGCCTGGTTGAACATCATTTGTGCGCTGGTGAATGTAGCAAGAATGCCGCTAACTGTCGACACTTGGTTAGCTAGCTGTTCTAATGCTTCACATAGCTGGTACCCTTTAACAAGGGGCTCCTGCCTTGCGGGAGAACCCTGCGCATCTCTGTCATTTCCCGCAATCAACTCTATGCCCTGCACAGCTTTGATTAAACCGCCCAGAGAATTATGGACGGAACTCCCTCTTCCATACCCATGTGCTCCCATAGTCACCAATTTTATCCCTTCCCTGGCAACTATCCGGACGCCATCGGCTTTCATGGCTATAGCAGATCTTGGCGACTCCTGCTTACCAGGGCTTGGCACTTTAATGCCTGCCGCTAGTCCAAAATAATGATCAATATCGCACTTTTGACTAATATATATCCTGGCAGCATCGTGATATGTCGCGGTATCGACTGCTGGATTGCGAGTATACGATGATTTGTCTTCTGCATTTGGTGTCAATGTTATCGGTGCACCGCCTGTGCCTGTGGCATCCTTCGGCATCTTCACCCCGAGAAGTGCAGGCTCTTGAAGGTTTTTGAATATTGGGCCCATCGCAATGAGTTCACTGACACTATCTGGAAAGTGGGACATCGGCAACGGTGCCATTCTGCCCACAACAATATCTATTGCTCCAGCTGCCTGATGGCCGATGCCTCCATATCCAGAAGCGGCATCATCTTGCCTATCTCTGCCCAAAACTATCCAAGCATTGTTGTTGACGCCACCACCTTCAGCTGCAGTGATGGCGTAATCTCCGTCCCTAGCGTCAAAAGAAGGAACTTTCTCCTCCTTGGAGTCCCAGCAAATACCCTCACTCATCGTCTTGAACGCTCATATTCGCCGGTTCAGAACTCGTTGTTTCTGAGGCATTCTCACTCGCAACACTCATCGCAGACTTAGGCTTCGGAAGTGAAGCTGGTGTCTTTTTCGCGCTTGGAGTGGGTTTCCTGACTTTATGCGTTCTCCATGTGTTTGATGTGTAATAAGTCCTTGCAAATAGCTCCGCAACGCTCCGAGTCATTCCTTGCCTTGCAGCAGCCTTGGGCCCAAGAAGCCTAAGCACCTCATCAAGGAATGACGTCTGTCTCTTCACCAAACCTACATTGGATTGAAAATGCCACCACTCCATGCCCCCAAATTCTGCGCCCCTCATTGTATGTTCCCTAGAGAAAATTCCAGTAAACCCGTACTTAGCAGCTAAGGCAGTAAAATTGAACGCCCTGACAGTCACCTCTTCTGATATGAGATTTTGAATCTTGCCTGCTGTTCCTTTGGGTCTCCACACAATCAACTTACGCTCCTTCGTTCCTTCGTAGGCGGAGTGTTCTTTCGGAACAACACACCATATGTTCCACTTCTGCCTTTTGTTGACAATTTTGTCGGGAGCATGTTTGCCATTTTGCATCACCGCGCTCTCGGCGAGGTAAGGATAGTATGTCCCCTTCTTCTTGGCACGATGGTGCCAAAAACAGCTGTATGGGGACATGTCGAATGCCCTTCCAAGTTTGTGATGAGAGAACTCCGCCTTGTTTCTATTGTTCCCCTTGCCCTCTGTTAAGCCTCTCTGGGATCCGGCACTAGTCAGTATGCCGCCTAGCCTATGTACTTCATCATATAACTTCTTATAGCTAGCAGCAACATCCTTTCTTAATTTGAGGCTCGTCTTTCCAAAGGGCTTTCCATTGTCTTGACTAAGATACTGATCAGCAGGCACAGACACCCACCCTTGTGCAGACTCTCCGGACAAGCTGATGTCAGAAGGAACTAAATCCGCATATGCACCTGCGACATACGATGAGGCGGATCCGACACCAGCTGAAACACCCGATGACTGACTTCCGACGTGCGACACAATAATGCCGGATGTGCGAGGATTTGAGTCGGTATATTGCACCGTTATGATATCTCCAGGTTTTGGCTTGGAGCTTGTCGTGATGACGTCATAAAATCTAGGCAGAGAAGACGCCCTAATCATGTCGGCAGATGTGTAATCCAGTGAAGTCTGCTCAGTGCCCAGGTGCACTGACGGCACTGCACAGAAAGTATCATGATAGTCTATGGATGCCCTGACTTCTAAAATCTGGGGCTGCCCTATCGTGCCTTCCTGTATAGACATGTTTGCAGTGCCATTGTATTTTGTGTACAAGAATGAATAAACATGAGATGGTAGGGACACCAAACTCTCAGCATCCAAAATCTTCAACGTTGAGTACATCACCTCCGCCTTCAATGTCTCAGATACCGGCTTTATGTCCGCATTATATATTGTCTGTTTGAGTGATTTGCCAGCTTCAGTGAAAAAATCAATTGAGCCCACAGAAGGGCGGTGAGAGATGCCTGGGCCGGACACATCCCGAGTAGGAAAAGTTGTCGGATTCAAGCTACCTGGCACATATGGTTTTGGTGACTTCTGTTCCGGCGGCAGTGTAGTGGACTTTACCATCTATTCTTCCTCTATCTGATCCTTGTTATTGTTGATGATATCAAACAAATCTTTTCTATCATCGTCAGATAAGCCGGTTGCCGACGTTTCTTTTCTTGATACCAGCGCAGCTATCTTCACCAACTGTTCGTTTGATCTCTGCAGAGTCTCAAGATATTTGGCAGCTATTAATCCAACTTCTTTATGGCGCTCATCCGATATCTGCATAAATTTAAGCAAATTCATCAAGAGGGTTTTGGTTGCAGCCCTATCCTCTCTAATGTTCGTTGTCGCCTTTTCAATATATTCTTCTAACTTCTTCATACAGTAAATAGAAATAACTTATTTTTTAAAGCTGTCCGCGATTCCACTTATTTTTAAAAGTTCGGTACCTCTCCCTCATCTTGTTCAAATTGCTAACAACTTGCTTCGTATTCAAGCCAGTTATCTCTCTCAAATACAAATACACAGCCTTTTTATTGAAAATATCAATGTCGTCGACGTTATTGAGCAATATTCGCACAGCCTCGAGCACCTTCTTTTCGTTTGGTTTGAGAGTGTCGACATCCCATCTATCGATTTGCCTTAGAAGAAGGATCCAGAATTCTGCCTCGGTTCTCCTCTGCATATATGTCTTCTCAGTAGATACCGTTTGTCTAAGCTCTGCCTTGCCGTTCTCCACTATCTCCTCATAAGACAGTTCCTTCCTCGTCCTGGCTGAATTCTTCTTCACTCGATGAATGAACCAGTTTTTCGTCACTACCGAGAAATAGGAGAATGCCTTAGAGCCCTTGGATGGATCGTATTTTGCCAGTATTGTTGTCAGCCATATCTTGCACTCATCTTTGAGGGTGTCGATGTTTGGAAGAGTTGTGAACTTGTACGTGTAGATTATCTTATCCACCATTTCATCAAAAGCAGGCTGAATATAATTCAAATACAGTTCCGTTCTTTCCTTCATGCAGTCCGTATTGGTGTATCTAACTATTGCTTCTTCGTGCACCTTCGTGAAGTACAGGTTCTTCTTTCTCTTGGCTCGCTTTCTGACTGGGCGGGTTTTTAATGGCTCAGTCATCTTCTTCCATCTCTTCCTCTAGCTCTTCGGCTATAGGAGAAGGGAACAAGTATGTCTGATATCTGTCTATTTCGTCTATCACTTTTTTGGAATGTTCAATTAATGCCTTGAGAGTGTCGTCTCCATAATACATCTCCATTTCATTCAACATTTTAACATGTGCTTGAAACTCTTCCACCAATGCCCAGACATTTTCCAAATTGTCAGTCACATATGTGAAGTTCTTCAGAAGCCATCTGACGTACACCAGCAAAAATATGTTTATAGATACGGATACTACCGCGATAATTGTTGTTAACATTTAAAATCTTTTGTCCTTAATCCTTTCTTTTCTATTTCTATTTCTTTTTTCGCATCTTTGAGATACTGCTTCACAACTGCGCCAGGCTTCTTCTCGCCCTTCACGACAAGCTTCGATGCTATGGAGGGTATCCTGATCAATGAAGCCTCCGCTTCACACTTTTCACAATCCTCCACCCTCTCGCTCATCAAATGAACAATGAGAAATTCAGCGTCGCAACTCTTACACCTGTAACAGTAGCGAGGCATTAGTCGCTTCCGATTGTGAAATTCTTCTCTTCTGGGGGCGGTGCCTCAACAACCGGTGGATTCTCAACAGTCAACTCTTCATTCGTGTTAACTTGAAAATTGAAGTCTTTCAACATCACGGTGATATCACTTTGTTCCATGAGACATTTTTGAAGTGCCATCATTACTGCGCCCATTGCTTGATCTGATAATTTCATCTCTATTCTCCTTTGAGTTTAAGCCAGTCAGTATTATACATCATTTTTGCCAAATCTTTAAATGTTATTTTTGGCTGCCAACCCAAATTCCTTTTTGCCTTCGAAGCATCGCCCAAAAGGAGCGGCACCTCGTGAGGACGAAAGAACTTCGGATCTATTTCAACATATTTTTCGTAATTTAAATCAGCATGCTCGAACACTTCCGAAAGAAACTCTCTTACGGTGTGTGTTTCTCCCGTTGCAATGACATAATCCCCTGGTTTGTTTTGCTGCAACATTAGCCACATTGCCTCCACATAGTCCCCCGCGAAACCCCAATCTCGTTTAGCGTCCAGGTTTCCAAGATACAGCTTCTCTTGAATGCCAAGCTTTATTCTGGCAGCTGCCATCGTTATCTTTCTCGTGACAAAGGTTTCTCCGCGTCGGGGCGACTCGTGATTGAACAGTATTCCCGAAGAAGCATGCATCCCGTAACCCTCTCGATAATTGTTGACAAGGTTGTGGGAAAACAATTTAGCACAAGCATACGGAGAAGCTGGTGAAAATGGTGTTTCTTCGTTCTGGGGATATTCCAGGGTGTCTCCATACATTTCTGAGGAAGATGCTTGATAAAATCTGCACTTTGGTGCCAATTCCTTAAGTGCATTCAGAATTCTCAGTGTTCCCATCGCAATACCGTCAACGGTGTGCTCCGGAACATCAAAAGAAACCCGAACATGAGACTGTGCTGCCAAGTTGTAAAACTCATCTGGCTTATATTGGTTTATCAGCTTCCAGATGTTTCCAGCATCGTTCAAATCGTGGAATTCCATGTGGAATCGTGGGTGGCCATATATGTGATCAACCCTAAGCGAGTTGATTAACGACGATCTGCGCTTAAGCCCAATCACTCTGTACCCCTTATCCAGCAAAAGTTCCGCTAAATAGCTGCCATCTTGGCCAGTAATTCCAGTGATAATTGCTAACTTGCTTTCTTTAGTGCTCATATGCCCCTCATATTGGGATAATTTTCAACAAACCATCGACAAGTATGCTCCAAAGCACCTCGCAAAGTGGTGTAATTTCCGGGGCCCCAGCCCATTTCTCTCATTTTTTTGCCACAAGACGGCTTTCTTTGCTGTCCAGACGGCATCGAAGTGTCCCAAATCACCTCACCTTCGAATTCTAGAATGCTAGATATCGTTTCAGCGACGTGTTTTATCGAATGCTCTTTAGTATTACCAATATTGATTGGCTCGGCATCGTTATATTCTTCTAACACAAACATCAGTGCCCTTGCCATGTTCTTCGCATATGTAAACTCCCTCAGTGGCGAACCGTCTCCCCATAATACCACACTTTTGTTGTTTATTTTAGCTTCATATATTTTTCTTATCATCGCAGGTATCACATGACTATTCTCCAAATCAAAGTTATCATGCTCGCCAAAGAGATTGTTTGGTATTGCAGTTATGAAATTGCAGCCGTATTGCTGTCTATAAGCTCGAGATTGGACGTCTAAGGCTCGTTTGGCGTATGCGTAACCAAAGTTAGAGGGGTGAGGACTTCCGTCGTGTAGAGAGGCTTCCTCGAGGGGTAAGCGAGTGTCAGCTGGATACACACAGGTGCTCATGAGCGACAGAACCTTCTGTGTCTTGTACATCCTTGCTGCCTCTAGTACGTTGGTGTTTATCAGAATGTTGTCCCTGTAGAAGTCTGCCATGTTATCTGTGTTGGCACCGATGCCGCCGACTTTAGCTGCAAGGTGGATGACATGAGTGGGCTGATATTTTCTGAACATGTTTAGAGTTTCTGTGAAGTTCGTTAAATTGAATTCACGAGAGTTTGTCTTGATGATGTTCTCGCCTTCGAAGGCGGAACCAAGCATTCCGGAGCCTCCGGTGATTAGGGTGCTCATATTCACTTGTTGAATGTTTTGTTTGCCTCGGCAACTCCGTAGGACATCAATGCCTCATCTATTCCCAGATAATCCGTCAACCTAGCAATATATTGCGAATATTGTTGCAGTGGACGAGGGCAGTGAGCATCAATATAAAATTCCTCATTTGGCGGAGGGTGGGTAGGCTGGGCGAGCTTGTCAGGATAGGATCTATCAGATGTAAATCCCATAATATCCCACCCTCTTTGTGAATCTGGCCAAGCACTTCTATCAACTCTCAGACTAGTCGATTTTATTCCATGCATCCAGCCGCCAGGACGAGTCATGCGTATAGTTCTTTCGCCATCCGGATCCCATTGCAACACAACAGATCTCATCAAAGATTCTTCTGAAAAAACATGATAAGGTGTGTTGATATCTTCTTTGTGATCATATAGCACTCTATCTTTAAATTGCATAACCCATTCGTGGGGGCTGTCATAGTTTTCTGGTTTTAAGATATCTTTCCACACCTTTCCTGTTGCTGTCATATAACAGCCAGGAAATTTTCCGCTCTTACTCATGTCATATGTTCCTTTAAGTACCAAGTGCCTATCAGGATCATAGTCAGGGGGCAACTCTTTAAAATAATCTTTTTGCAATGGTATCATGTCCATATCTGAAACTATTCCAATTTCATTTTCATATTTAAAATAAAGCCACCATCGTGCCATCTTTGCCCAAATGCCTGGCTGCAGCTCTTTGTGCTTTGCGAAGTTGACAACTTCTCCATACTCTTTCATCCACCCCCAATCAGACTCTGGTTTATCCGTTACTAGGGAGAGCACAGGTTCAAAATCTAACTTTCTCCATGCTGTCGCGACAAGGGGCCAAAACTGAACATAGTTTGGATTCTCGTCAGAGCTTATAAATATTTTTGTTGGTTCTTTCATTTTTTTCCTTTTCCTCATCTTTCGGTTATCTGCACCAAAGCGTCCTGTTTGTACAATGTTAAGTTCGAATTTGAACTGTTTTCCTTGTAGTTTTCTAATACCAATTTCCAAAACTCTGTTTTCTCTGTTGTCGTTTTGCAAGACTTGTTATAATTTAAATTCCTTCCGCACATTGCACACATTTTAGTCAAAATATCGTAACACCGTTCTTCAGTTATCTCCGCCAAGCTTTTAAAAAATATACTATCATCGCCAACAACTCGGCCGCCGCCGCACGGACAAGGGGTGTACCCGTACCTTGTCAGCTCGAAGCCACATGTGGCATGTACTTGACAATCTAATATTGCATTGT
>Ga0098057_1000479_pt1 | contig 13864 bp, 12 predicted proteins | sample 18_taG_FD_77072 | JGI IMG/M metagenome (GOLD analysis project Ga0098057, IMG submission 77072) | Marine viral communities from the Subarctic Pacific Ocean - 18_ETSP_OMZAT15316 metaG | ecosystem: Environmental > Aquatic > Marine > Oceanic | place: Pacific Ocean | collected 2015-01-19 | reverse complement strand
GGGTATACCAAGAACCATACGGAAAACAGCACTAGATTCCTTCAAGAGAACTATCCAGCGAAAACCCTCGTCGTACATAAAGAAGACTTTTACTACTTCGACGGTAAGAGCTACGTCGCGACCACAACGCAGGACATGAAAACAGGCTTAACGTTTGCCATGGCCAACGCAACACCTAGCGACTCAGACATTAACGGAGCGTTAAACCTCGTTAAAGCTTTGAGTAATCGACCAGTTACGCCTGGTGAGTACAAGGGGCGCGATAGTACTGGGCTTATTCTGTTACAGAACGGTATCCTTGATATTACGACAAACGAGCTACTACCGCATACCCGCGACTTTTTCAGTACGAATATTTTACCGTACGATTACGACCCGTCGGCGGGGTGTCCACGTTGGGACGCGTTCCTGCGCTCCACCCTTGAAGGAGACCAAGAGCGTATCGATTTCGTCGAGGAATGGCTCGGTTATATGATGGTGCGCGATTATTCATACCAAAAGATCGCTATGTTTATCGGTGTGCAGCGCTCGGGTAAAACCACCATATCCAACATCGCTAAACTACTTGTCGGTGAAACTAACTACATGGGTATAGGCCTTGAAGGTTTCGCGGCGGACGGCACTCTCGAATCAGCGTTAGACCGTACTGTGTTATGGGTGAATGACGCCGGCACGATATCAGGACCGAACCGCAGTAAAATCGTGGACCAACTTAAAACCATTTCGGGCAACGGTGACATATCGTGTGCGCGTAAATATAAATCGGCGTTCTCGGGTCGTGTACCTGGGCGTATCTCGATCACATGTAACAACGTCCTCGCGTTTAACGACGACTCGGGCGCGTTAGCCGGTCGCTTTGTGATCTGCCCGTTTAACAAATCGTTTTTCGGTCAAGAAGACCCAACACTGGAACGTGACCTCGCAAACGAGCTACCGGGGATCGCTAACCGTTGTATTACAGCCTTACGTCGTTTGCGTGCGCGTGGCCGCTTCCAAGAGCCTAGTATCGCAGCAAGTGAGCGCGAGTCTATTACGTATCGTTACAGCCCTGTCCTAGCGTTTATCAATGACGAGTGTGTCATAAGCGACGAGCAGCGTGTACATGGTGACCAGTTGTACGCACGGTATAAAATGTGGTGTATGCGTAGCGGTAGCAAAGCGATCCCGCAGCGTGCGTTCGTCGATGCTGTGCGCAGTTCTACGCGCGGAAAGACAGTTAAAAAAGTCGTGTCGATTAACGGCATAAAATTACAAGGCTTTGCGGGTTTGGGGCTTACTCCGAACGACGAGCCTGACAACGTGGCACCAATTCAGGGGGCGTTAGTATGATTAGTTACGGATCAGTGTGTAGCGGTATCGAATCCGCTTCAGTAGCGTGGGAACCGTTAGGTTTTACGGCGTCTTGGTTCAGTGAGATTGAACCGTTCCCGTGTGCTGTGTTGGCGCACCATTGGCCGCACGTTGCAAATCTTGGCGACATGTCAATTTTACCGGAGGCGGTACGCTATGGGGCAATCCCTGCGCCTGACGTATTGGTCGGCGGTACGCCTTGCCAAGCGTTCAGCATTGCAGGCAAACAAGAATCACTAGCAGACGCTCGGGGCGGGCTTTCTTTAATTTACGGAGACTTATTAAATGCAATCGACGAACAACGCGGAGAAGGTAATGAAGCGGTGTGTCTGTGGGAAAACGTACCGGGTGTGCTCAGTACCAAAGACAACGCCTTCGGGTTTTTGCTCGGATTGCTCGCCGGAGAATACACACTGGCTGATTGCATTAGCGGAGCAGCACAACCACTTGAAGCACAGCCCGGTGCGAAGCGTCAAAAGTGGACGAAGTCAGGTTGTGTTATTGGACCCAAAAGAACAGTCGCGTGGCGCGTCCTCGATGCCCAATATTTCGGACTGGCCCAACGACGCAAGCGTGTGTTTGTTGTCGCAAGTGCTCGAGACGGGTTCGATCCCGCAGCGGTATTATTTGAGCGCGAAGGCGTGCGCCGGGATACTGCGCCGAGCCGAGAAACGGGGCAAGAAGTTACCGGAAGCGTTAGAGAGGGCTCTCACTGGGATGATTCAAGAAACGCACACCCGACGTTAAACCAGTCGCACAACGTGGGCGGCATCGGTGCGAGCAATCAAGAAGTGTTCAGCCAACGCGGATCGGGTATTGTTTGGCCTGCCAACTTAGCGCCGAGCCGAGAAACGGGGCAAGAAGTTACCGGAAGCGTTAGAAGCGGCGTTACGTCTTCAGGTCACGTAGGGCACCGAATGGTCGCATTCGGTGAGTATAAAACGGATGAAACGTCTAGCACGGTGAAAGCTAGAGATTACAAGGCCGCGACGGATTTAATAACCGAGACGGTATCTAAAACACTACTCGCGAAAACTAACGACGCTATGGCGGACGACCTGCAAACCTACGTTGTACACGGCACGCAAGACCCGATCGTGTCGTCACACCATGCGCACGCGTTAGGGCGTAACAATGGCGCCGAGAACTGTGTACTAGCTTTCGCTGAGAACTCAAGAGCGGAGTTGCGATTTGAAGGGGGTGACGGGTCCCTGGTGGGCGCACTATCCACCGGAGGAGGTAAGCCGGGACAAGGCACCCCGGCAGTACTAGCTTTGCACGATAAAGCAACGTACACCGACGCCACGCCGATCGAGCACGAAATGACGGAGTATTCCACAGCAATGATGTGTACCATTTCTAAAATAGACGAGCAGATCGCAACGCTTAAAACGCAGCGTGACGCACTTGAAAAACATTTAAACGATTCGTTAATGGTCGGCGTTGTGTCGCCGTTGGAGGTGTGAGTTATGGGTACAGAGATATGGCTCGGAAGGTTCTTCGTCCAGCTCGACGCAGCAACGGAGTTATTTTGGACAGAACGAAAACTGGGTGGGCGGTTATACCACCTGTTAAACGTAGGGGTCTACGATATGCCACACATCCAGAAAGGATGTGTGGCATTCAATATTACGATCCTGTACGTTTCTTTTAAATTCGGATGGATACCTAAACGCTAAAACCAAAAACGGGACGCCTCTCGCAAGGTGTCCCGTCTCTATTACTCTTCGTCTTCCGTCGGTATCGGTGGTAAATTTCCCATACCGTCTTCAGGTCGTGCGGGTAATCCCGCCTCTTCTCGTAAATGGTCTTCCGTTTCAGGGTCGTTGAGCATGATGCCCGCTGCGGCCATGTCACGAACAAACGCGCTTACCTGGTCTAACGTTTTCTGAGTCAGTTCACCCGGTCGAACGTATGGCATGTACTCCGGTGGGAATCCGTTTAATTCCCACAGCATCGGTAATAGTTGCTTATTGACTACAGACACCATCATTTCAAGCCAACCGCTGATCGCCTTTAAGAACAGGTTAGACTGGTCTTCACCTAGCGCAAGCGATCCGCCTTTGCCGTCCGTACCCAACATTAGGAACGTGGCCAACAGACCGCGAGCGATCGCCGTGTCGTGTCGTTTAATAGCTCGATCAATATCGCCACTATTCGACACGCTCGGGGTTTCGAGTTTGAGCTCTGCCGCACGCATCGTCGTATATGAGTAACCGCCTTCGTTGTCCATGTTGCGGTACGGGCTTGCATATATCACCGCGCCCGACTGACTGTTACGCTTGATATTCTTTACCAAGTCCTCGTAAAACTGACAAGCTTGTTTCGCCGTAGTATCGCCCGCGTCGGCTTGCTTCTTGATACTCGCATCGACGTACATCACAGGGAAACCCGCGCCACGTTCGGCCAGTATCGCTTCGATTGCGATCAGCTTTTGCTTGTAGTACCAAGGGCGGTAAATGTGTCTAAACGCGCTACGACCTTCAGGGCTTGATTTGTAAGGGGACGCTACGAAATGTAGAGCACGTTCACGCGGTATGAGTCGGTCCCATTGTCCGGTCATGCCGGCCGGTGTGCGTTGGTACAATCCTGTGACTCTGTGCTGGTCATCCAGTTGCCAACCGTCTAACGTTTCTTGCGTCACGAGCATCAGGTCAGCGATCCCGATAGTGCCGTCCGCTTTCTTGTACACCGGCACGTCGAAGTAAGACCAACCAAAGTCGAGACACGACAGCGCGTTGAGAATGAAGTCGTCCCACGTTAAACACTGGTAACGGTCGGACGGGTCGCCTAAATCGTTAAATAACGTATTCTCGGCCCACTCGCGGTACTTCTCTGCCTCTTCTTCGTTGAGTTCTCCGTCGGGTGTCTTATCCACGTAGAACGTTACACCACGGAAGAAAGACCCGATCCCGAAGCGCATAGCCCCGATCGTCTCGTCGTTTGTCATTTGTCGAATAGTTCGACGGCCTTTACGCCCGCGTAGCTCCGGCTGATACTCGTCGATTATATCGATTTTGCCATAACTACCGCTGCGCTCATATCCCGCGACCGCCACCGGTTCGAATTGATCTTGGTCTGCCATTACGGACGCCCTGAAAATTAATATTGTTCGTAGTATAACACGGTGTTAGGTTGTTGACATGTGTTACACTTGTATGTAATATTAGGGTTATTCGCAGTAACTACTGCACCAAAACAAAACGGAGCGACCACAATGAACGTTTTCTACACTAACGACTGCCCTATCCAATCCGCTAACGAGCACGTACGCGTTCACCAAGTCAAGATGATTGTCGAGTATGCGCAACTGTTATCGTCTGCGCTTAGACTGCTTGACGGTGTAAAGTGTAAAGTATGGGTTAAGACTCTACGCCGTGTAGAACTTGAATGCGGTACGGTTATTAAACGCGTTAAGTGTAAGCAAGTCGATTGGTATGAACTACCTAGCGACCAGTTTGAGACACGTTTCGGGCGCCGTTGGCTGATAGGTAAAAAGATTTACTCACACACTCACGTAAACCACCCGAGCGCGGTATGGGTTCGTAAATCATCACAGCATTATTCTTGGGTCTGGCGTTGTGCTATGCGTCTATGTGAGAGCTATACCGCTCGTACAGGGAAGACTCATAAAACTCAAGCCGTGTTAGAAATGTTATGCGTTACGCCTGATAACTTGCCCGACAATGGCTTCGCGCGCCCGCCTGTAGCCGCGCCCGACGAGTTCAAAGCGTTAGCCGTCTTCGGTGACGTATGCAAAGCCTACCAAAAATATTTATGCGCTAAGTTTGAGGAATGGCAGTCACGCGCCAAACCTATGAAAGTAGAGTTCGACACGGTCCCAACGTGGTACGCCGCGCAATAAATGACAGCTTGGTACGTCATAGTGACCCTGCTTGTGTGTGAGGTTGCGTTTAGATTGGATTTAATACTGACCGATTTTTATCGCCTTACTCATATAAAAAAAGCCCGCACTAGGCGGGCTTGATTCACTTATTAGCTAAACTACACAGGGATAGATTCGATGTGCACGATAGCTTTACCGGCAACACATGTACCGTCCAGTGTAGCAACACCTTGGAACGAACCATCAACAAAATTGTTAGCACGTGTGCCAGTGTCTAAAACGATAGTCTGAGTTACACCCAAGTCAGCCTCATCTACAGAACCGAACCCCGAGATAGTCAAACTACCGCAACCAGAGCTAAATGCTTCGGTTACTTTAACTACACAGCGAGTTAGGAAGTTATCATTAGCGAAAGCAGGGCCGATGTTAACTGATAGTACGTCATGATTAACGGTGGCAGCACGAAGCTTACCGGAATCCAACGAGATACCGTCAGCAGTAGCATTACGAGTACCGATGTTATCAACGATAGTTTTCAGGTTAACGTTGAGGTCAGTGATTGCTTCGATTAACTTAGGGTTTGCGCGAATAACGCCGCCGTCAAACTCATTCGTGTAGTTTGTTGCATTTTCTGCGATACCCAGCAGTGAGCATAGGTCTACAACATCTTGGTTAAGTTCAGCGCCAAGAGAAATTAGGTTAGCTGCGATAGTATCATCCGAGTTCTGGAAGAACTCTGAGATCTCACGTAGCGTATCTAGTGTTGTAGGCGAGTTATCCACCAATGCGTTCACAGCTGCCTGTAGTTGGCCTACAGTTGCAGAGTCGTTAGCGTCTACGCCGTCGCCATGTCGCACAGGAACCATTACACCTGCCGTATTAGCAAGCTTAAGGAACGTAGTAAGGTTCTCAAGGGTTAGACCCTCAGTACCAAATTCTAGTTTTTCCGATACACCCTGTAGGGCGCGATTATTTAAAATACCCATTATAAGCCTCCAAACAGCTTAGTTTTTAATGTCTTCATCTGGATATCAACGGCGTTTCCAGGATTTACAATTTTAACTCGATGCTTACCGTTCGCATCGACTTCACAAGTAAAGGCGAGCGGTAGCTCCACCCCTACTTGAAAACCTTTTAATATTTGAGGCACACCGCTAACCACGACCACATGAATGAGGGCTTTGCCCGTTGCATAGCCTATAGCGATGTCACAGTCTTCCGCAATATCGATGTCCGTGTCGAAATACCCTACGCCGACATTCATGTCAACCGTTTCAAAGGGTATGTACAGCGCGTCTACTTTATCCTTTATGTCACCTATGTCGACGGTGTCGGCAACGACTTCGTTTCCATACTCGTCGTGGTTTATTAACCGTTTACCTACCGTATCAATGACTAACTTGTTTGCACGGCTTGAAACGCTTACAGCACTGTACGGCGCGACGATTATCCCGTCGTCACCTTTTGGACCCTGTACACCCGGAGTCGAGATCGTAACAAGCTCGACTCTAGTGGTTTCAAGTACCGTAACGTCGTCGTCAATCTCAATCGTCGTAATGGTGTTAACGTACTCTTCAATCATGCGCGCCGACCACCGTTAAATGGATGCGGAATAAGAACGTAGTAATACCGCCCGACGATACGTGCTTGACAAGATACTTAACTGTACGCCACCGTAAATCCGCAACGGTTCCCGCCGTCGTAGCGGCGGGTAGGTTGAACTCGTATGTACCATCTAGTGCGTCGGTGATATTAGCCACCAAATCGAACTCAGACTGATCGGCTTCAAAGAATATTTGAGAACCCGTCAAGTCGATCGGGTCGCCGGTCTCTTTGTTCGTCCAGCGAAGGGGGTAAACTAAGTCTTCACCCTCCACCATTTCAACGTTAAAAGTCTCTAAAGCCATGTCGCGCTCCTTACACTTTAGACACGGATAGCTTAGCGGACGGCGCCGCCGTTCCATTTGCTAAAGTTCCAGCCGCAAGAGTCAACCCGCTAGTTGTGCCGCGTATTTTCAGCCTGAGTTTGGTTCCGGCGTCTATAAAGATTCCGTTTTCTACGTACTGGATTTGACCTTCATTTACAGAATCAAATTCTTTTTCCTGACCGCTGTCATCAACGGGGACCCAAGAAGATGTTGCATTGTCATAACTTTCGACCCATGTCTCTATACCACCAGAGAAGCCAATAGTATCAAGATTTAAACTTGCTTGGATATTGTATGTGCCGCTTTTTAAAAACTCTAGCTCGCCGCCAATCAAGCTCATACCAATTGAAGACTTTTCAACTTCAAAATCAATCACCACTCCATCAGTGGCGGTGGTTATTGATTGAGCGACATTGCTCACCGCCCTAATTCTAGGGGAGTCCGGTGGATTTTCTAGTGAAGTTATTCGATTGTTGTACTCAAGAAGTCTATACAGCTTTGCGTCTACACTTTGCCAGATTGGTCCAGATGCATCATAAATAAATCTGACCTCCTCGTTTACGTCAAGAGCCGTTAAATCGGATGCGCCGTTTATCCCTTGAGTCTTTAGTATTTTTAGATCGTCAGTAGATAGTATTGAATCGTAAATTCTGAAGTTTGAGTATCTCCCAGGAACACAAGAGTTAGCAGATTTTGACCAGCCAATCTGAACCGAACCTGAAGCGGTATTTATTGCACCACCGCCGCTCGTTGAATTTTTAGTGACAGGCTTTGCCATGTCATCAACATAAAGCTCCACATCATTAACAGATGAGGATGCAGACGTGATCGCTATTGTGTGTACATTGCCATCAAACAGATCTTGCATTTTGTCGGCCTGGTATTTTATCAGCACGTTCCGAAAATGAAGCCGAAGATCTCCGTTCGAACCATCTCCTTCTAGTGCAAAAATGGCTCCAGTATATGAGATGTCCCCAATTCCAAAGAAACCCGCTTTATCACCTGCGCGCTGTTCGCCATTCCCTTTAAACTGGAAAAATATCGTTCTAGGGCTATTTCCGGTTACTGGAGAAAATGACCCTGTAAGGCCGTTAATACCAGTAAGACCGCTCGCTATGTTCATCACGTCATGGGTTTGACCTTCAAATGTATCCTCAACGAAGGTTACATTTGTCTCAGTCATGGCGGTGGCGTTTGGGCTCGTGTCGGTTGAGTTTCCATCAAGTAATAGTTTCATTACAGTTGGGCTTTCAACAAGAGGGGGAGTTGCTATCGGCGTATCATTTGATTTAATTAGCTGTGCTTTGTCGCCCTCACCTCTCGTCAGCATGACAAAGTGACCATCTGTTATTGATGATGCAGGGGGGAAAGTGACAGACGATATAGATTCTTTACTTTTTAATATGACATGTTGATCATCTTTTTTTAGTTGAGCCTCTGTGTTTTCAATCGTCTTGTAAGATACATCTGGATCGGTTATAGCTTCTTGAGCTTGCCACAAATTAGCCGAATGGTCGTATATAAACCTGATAGACGAATCAACATCAAGGGTGGCCAAATCAACCGCACCAAAAACACCTCTAGCTACGATGTCTGTTAATTCGCTATTTGTTAATATGCTGTCATAGATTCTAAAATTAGAATACAGTCCTTGTGCTGAGTCTCCGGGGCTAGTCACCCAGTGCCCAACTGTTATTTTTCCTCGCTCTGTATTTATGTCTACATCGCCACCGTCAACGGAATCTATAGTAATAGGCACTGTAAAGTCATCAACGTAAAGCTCTGGTGGCTCAGTGCTAGATTTAACCACTAATGCAATAGAGTGCCACTGGCCATCGTTTATAGTTGTTCCCAAATTAAAGTAAGTAAAGGCAAGGCCGGATATGTCAATACGTATAGAGTCCGAATATATTGAAGTCAGACCAATAAAACCACCTTGGACCGATCTGTCACCGATTCCAAAGAACCTCTTGTTCTCATCTAATGGGCTTCCAGTTTCAGATTTGTATTGAAAAAAGATTGTTCTCGGGCTTCCGCCTAAAATTGGGTTACTTGCAATTGAGACGCCATTTTTACCAGTTTCGGATGTTGAAATTCTCATTACATCATGGGTTTTTCCGTTAACATCATTTCCAATATAGCTTATGACACCAACGCTGGCAGATGAGACTCCATTGATTGATATGTCATTTGCATTGCCAGATAAGGGTAGGTTTAGCTCTGTTGAATTGTCTGAAAGATTAATTCTAGATATTGTTGCGTCTGAGCTTTCCAACACTTGACTCAGAGCGCCATCTCCGCGAAAGAAATCAATAAAGTGCCCGTCATTAATGGTGGTGGCTAAAGGAAGGATCGCTTTTGAATTTGACGTGTCACTTTTAAACCTAACATACTGATCATCTTTTGTTAGTTGCTTGGTTTCGTTTGCTACGTCGATGTATTCAACGGTGCCGGGTCCGCCACCAGGGGTTAGCGAATCGACCTTGTCTATGAGCTCGTTGACTTTCGTGGCGATTACCGCCGACTTGCGAGGGATGGAGCTGTCGCCGATTTTTAATTTATCTACCATGTTTATGGATTCCTATAGGTGGTCGTCGCTCCACATATATAGAACACATTTTAAACGGGTATCAAACCATAAGCAATAACAACCGCTACGCCTTCAGTAAATGCCCTGTAAGCGTTGAATTGTTTATGGTTACGTCGCCTTCCGTGTCTGTACCGATAAGCGGCACGACCACGTCGTCAACTTGCAGCGCGAGCAGACCCGTACCACTTATAAGACCTAAGTCGCCAGCGGTCGCAATTTTAGCAGGTGTAGGACGTGGAGACGTTGAGACAATCGCACCGCCACGCTTAACGCCGAACACTACGCCTACCGTTGCGTCGTCGACACTGTGACGAACCGAGGACCAACCCACGAATTGATAAGTACCCGCAATCGTAGCGCGTAGACCACCGTTACCGGAGTCGTACACTAGACCGTCCTGAACGCCCGCAGAGTATCCTGGTACTTCGAAGTAGGTCGTACCTTCAGTGATTGGTAACAGTGTGTCGTCTGTGGTGGTTGTACCGGTGCCGAACGTAACCGTATTCGTTTCGTCGGTCGTGATGTTCATTTCACCGAACGCGCTTAACGGCGTGTTATCCGTGATGTCGATCGACGCTTCACCCGTTTCGGTATCTACGGTGACCGTAAAGTCCGTACCAAATGTGAAGGTCTTAACGCCTGCCGTAGCGTTAACCGTCACGGTCGCGTCGGTCGGTAAGTATAAGTTATTGGTAAGGTAATCGAGTAACTGGTTTAACGACGTCGCGGTGATGTTACCGGTCGTGTTTTCTGCGATCGTAGCGTTTATCTGTGTGCTCAGTTCTGAAAGCGTAGCGCGTGCCATAATAAAAAGCCCTATCGGTTGAGATAGGGCTAGTATAACACGGTATTATCGGGGAGGGTTACGACGGCGTGGTGTGTAATGCCAGCTTAACGGCTGAAGCTACTCGACTAGGCCTAAAGAACACTTCGCCGTCTACCCTTGTCTGCTTTCCGTCCGTCGTAACCATATGCGTTTTACCGTCGTATATGTTAATCACAGCGCACCCTCCCACATTTTAACGACGTTCAGAAACTTAAAACCCGCTACGACGAACAGAACTACCCCGACGCTGATCGCTACAGACGGCACGAACTCGTCACGGCGTTTCGTTTCCCAATCGCTGCGGGTGTGCACCCATTGGCGTTGCTCGGCTTTGGTATATTTATTTGTCACGGTGCGCTCCTTACACTGGCGACACACTGCGTATCGCCTTAATATCCTAATAATAATACACGTTATCGTAACGCTGTCAACTAGCCGACCGCGACGTACTCCACACTATCCGCGCCCATACCGCCGACGTGCATCGACTCATCAATGTCGGGGCGTATAGGTGACACGTTTATGACCACGGCGTCAAACCTGTTCGGTGATGTGGTTCCCTCGGGCGTCTTATTAATTAGTATCTTGTTCGTATTAGGGTTTGTGACGTACGTCGGCTGTGATAGCTCCGTCACTAGCTCGTCGAGGCCTTCCATATCGCTAGACAGGGCGATACAGTCGTCCGGTGATATGTCCGCGCCTTCGTAGCGTACTTTGTAGGAGTTGTGGCATAGCTGGCGGAGTTTCCACGCGGCCTGTGCTCTTAGGTTCGTAAAGAAGTCTTTATTTCGTATCGATTCCTTATCACCTGGTTCGACCCTCTCGCCCGTATTCACGTCACACGCAGGGTTTACGATAGCGTGGCTCGGCGACCAGCCTATGATCGTAGGTAGCGTCGCAGGCTTACGACCCGATTCTACAGCGTTACTCTCGTACATCGTAGCGGCGGCACGAGCACCCGCACCGACACCGTTAATCTCGTAACGCCACTGGTCAGCGCCTATCATGTCGGACATTGCGTAATACTGACGCGCAACGGTGTCAGCGTTACCGCCGTCACACATGGACGCTTCGACAAGATAGCCGCGTTTAACCGCTAGGCTGTTTCTATCGTTACCGCCGTCCGCAACGTCCATCGACGCGACGCGCGACCCTGTAGGCTCTGGCCAGTTAAGCGCCTTGTGAATATCAATACACGCTTTAACCCATTTGCTCGGGATAAGCACGCCCTGTACTGCCGACGCGTAGTCGCGATCGACCTCTTGAGCGAATACGTGCAGTAAACCCTCGTCTTCAGCCTTAGCGCGTCGACGGTCGTACCAGTTCAGGTCTTTGCCTGGGTGGTCACGCCAGTCGAATATAAATACGCGCGTCTTACCTTTTGGTAACTCTTCGCCCGCTTTCCACTCGACGCCGGCTTTACGACGACGATAAAAAACGTTACCCGTACCGTTTACGGATGATATGTCGATTTGTACGTCCGTGTTATCACCTAACGACGCCTCGATCAGTTCCGGCCTCTCGTAATGTGCGCTCTCATCCTTGAAGTAGATCCCCTTACGACCGCCTCGCCCAATGTTATCGCCAGCCTCGCCCGCAATTTGCGCGCCGTTTTCAGGGTTAACGATTTTCATGCTTGGCATGTGCTTGTCACCGTTCCAACCTTGAGGGTGGAAGATGTCAGCCGGAAGCATGTTTATCATGTCACGGATTTTCTGGAATATAGAATCGGGGTCGCCTATACGGTCGACTAGCATTTCCTTACGGGAACCGAAACCGGTAGACGAGTCGGGGCGAAAAAGCCACATCCACACAGAGAACGCGGCACATACGAACGTTGCGCCCGCGTCACGACACTTTTCAATGAGTCCCGACTCGCCGTCGTCTATGCAATCTTGAAGGAACCAGACAAGCTCTATCTGACGAGGGAACAAACAGAAAGGCATACGCTTCGGGATCGGGTCTTTCTTTCTAGGGTCGTACGTCGTAGCCCAATCAAGTATAAAGTCGACAGGGTTCGACTCGTAGTGCTTCAATACCGCCGCTTTAACTACAGGGTCTGACCGCATTGCATTGAGTAGGTCTATCCTCCGTTTGTACACCTCTGTGAAGTTAGGAGGCCAAACGTGACACACCCTAGGGTCGTTGTCGTACTGTTTCATGTCGTATTTCATTAACTCATATCTTCCCATCCTGAAGGCTTATAAACCCATCCGTCAGGGGTTGGGGTGTTTGCGTATGTATTCCTAGCAACCGAACCGAAAGCAAAGTTGGTTGAAGTTGGCTTAGAGTAGGTCCAATACTCTGTGAGTATTTCAGGTTCTTTATGTGAGAGTGTCGATTCGCTAGTTAATCCATATGTATTAAGCTTTATGATTCCGGTGTCATAGTCAACATTAGTTATATATGTAGTTGTTGACCCTACAACTACACACTCTCCGCCATTAAACAATCCTGATTCTGAAATCACATCACATAAAACAGTGCTGGAATCGACTACCGAAACGCCGATATTGTTGCGGTTTGAAGTTTTAAATAAACCTATACCGCCAATATATGTATCATTCCTACCCCTGTCACTATCGTTAAGGCTTATCGTCGCATTGTTGTATGTGTATATCGACTTGTAGTCCGGGACGCCCTGTGAAATTCCCAAAACATCTATTGTATGCCTAGATAGTGCGTTATCATCTTGCCCAGCTCTTACTCCTATTCCGACTACAGGGTATCCTACAGAGCTGTTAGTTATTTGGTTGTTTTCATACCTTACAGGGTATATATCACTATCTGTCTTCAGTATGCATTTAGGGACTGAAGACGCTTGATTGTCGTGAACGCTCAAACCCCTGCAAGCTCTAACAGCTTTAACAAAATACTGACTTTGAGAGCCGGACCCAACCACGTTGCAATGATGGACGTCTATGTTTTGACATGTGTTGTCAGTATTGTCTATTTGAACGTAAGCATTTTGTTTTGTTGATGTTAAACCCTCGAAATAAGCGGATATCTCAACTTGAATGACCTTATCAATTAGAATGCAGCCTTGGTCAATCGTTGGTGTGTTGATGACTTTAATATTAACTCCATGAGTCTCTGCCGGGTTGTAATCTCTTTGATCGCCGATCACCATCGCATAATCCACTGCGCCAAAATATTCACCACCATCAATCACTACTGCATTTATTTCGTTAGCACCGTCAAGTTGAGACATTGATAGATTTGTATTATTTACAGTTGAACGGCAGTTTAATGCTTTACAACTAAACGAGCGTATGTTAAGTCCAATATCGAAACCTTCAGTGACTATATTAGTAAGTTTAGTG
>Ga0098057_1000454_pt1 | contig 14161 bp, 10 predicted proteins | sample 18_taG_FD_77072 | JGI IMG/M metagenome (GOLD analysis project Ga0098057, IMG submission 77072) | Marine viral communities from the Subarctic Pacific Ocean - 18_ETSP_OMZAT15316 metaG | ecosystem: Environmental > Aquatic > Marine > Oceanic | place: Pacific Ocean | collected 2015-01-19 | reverse complement strand
ATTTTTTTAATTTTTGGAGGATCTTCATCTTTTGAATATACTGTCTCTTGACCAGTCTGTGGATTTATAACTTTCTGTCCAGTAGTAATTCCTTCAGTTGTTGTAAATTCATAAAGAGTATTTGTTTGTCCTAAATCTTGAATATCTGTTTTAGCTTTTATATTGTATATGTGTCTTGCTTTAAGAGTTTCAGGAACAATTGCAAAAACAGAATTACCCGCACTTGCTGTTATCGATACACAATCTTCAATTGTTTCAAATCCATCATCTGATAAATGTATTGTACTTGAAGCAGAATCTTGTCCATCAAATACCGCACTTGTTCCGTCTGCAGAAATTAGGTGAGTAGTATTTGCAACAGTAATAGTGCTTGTATTCATAGATTGACTAAAATTTACGAATATAGAATTATATCTTTCTGCATAAGTAGAGCCACTATCAGTACTAATTTGTAGTTTTGGTTTTCCAGGAGCAGGACTTTGTACATTTGAAAAATCACTACTTGCACCCAAATCATATTGAAAAGTATTTGATGTTGAAACAAGCAATACTTTTGTTGTTTTATTATAAATGTCTTGAGTAGAATCTACAATTTTTATAAAATCATCTTTAAACAAATTATGAGATTGATTTGTAGACACAATAGCTCGATGTCCCCTTCTTGCAATTTGTGTAATTGTTAGTTTTCTCGGAAACGATGTCCCATCTTCAGGAAAAGTAGAAACTACTTTAGGCGCAGAAGAATGAAAAGGATGTACATTATGATCTGGAGAAGTATTTGCTTTTATATGAAATCTAATGTCATTAGTAGATGTTGAAATATCAACTATAGAATTATTAACAAAAGCAGAAGTTGTTATTTTATCTGAAGAATCAACAGCAACATATGATATAACTTCACTTTCAATTTTTATTATTTTACCACTTCTTCCCGAGGTGGCTCCGTCATCTAGTCCAACACTTGTTGCTTTAGTTACAAATTTAGCATCTAACAAATTAGTAATGGAACTTTTCTTTTTTTTAGGAGTAGATAATGCTTTTTTTCTTACACCATAATTATCCTCATTCTCTGTTTCACCCCATTTAAATAAATCATTTTTATTTACATTTCTATAATAATTCAATCTACCAGCATCACTTCCTGTACCGTCTACAGGAATAGAAAAGGTGTCTGAAGTAAGTTCTGTTATTGTATATGCTCCCTTTCTAACTACATCTCCGCTTACTACATCATAAATTTCTATTTTATCATCATCTTCCAGCATATGATTTATATTTGTAATTATTATGGGATTAGTAGCAGTATATGCAACGTTCATTTTATATGAAGTAGGATCTAATTGATATGTTAATACTGTTCCTTCTATAGATAAAATATTTAATTTAGTTGCTGTAGAAACTGTTTCATTTGATCGATACAAAGTCAAAGAATCTGGTTGGGGCCCAGTTACACCATCTATATTAGGTTCTTTTTCTGTTGATAGTATATCAACTTTTTCAATTTGTATTGAAAATCCATCATAATACTCTCCTGTAGTTATAAGACTATGTGTATTATCAGTAACAAAACCCTTTTCAGTAGTATAACTAATTCCTGCTCCAGTCGCATCTAATACACTACTAGGATCCATTCTTAAAAAATAAGTAGTATTAGAAGAAAGATTTGCTTTTGGTTCAAACACATAAGTTATATCATCTTCTGTAGAAGGAATAGAAGACATTTCTACAATTTCTTGATTTGCAGTACTGCCAGACTCATCTCCTGATATTTCTTTAGGACTAGAGGTTAATCTTAAGGCTTTTAAATTATTATCATCACCTACTGCTCCTACCAGTGGATTTACAATATGTGTTAATCCAACAGCTCCTTTTTTATTTTGAAAATCAAGTGGTAATTCAGCATCATTAGTAAAAGCAGTTACAGAAGTATTGTCAACTTCTTCTGAAAATGTTATAGAAATTTTACTGTCAATATCAGCAAAAATAGAAGCATTCTTTAAATCATCATTAGAATAATAATCTATTCCTGCATAACCACTGGAGGAAGAAGATGATACACTATAGTCATATGTTCCTGATCCACCAGCAGATCCGCTTGAAGTAAAAGTTCCGGTTCTTGAAATTGAATTATTAGCCATCAATTAACTTTCCAATCTGTACTGTTACAGGATCTATAAAAAATCCAAGATTAAGAGCATATTGTTTTTTTAATGTTTGTCCCTCACTATTTACAATACTTGTTTTAACTATAATTTTATAAGGTATACTAGACCTCTTCAGTGGAGTTTTCGGTTTAAGATCCACATTAAAAAATTGTTTTACAAAATTTCCATCTTCATCAGAAGTTGATTTTCCCTCCATACGATATTTGGGCTGTGACACAAATTGATGATAAACAGAATCTTGAGAAAATTCTTTACCTGTTTCTGTTTCGTCTTCATCCACAGTACCTTGATACAATACAATTGAATCATTTCTTGTATGAGCAGAAGCATCTTCAGAATTTGTAAGTGAAATACTACCCATTTGAATTCGTGGAGAAAAATCTATAGTTCTGTCTACTTGTTGATTAATGAGACCCCTCTCGGTTTCATCTAATTGATCGGCTTCATTTGTAAAAACAATTCGTATAGTTCCTGTTGGACTAATTGATCCTAAACCTTCTATATTTACAAAATCCCCATCTGCATTCTCTCCCTGTATGTCATACACATATGGAGTTAATCGTTGAGCAATATTACTTTCCTTAGTAAACAAATTCGAAAGAAAACCTTTTCCAAGAGTTGATAATCCATTAAAATTATTCATAAACGTATCGAATTTATCTAAATCTGGTCCCTGGCCCAAAAATACGATAGCTCCAGAATATTTTAAATTACTTAATTCACTTAATGGTTTTGGTTCTCCATCTGGTTCTTCCCCTGTTGCTTTTTTTGTAATCGGTTTTAAAACTTTTCTTTTCACAGTTTTGGATAATCCAGTAAAGGGGTCTTTTATTACAGTATCAGTTTCAACTGTTTCCAAAGTTATTTCATTTACATTATTCTTATTGGTTTGTAACATTTTCATATTTTTTAATTTCTTTTTAAAATCACCAATACCCTCTCCACCAAATTGCGCCGTATAAATACCAGCCATATTTAAGCCCTTAGAAAAAAATGCAATTAATTGTTGTATTTGATCATTTAATCTCTGTATTGCTTTTATTTGTCTTTCTAAAAATTTTATATATTCATCTATTTCTTTAGCTATTGCTTCAACTTGTTTTTTGAATTTTTTTACGTTACCAATTGCATCTTTTATAACTCGTCCATATGCTGGAAATATATCTGAAATTCTTATATACTTCCAATTAGGAGAAATATTTTTGTTTCCTGATATTAATTCAAAAGGTAGGTTGGGTGGACCTTTTGGATCAGAAGATGTTGGTATTGTTGTTTGCCAAGAATGTACTCCACCGCCATCCGGAGGATTTGGTGGAGATATTAATTTTGATACATCAATATTCAAAAATTCCGTATCATATGAACCGCCATAATTTAAAAATCCCAATTCAAAAGTAAGCTCCCTCATAGTGGGTTTATTGTCGTCACTTTTAGGTGGAAAATTAAAGAGATCAGTTTCTTTTAAATCATTCGTACTTTCTATGGCCACACCATCAATTTTAATATTAGCAATATGATATTGTACATCTAATGAGGGAACTACATCTAACAATTCACCATAATTGATTCTAAACTCAGAGTCCGCAAAAAATGAATCGTGATAAAAATCAAAAGCTCTATTAGACAAATCCATTGGTTGCAAAAATTGATGTTTAATCACCATTCCTTTTTTCACGGTTTTTATAAACCCCATATATGAATCAATGATTTCTTTACTTCCTGCACCTTCCAATAAAAGTTTAATTGCATCTTTAAATGAGGTACTGGTCGGGCTTGGTATAGTCTCACACGTATTTCTAATATCTTGACCCGTCAAATCATTAGGTATGATTTCAGTTATTACAGTATCACCTTCTTTAATTGTTCCAAAAAAAGTACCATCTATTCTTTCGATTGGTTTTTCAAGAGTGTCTGATCTAAAAATAGGTTCAAAATTGGGCCGGGCTCTTCCTGTTATAATGGATTTAATAATCGGTGTTGAGGCTGTATTAAGAGGTTTATGATTTGTTCCTATAAATTCGCCCCTGACCCCTTTTACTCTAACTCTATTTTGTAAAATCATACCATTCTTAACAATTATTGGAAGATGTTCTACTACTTCAGCGGAAGCAGTATGAAATCCCAATATACCACCTGTTTGAACAATTCTATCTCCTGGTTTAAACATAGGTACTGCATATATCTGTGTTGCTCCGCCTAATTTATATGTTCCATCTTCAAGAGGCCTTGGTTTAAAATCAGCTTCTTCATAATAAAATTCTGACTGTTCATTTTGTCTAGACCACTCTCCTGGTTTATATAAAGGTTCTCCTAAAGAAATTGTTTTTATTATTTCATCAAATTTTGCATCTGGTGCGGCTAATTTTTTAACCATATCATCACCAAGAACAGAACCAAAATAATTAGCAAAAGATTGAATAACTTGAATTACAGCATTTATTGTTGGAAGAGTAAACATTAACATGTATGCTTTATAAGGACCAGATCCAGTCGGTCTATTATCATCAGGAGTATTTCCCGATAATGATTTTATAATTTTATTTACAGCCTGTTCAGGTGTTAATTCTCTAACAAGTAAGTTTTTTTGTGTATCTTCAATCTTTTCAAGAAGAGTGTCTTTTGCCCAATCTGCGGCCTGACCAGACCAATGCTGTTCAAGATCATCTCTATCATATGCTCCCAAACCCATACGAGTTTCATCCGCAAATGCTTGTTCTTGTCTTTTTTTAGCATCTCCTGGTGAATCAAGCCAAAAAGGAGTTGTTGATCCGGCCCACAATTCTGGATGAAAAAAATTACGAACACCAGTCAAACATTGATATACAGTATCTTTTGTTTGAAAAGTATCCCTAGTACCACCAGAAGCAATTTCTTGACCAGGAGTAAGTAAAGATTCTCCATTTTTTGTCTGTACAAAAAATCCACGTTCACTAAACTGAACATCTCCAATATCAATTCCTTGCATAGCGGCAACAAGACCGAGCATTGCTTCATCCATTTTTTCAGTATTTAATTGTTGAGGATATTGACCGTGTGCCCAAGGATAAACAGCAACACTACCAAACCCCATGTTATTTAATTCTTCAAGTGCTTCTATCAAAGAATCAATAGTTTCAATTAAAGCCGCAGTAAGAGGATTAGCAAAAGATTCTAAGAACAATTTCGTTGCTTGAAAAAATTGAATTAATGTATCACTAATTGCAGAAAAATTGTTACCGAAAGTTTGCAATCCTGACAAAAACATATTTAAGGCGTCTGCTGTGGAACCACCAAAAGCAACGCCCTCCATTTGTTTTAAAATAACTTCATCTTCTGATGCTTCAGCCATTATTTCTCATTTCTTCTAGTTGTTCTTTTTTCGCGGTTAATTCTTTTTTTAAAAAATTTAAATAATCATTATTAAAAGTTAAAACTCTTCCTAAAAGTTCTAACATATTACCATTAACCATTGGTTTTTGTTCTAAAATAGTTTCTTCTTTTTTATTCATTTTTGAAATACCTTATCTATTTCTGCATCAAACTGCATAATTTCACTCATATTCGATGCTGGACCACTTGGACCAGCAGGAGTTGGATGAGTCATGTTTTGTAATGCCATTGATAATTTTTTTAATAAAGTATGAATATCAGAACCCATTCCCTTCACAGTAATAAGTCCTGTAGGATCTATTTTGATATTACCGTTTTTATTTTTAAATTCTATTTCTGTACCAGCATCAACAGTAAAATTTGTTCCTGCAGTTTGTGCAATTGATCCTATTTTTGCTTCTGTAACAACATTTCCGAATTTAGTACTAACATCCAGTCCGGATAAACTCAATTCTAATTTTGATGATGATCCCCCAGGACCACTATGCAACTTAATTGGCATAACAGGAGTTGTAGATTCAAAAGTAATTGGTTTAAGTCGGCATACTTTTTTCATACCTATTCCAAATAAACCAGTTACTATTTCATTTGAACTTCCTTCTACTGTTACTTCACAATCTGCGCCTATATTTGTTTTAGAATTTCCCGCAATAACAGGTTCATAATTTGCACAATTTATTTGAAAATCTCCAGTGGTAGTAGTAAAATTTTCCGATTCAACAGAAAAGGCTTTCTGTGAGTCTCCCAATTCTGGTGACATTTGTAACAATTGAAATTTTGATGCTTCTGGATCGTTTGCTGTTCCAATAATTTTAAGATTTCGTGCTTTAATTTTCATCTCACCATCTTTTAAATCAATATTATAATCTCCTTTTTGAACTTCTAAATTTACATCACCATCACCAGCAAAAAGCATTTTATTAGATCCTGTTCCTCTAGAATTATAAACATGATTCATCGCTCCTTTAACATGTTTTATATCATCACCATAAATATGAGAATGAACATCTGCATCTGCAAGAAAATAAGATTTACCCACAACACTATCAACTCTAGAACCGTCCTGTAAAAATTCGAGGAAACTTTGAGTTCTATGTAATAATCTGATTCTTTCAGCACCCGGAGAATCGTCTAATTCAAATAAATGCCCACTCTCAGTATATGTGACATGATTATAAGGATATTCTGGATTAAACCCGTCTGGAGGAAGACTCCAAGGTTCTCCAATTGCTTTTTCAATTCCTTTGTGTAAATTGCCCTGAGTTGCACTTAAACTTCCTGCAATTCTATGGGCCTTCATAACAATTTGAGATTGAGGATGAGAAGAAGAATGTGGTCCAGGATATTCCGCTTCAGTTTCGTAATTAGCTCTTCCTTCAAACTTTATTCTATTTAAACCCAACAAAGTTGTTGATGGTAAAGACATAATTGGAATACCGTTTCCATCAAATATCATTCTATTTTCATCTGGATTTCTAGAATAAAGTTGGGATCTCAACATCGGTGCAGTATTAGCTTTTTCAGGTTTATCTGATGGCTTATCTGTATCTTTACGTTTATAGATACTTGCTTGAATTTTAGATTCATCTTGATTTTTTCCGTACCATATTTTACCACCCTTCATTGGAGTTTCTCCAACAAATTCATAAGATGATAATTCATCTACTTGAGAATGTTCTATAACCTTTGCAGGAATACCCGAAACAAATCTATCAATATAAAGAGGAGGATAGGGAGCATTTTTTCTTTCTTTAATTGATCTAGGATCATTAAACCCTCTATCCGGATTTGAAAAATTTTCAGGTATGCCCCCAGATGTTCCTAAAACAACTGGTTCTTGTGCTTCTAGTCCATCTCTAAAAAAACCAAATACATGTGTTCCTTCTACTAATCCAGTAGGGGTAGTACCAATTCCAGATATTGCCGCAGAAGTTATTGGTTGAATAATATCGGCCCAAGGGAGGTCTTCTGTTGGTATTAAATCTTTATCATCTGTATGAAATCCAATACATCGTACTTTAACTCTTCCAAGAAAAAGCGGATCTTTTCTGTCTTCTACAACACCATAGAACCAAATAAAACTCTCGGTTCCCATAAAATCTTTTATATCATTTGCATTTAAAATATCTGAACTACTCATGCCACATTCTCCACATTTATACCAGAATCCATTAGGTTTAAGATTTTTTGATTATCTTCTGTTATATCCAATTCTCTAGAAATTGAACCTTCTCCCATGTCTCCCTCACTTACCTTTCCCAGTCTAGAAAATAATGCGTCTTTTGCTAATTCCATTGTTGTTAAATAACTTCCATGCTGTGATACTGTATGTGAAATTTTTGTTATTAAATAAAATCCAGTATAGAAAGAATGTTCCTCGTTTGGATAATAATTTGAAGGATATTTTAAACTTATTATTTCCCCAACAACTCTATTATGATCTCCAGGAACAGTTATTTGTGTTATTATATTTTTCATTTGTCTTGATTGAGAATAGCTTTGAATTAACCATCTCTCTACTTGCTTATCTACTGAAATAGCACCTTTATCATTATCTGTCATAACGTTTTGTAATAATTTTGTAATCATTTTTTCGTTATGATTAAAATTTGTTGACACATACTTATAGAATGCTTCGGTTTTATCTATTCCATAATGCTTATCGTTTGTTAAGGGATTTTTACCCCCACCAATATGTCTAAAATTTGAAAATTGGTCGTAATAATCATATTCATAATAAGTTACCTTATGATTTGCTTTATATAAAGCATTAGTAAATCTATTATCATCAGAAGAAGGATCAATATAGGGAGTAGCTGATGCTTGATTTATAGAACCTATTCTTTGAGTTGTCGGATCATATGTCAGCAATCTTCCAGAATACATTCCTTCTATTAAATTATTTAAAACATTAAATGTAGATTGTAACTTAAAACGAATAACTAAAAATTCTTTCTGTTCTGGTTTCATACCAATATGGTCTGCTGGTCTTATCACATAAGAAGCTACTGGAATATCTGCTGATGTTGTCACGGCTGGAGAAGATATTCTTTTTCCTTTTTCCCTTCTAAGAGCATCCTGAAGCCCAAAATCTTGACCGGTGGCCTCTAGTGCTTTTAGATTATCTGAATCTTCAATTTCAGCCTGTGATGTAGTTACTAAAGGATGTAATAAATCAGATAATGCTTTAAAATAAAAACCGAATTTATTCTCATAAAATAAAAATTTTCCGAAATTTGCACTTTGTTCTTGTCGCCTCATTTCAACATTTGAAGCAACAGATTTTTTAACAACCATGTCTATTGCTTTAAAAGGTCTTATTGTAGGAAACACAAAATGCATTCCAAAAAAAGTTCCATCCGAATCCCCTTTTTCGTCATAATGTAACACTTTTTTGTTTTTCACAAATATATCATCTTGTATGTATTTTTCATATATGTCTGAAACAATGTGGCCAGCCAACTGTGACTTATACGATTTAGATACTCTATTTCTTAAATTTGCAATAAATTCATCTGAACAAAAATCTAATACATAAAACTTTACTGTTCCGTCTTCGATAGTGGATGATCTTTTAATAATCGTATATTCAGCATCCCAATCCGGTCCACCCAATAATTGATTTTTTAGATGTATGCGTACTCTTTCTTGTCCAATAAGAGGAATTCTTTCATCTAATCCAGCGGCATCAAGTATTTTTATATCACCAGTTATAACATTGCTTTCAAATAAAGATTCATTTATTGAAAAACCTAAAATCGATGAATTTTCATCAGAGTCAACTGTATACTGTCTTCCCCTATAATTTATAAAAGTTAATTTCCAATCCGATTCAGTACTAAATTTTGAATTTTTTTTAGAAAAATCGGGCTGTCCTATAACATTTTGTTCTGTCATATTATATCCTGCTAACTAGCATAAAGACTTCTTAGCTCTTGTAAAATTTGTTTAGTATAAATGTTTTCTATTAAAACAATTTGTTTTTTTGCATTATTTTTTATAATTTCATAGTCATAATTGTATATTATTTTTCTTTTTGTTTCATCAAGAAGATCATATGTTTCTTTATTAACAACTACAACTTTTTCTAAAACTTTAGGAGTATCCGCTGTTTTATTAACTTCACTCCTTATTATTTGTTCATAATGATGTACACCTGTTCTTGCAGAATCAACCGATCCATATTTTTCTTTAATAAAGTTTGTTAATTCGTTTCCAAACAGTGGCCAATCATACAATGGATCTTGAATATTATTTGCTAAAAATATTAGAAAAACTAAATCACTATTTCCGTAATATTGTTCTGCTATAACATCTGGTCTTTCGTATTCTTTTATTCTATATGGATAATACGACCTAACATTTTTTAAAATACCACTAACTAAATTTGCTCTAGATAATATATTTGTTGCAAGTTTCCCTGTAATGGGTTTAACTTTATCGATATTGTAATAAAATGATTTATAATTTTTAAAAAAGTCTGACATTAGTGAGTCTCCGCTTGTGATCTATCGAGAGCAAAGTTTTCTTTAAATTGAAGCTGTAAACCTATTGATTGGGGCATTCCGTTTTCTTCAAAAAATTTAGGAGAATATTTCGCTTTAAGTGATACTAAAAAAGAGTTCCCTATTTTAAATAAATATTCATTTTCTTGTCCTTTACTAAAAAATTGAATTCTATAATTAGAAGGAAAAGTAAAAAAAGCAGAATTCATTTCATTTTTAATAGTTACAGTTTTTTCTTTAGATATGTGCGGGCCCAGTGAGCGTTCAATTTGTACTGGAATCTCTTTTTTACTCTCTTTTCCTAAATTTAATGTAGATAAACTTGGTAACATTCCATGTTTTAAATTTAATATTATTGACATAATAGTTTCAGATTCATGTGCCGTTTTAGGATTAAATTCAAAATTAAAATTATGTGTTCGTAATTTTTTTATTCCTGTAAATATAAGAGAAGTATATGGATTTCTTGCCGCCCGCATAGACATAGATGCTATTTGTTCTCCTTTTGCATTTGAAGGGGCTAAAGAACCAACAGCAGATACTACGTTAAATTTAATTCTGTTGGCAAAATCATTTCCAAAATCTTTACTATCTACATATGGTGTAACTTTATTCCATATATCTTTTCCTATATTTTTATACATGTTCATTGTATCTTGTATAAAGCCCGTGTCTCCTTTTGCAAAATCTGTAAAGTGTTCTTTTAAGTCTTCTGTTATCTGCATTGCATTTTGAGATAATATATCTCCAAAAATACCCAAATTTACATCAGCATAATCAGCAGAATATTGTGTTTTTAATGAGCCGGGAGGTAAATGTAAAACAAAATTTCTTCCTATTTCATAAAAATTTTTTGATTCATCACCAGAAGTAATATTTTCAAAATTTGTTTGTCCATTAAATGCATCATCTGTTTTTTTAGGAGAGGTCCATTTTAATTCTTTTATTACCATAAAATGATGTAAACCTTTAATAGTTCCCATACCTTTAGGATATTCAAATCTTTTTTTACTTCCTAATAGTTTATCTAAATTAGCTATTGCCATCTTATTCTTTAAAATCCTCTCTATATTGTGGATAATCTTTTACAAGTCTTTCTTTGGTATAAATTTCAGTTTCTTTAACTGACACGCTTAATGTAGCAGATAAAGGAGCATCTGTTTCTTTAAAAAAAGTAGGATTTTGTGTTCCTGCTGAAAATTCAACCGTAAAATCTGATACAACTGCATTTGTAATCTTTATTATTGATTCATTTCTTTTATATTCTTCTGTAGTAGGAAAAAAAGTAACATCAACTTTATCTGGCATTGTTAAAATACCCGTAGATTGTCCTGCATTTCTTTCTCCAGGTTTAACTAATTTCTTTTCAGGTAACATTGCTGTTTTAAAAGTTGTAATAATATCTTGTATATTTTGACTTTCAATGTCTCTTTTCGGTATAAGAACAAAGGAAAAAGAAAAATCTCTAAACCCTGTACTATTAAATACACTTGAAATATAAGGATTTTGTATTGAGTTTAATCCTTTTGCAACTCCTGCTTTTAATCCAGGAGTCCCACCTAATACTGTATCTGCGGCTATTCGTGAAAAAGAGTTTTTATTAAAAGACTGTACTCCTGTTTTTGCAATAGTAGATAACCGGTCTACAGTAATATTTCCTGCCGCGGCTCCTACCGCAATTGCTCCAACCACATCAAATTCAACATTATCATATTTCACATTAATTGCATCATTTATTTCTGGAAAAGGTAATACAACGCATTTAGTTGTACGTCCTTGATTTCCATTTTCATCTACATTATGAAAACGAAATAGACAAAATTTTCTTGATTCTGGTTCTAATGTAGATGATCCTATATTTTCTGGAAATCTATATATTTTAACACCAGTTCTTGTATTTATTACAGACTTTAATCTGGTTGTCGCATCGGACATTATTCTCCTTACTTGTTATACATAATATTTAGCATGAGTTACAAAGGAAAATACAAAATAAAAAATTTGAAGAAATATCGTGGAGATCCCACTAAAATAACTTACCGCTCTTTATGGGAGAAAAAGTTCATGAATTATTGTGAAAACAATCCCGATGTTATTGAATGGTCAAGTGAAGAGATAGTTGTGCCCTATAAATCCCCTATTGATAAACGAATACATAGATATTTTCCTGATTTTTGGATTAAAATAAAAAAAGAAAATGGCTTAACAGAATGTGTAGTTATAGAAGTTAAACCCAAAAAACAACTATCACAACCCAAAAAACCCAAAAGAATCACTAGAAGATATTTATCTGAAGTATATACATTTGGTGTAAATGAAGCAAAATGGAAGGCGGCCACAGAGTATTGTAATGATAGAAAATGGAGATTCAAAATCATTACAGAAGATCATCTTTTTTAACTAAATATAACTATGGCACAACAAAATCAAACATTTTTAGATAAATTAAAAAACGCAATAAGAAAAAACGAAGGACAACCAAAAACACGTAATGCATCACAGTGGTTTCGTAGGAAAGTTGGTGCCCTAAGAGCAGAATTAAGAGGTAGATTTAGTGAAGTAGATACTGCAGATGAATTTTATAAAACTGCTAAAAAATCAGGTAAGGGAACAATAGCACCTGGTGCAATAGCATCATATTTTTATGATCCAAAAACTAAAAAGAAAATGAAGTATTATGATAGATTTCCGTTGATCATGTGTGTAAAAATGTATGGAAATGGTTTTCTTGGTTTAAATTTTCATTATCTACCACCATTACTTAGGGCAAAATTAATGGATGCTATTGATCAGTCAAAATCAGTAAATTATGAAGGACTTGCAAGAATTAAACAAATTAAACCGACAGTAAAAAGATATCTATATAAACATATAACATCTAGGGTTGTAATTGTAGATGATGATGAAAAAGAAATTGCATTATTTTTGCCAACAGAAAGATTCAAAAAAGAAAACAAACTTGTTGTTTGGGGAGATAGTAGGAGAATGATTTAATGTTAAGTATAAACACTTTTAGGGACAAATTAAAAGCCAAAGGTGGGCAAGCACCAGTAAATAGATATGAAGTTTTTATTCCTGGAAGAGAAGAATCTTCTTTTTCTGCTTTTTTATGCGAACAAGCAGAACTTCCTGGTAAAACTATGCTTACAGTTGAAGATAAACTATATGGTCCCGTAAGAAAAATTGGTTATGGTCAAATGTTCATTGATACTACAATGACATTTATATGTACTGCAGAGGGTTGGGCAGAGAAAGAATTTTTTGATAAATGGCAAAATGATATAGTTGATCCTGATTTATTTGATGCTTCATATTATAATGATTATACGAGTGATATTCTCTTAACAACTTATAAAGAAGACAACTCTTCAAGTTATGGAATAAGATTTAATGAAGCATTTCCTTTAAATGTAGGAGCGATAAATTTAGGATGGGGACAAAATAATGAATATGCAAGACTTAGTGTTACATTTGCATATCGAAAATGGGAACAAGTCTCTTCACATGCTATACACACCCTACGAGATACAAGCCTGAACACTATAATTTAGCAACTGGTGATACCAGTAGAGGATTTTAATTATTATATTATATTAGGAGAATATAATGAGTTTACCGACAATTGAAGCACCAATATTCACAATGAATTTGGCGACAGTAAAGGGTGAAGTAAAATATAGACCCTTTTTAGTCAAAGAAGAAAAACTTTTATTAATGGCGATGGAGGGGGGAGAACAAGCAGAAATAGTAAGAACCTCAAAACAAATAATCAATAATTGTATTATATCAGAAAATGTTGATGCTGAACAATTGCCCTTATTTGATTTACAAATGGCTTTATTAAGCATAAGGTCAAAATCTGTTGGAGATATTATTGAGTTGATGGTAAGACATTCTGAAGGTAAAAATAGTAAGGGGGAACTTTGTGATGAACAAACACTAATAAAAATAAATCTAAAAGATATAAAACTCACTAAAAACGATGAACATTCAAAACATATTAAACTAACAGAGACAATTACAGTTGAAATGAAATATCCAACAATGGATATTTACAATCGATTAGCTGAAATAGAAAATACAGAAGAGGCTTCTGCCGTAGAAGAATTATTTGGTATTATT
>Ga0098057_1000451_pt1 | contig 14175 bp, 19 predicted proteins | sample 18_taG_FD_77072 | JGI IMG/M metagenome (GOLD analysis project Ga0098057, IMG submission 77072) | Marine viral communities from the Subarctic Pacific Ocean - 18_ETSP_OMZAT15316 metaG | ecosystem: Environmental > Aquatic > Marine > Oceanic | place: Pacific Ocean | collected 2015-01-19 | reverse complement strand
GGAGCGGCTGGTATTGATTCATTGGTCTCATTGGTCAAACGGATCGAGATGGATCGGACGCATGGGCCTACTGGTCGTTGGTTAGACATATTCACAAGTGCTATGCGTAACTTAGGCAGAGGTTTGGTCTGGACAAAGGAACTTGTTGTAGATACAGCAATTCAAGGTATGCTTTCTTCCACCATCACACTTGGGAGGAACCTTGCCGGTAACTCATTCATGATTGCAGATAAGATATTACGAACACAGGTTGAGGGGATGATTCCTTGGAGTCCGACCAAGATGGGAGAAGCATACAAATTAACTGCTGGAGCATTTGAGTTCTTACCAGATGCGATTAACCGTTCCTTCATCGCATTTATCACGGACAAACCGCAGACGAAGCTTTTCAGGCATGAGTTTTATAAGAACAGTCTTGAGGGGAATCTTCACAACAATGTAGACACTTTGATTGGTGACGGGTTGCGGTTTATTAATAAATCCATCTTTCTGCCGGGTCGGTTGAATATGTCTCAGGATGAATTCTTCAGGTCGGTCAATATTGGAATGGAGAAAAAAAGACTCGCACACCGTTATGCTGTTGAAGCAGAAGCAGACGGGGTTCTTTCTTACAAAGAAGCATATAAAGACCTCCTATCTAAAAATCCGAAGTCTGTGATGCGACACCATTACAAGGAAATGGATAAAAGGATGATGAACGAAGCGGCAGGACAAATCTTTGCCACCCCCGTAGGTACAAAACAATCATGGTTCGGATGGGGAGGACATCAGCTTCTTGAGCAACTGAATTGGTTAAGACATGAACCCACAGGGGTTGCCAAACTTTTCATGCCTTTCTATGGGACAATCATCAACCTAGACCGGGCGGCATTAGAAAGACTTCCTCTTGCAAACTTGATTGTACGAGAATCCAAAGAAAACTTATTTGGACAGCACGGCAGAGAAGCGCAAGCCAACGCAATGGGAAAGTTGTTTGTTGGTACTAGCATCGCAATGGGAGCATGGCAAATGATGGAAGAAGGGAACATGACTGCTTCCTATCCTACTGAGTTAGATGCTGACATGAACCCTGCCGACTATCCTTATTATGTTCCTTCAAGAAAATATCTTCAGGATTCTGGCTGGAGACCTTATGCCTTGATCTCAGAAGAAGGATACCGATCCATGAGGGGTCTCGACCCTGTTGCATTAATGACCCAAATGGGTGCAGATGCATGGATGATGAACAAAATATATGAGCAAGCTGGTGGTTGGGATGGGTTGTGGAGGACAGACCAAGAAAAAATAGAGGGAGTAAATAGCGCAAACGAAATGTGGAAATACTTCAAGCTCGCCGCCATGACAAAGATTGAAGAACGCCCGTTCATGAAGGGGATTTCTGATATTAGAGCATTGGTTGATGACGATGATCTTAGAAATAAGTCGGCCCAAGTAAATCTATTAAGCCAAGTTAACCCTGTCCAGAGTTACTATGCCGCACTCCGTGCCGCTTATGCCAGATCCAAAGATGCTTATCAACGTGACTCAAAAGCACATGATGTTATAGATCAAGTTTGGTTGAACTTCCGTAGACGCAACAATTGGCTTTTTGATATTACAGGGAAGGGCGGTTCAACCGGCTTAAACCCAAGAGTGAACTTTGTAGGAGATCCACAACTAATTTATGCGGGTTCGCATTGGATTGATGATCCTAATGTACGTCATGCGTTTCAGGCATTTATTAATCTTGCTTCTGTCTCTCCAGTAGACAAATCCCCCATCATGGAACGGATTAGAGACATTGGTGGAGTTAAAACAGAATTTCCTTCTAGGTGGGTTGCTATTTCAGTTCCAGGTGAAGGTAAGGATTTCCGTGAAAACATCACTCAAGAGCAACAGTATGCTTGGGTTATGGAAGCGGCAAAGATGAATCGTAAAGTTTTCACTAAAAAATATGTTGCTTCTTTAGAGGGCAAGCCTGCGGCAACCCAACGTAATATCATTGATTTGGTTCTCAGTAAACATAAGATTGCCGCCCGTACCAAAATGCTTTGGCAGAATGAAGCGTGGAAACCTCTTGCTGAGAAATATCCTCAACTTCTGGTTACTAGGGCTAAAGGGATTCTCTCTGATAAACGTCCTCCTCCGCACTTCAATACCAACCCAAAGAAGCATAAAACCGTCTACGAATGGATGGACAAGTGACAACTTCAAAAGGAAGGTAAAACCCACCATCTTAGAACAAATAAACGACTGATATGGCCTACTCAAGCATCACATATTCAAGCAATTCTTCGGCTAATGGAGGGAAAGACTACACCTATTCTTTTGGGGCAGTCAGCCACAATACGGACAACATTAAAGTCTCAATTGGCGGGACAACATTAACATCCTCCCAATATTCTGTAGTTCAAGGAACAATCACATTAGACACTGCACCGGGTGGTGGTTCTGCTCCTTTTGATGCCGCCCTCAGTTCATCCAATGTTTTAAAGGTCAGCCGATTTACAAACCGCACCACAGCAGAAATTGTCTTCTCTGCAAACTCGATTATTCAGGATGAGGATTTAAACACTTCAGGAGACCAAGGCCGGTACTTAGCTCTTGAAGCAGTGGATAGGGCTAATGAGTCAATGGCTATTGATGAGTCTGATTCCACTCAATACGATGTCCAAATTGATGGGGCCGATAAAAGGATTTTTGGTGTAGAAGACCCGACAAATGCAAACGATGCCGCATCTAAGGCTTATGTTGACGGTGTTGCTACGGGGTCTGGGGCAGGTATTGTCACTGAGACAGGAACGCAAGTACTTACTAATAAAACTATTACAAGTCCTGTTATAAATACTGGGGTTTCTGGGAGTGCAATTCTGGACTCTGACTCCATGTCTGGAGCTAGTGCCACAACTTTATCAAGTTCCGAAAGCATTAAGGCGTATGTAGATGCCACCAATGAATTAGTAGAGGATACGACTCCACAACTAGGGGGGATGCTTGATGTAAATGGTCAATCCATTGGTGATGGTACTCTTGAACTATTAAAGTTCAGTGAGACTGGATCAGCAGTTAATGAAATCACCATAGCCAATGCCGCAACTGGGAATGCACCAACTCTAAGTGCTACTGGTGGTGATGACAACATAGATATAACCCTTACCCCCAAAGGGACAGGTCTTGTTTCTATGACAGGAGATTTAAAAGTCGGAGGAAATGACATTCAAGATTCTGGTGGGGTAGTTGCACTTACTTTTGACGGTTCTGGGAATACGAACATGTCAGACAAGATTTTGCAAAGACCAGTAGTCAAGGATTATGCGGAATCAGTCAATGCCATTGGTGTTACTGGTTCAGCAGAAACTATTGATATTACATCAGGCAATGTGGTCACTGCAACACTTGATGATAATTGTACTTTCACTTTTTCAAATCCTTCTGCATCAGGGAAAGCATGTAGTTTCACCCTGATTCTTACTCAAGATGGAACTGGTTCAAGAACAGTTACATGGCCTGTATCAGTGCAGTGGGCCAGTTCAACTGCTCCTACTTTATCAACTGGGGGTAGTGATGTAGATATTTTTACGTTTATCACGGTTGATGCTGGGACCACATGGTTCGGTTTTACAGCAGGTTTGGACATGGATATTTGATGGCATTTTCTAGTTTACGTGCATTGATTGGTGGTGGTGGTGGCGGTCCAGTTTATTCGACTATTACATCAGGAACAACCATAAATACTGATGATGATTATAAGTACATTATTTTCAATGCCACTGATACGTTCACAGTGACAGAATTAGGCGAAAATGATGAATTAGAGTTTTTGTGTATAGCTGGTGGTGGAGGAGGAGGTTCTGGTACAACTGCAAGCACTTCATCCGCTGGTGGTGGTGGAGCTGGAGGCTATCGGAATAGCTATGCTTCCGAAGATACAGGAGGTGGTGGTACTACTGAAGCTGATCTTACTTTAACTGAAAGTGAGTACACAGTAACAGTTGGAGATGGTGCTAGTCAAAACGCATCAGGGAGTCCTAGTAGCATTGGCGTTACCTCTGCGACAGCAGACATAATTTCGACAGGTGGAGGTGCTGGAGGTACTGGAGGTTATGCCTATTCCGCAGGGGGTGAAGATGGAGATGATGGTGGATCTTCAGGTGGAGGTGGTGGTGGATCTTCAGGTACGGCATCCGCAGGTGCTAGAACTACTAGTCCTGTTGTTCAGGGAAATAATGGAGGTGATGGCCATTCAGATGGTAGTACACCAGCAGGAGGCGGAGGTGGTGGTGCAGAAACAGCGGGGGCGGCGGCGAGTAGCTCTACGGGTGGTAATGGAGGTGATGGTCATTCATCGTCAATAACAGGTAGTCCAGTAACAAGAGCTGGTGGGGGTGGTGGTTCTGGCTGGTCAGGAGGTGGAAACGGAAGTGGTGGTTCTGGTGGTGGTGGCAGTGGTCAAACCAGTGATTCTGGTGGAACTGGAGCAGTAAACACTGGAAGTGGTGGTGGAGGCGGTTCAACAGGTGGTCCTCGTACAGGAGGCCCAGGAGGAAAAGGCGTTGTAATCGTGCGGTGGAAATTTCAATAAAGAAAAATTATGACCAGTTTTGCAGAATTAGATGATAACAATATCGTCTTAAGAGTTCTTAGTGTCGAACAAGATTTTATTTCCACAGGAAAGCTGGGTGATCCTGCTAAATGGAAAAAAACCTCCTATAATATAAGGGGTGGCGTTTATTACGAAGGTGGCACTAATATAATAGCGACGGACCAATCGGTAATTAATGATGATGCTGGACGAAAAAGAAAGAACCATGCAGGGATTGGTTACAAATATGATGAAACAAGGGACGCATTCATTCCACCACAACCCTTCCCTAGCTGGACACTAAATGAATCCAGTTGTGATTGGGAATCTCCAGTACCCTATCCAGATGACGGAGAATATTACTGGAACGAAGACACAACTTCTTGGGATGAATTTAATAGCTAAACCATGACAGGCCTTTTCATATTCTTTCTGATTTATATCACTCTGATTTTATCTGGAGTCTATGTGGTTTGGTACTTTATGAATAACTATGATGAGATTATTTTTAGGAGGGATAGTGTCAAATGAATCCAGCCGATTATGCATATGCAACTGGAAAGATACACCCTGATCTCATGGAAGTAGATAGTTTATTACAATTAATAGAAAGAATAGGACTGCCAGCAGTTATTATTGGAGCCACATTCTTTTATATTTATAAAACTGCACAAAGTCATCGTGACGAAGTTAAGTCATGGCAAGAGAAAGATACTGTTGCAGATTCAAGGCTCATTGATGTGATTAACTTAAGTAATACGAGAAATGAGAATTTTCAGTCGGCATTAAATGAGCAAACAATGGCAATCAAGGAATTGTGCGGTGAAATCAGAGGAATGAAACCAAGTAGAAGATAGCATGGCTAAAGAAATCACTACGACTACGGTTACTAAACCAGATGCTCCAAAACCGATAGTTCCTAAAATGTCGGTTAATGAGCGAATCCAAGTATTCCGATTTGTTGCACGGTTTGTCATTGGTCTATTTGCACTATCCACGTTTCTGTATATTGTCCATATAATGCTTGGTTCCAATGAAGAATTGCCTACATCCTCAAAAGACCTCTTAAATATCTTAATTGGCGCATTCATACCGATTCTTGCAGGAATTGCCAAATTTTACTTTGAATCTGGTGGTGATCTCCATCAAGAAGCAGAAAAGAATCCCATTCCACCCCATCCTGAGAAGGAAGCTGAGTGAACCACTTTAGTTGGCTTTATGACTTTTTCGTAAAGGATGATGATAACCCCCCAACCCAAGGAAACACAATGAACATCCTATTAGGACTCCTTAAAACTCTTGTGATCGATAAAACGACCAACATGATTGCCGGTCATGTCGAGAAAGCCGTTGAAGACTTAGGTGAACAGGCCAAGGCAGAAATAGACAAAGCCGTTAATGATGATGCCACCCATGCCTTCAACGATCTAAAGAGCTTTCTAAAAGGATGATCTACCGAATCATCACTATATTCGGTAACGAAAAATTTCTGATAGGGCTTGCTCTTGACGTTCTTCAATACCTTGCTGATCAGTCCTCTAACAAACTTGATAATACGTTGGTGGCAATGGTTAGGAAGCGTTTGCAACAAGAAGAACAGTAAGCTTTTATTCACTCGCCGGGAATTCATTACACAACCAGTGCTTTACGGATTTTTTATGGGGAAATACCTAACCCCTCATTTCACTGCTGATGAGATGAGATGCAAGGGAACAGGAATTTGCACAATGGATGATATTTTTATGGAACTCTTAGAGACAATCCGTTGTGAGTATGGGAAACCGATGATTGTCACCAGTGGATTCCGTGCGCCTGAATATAATGCCAAGATCGCAAAATCTGGTTCAACGGGACCGCACACCTATGGAAAAGCAGTTGATATTCATGTGATTGGTGCAGATGCCAACTCAATTATAAAACTTGCACTTGAAATGGGGATGACCGGCATTGGAGTCAAACAAAAAGGGCCGCACAAACAAAGATTCATACACCTCGATAACCTCCCCAATGGAGACCACCCAAGACCTTGGATCTGGTCATACAACGCAAAAGGGTAGGGGTCTCCTCTACGATAGATTCGATTATACAGACTTGGAAGATGCACCTGAGTACAGCAATTGGCCTGTACTTCGGTATGACGATCCTGAGTCTAAACGATAAAGGGGCCGGTATATTTCAGAGTTGGGGTTAAAACCCCACCGGCTGAGAACCAACAACTCTGGAAAGGTCGGGAAACCTTGGCCCCTTTTCCCAGAAGCCCACTTAAAGGCTTTGAAGTCCTTCAGTAGCTTTGAATCTTGCCCGGTGACAGGAGAGTGGGCCAAATCACCATAAGGACACAGATGATAATCCTACCAATAAACCACGATCCAGAGCTTGCCAAAAAAGTTATAGAAGCGGCACAAGAAGATGGCGATGATGTTCTCTATCCAACGCACTATGCTTTAGAAGACGGGCAGATTATTGGAGCTTTTTCGCTTGAAACCCCAATTTCGACATGGTGGATGCATAAAACCAAAGGAAATGCGAAAAAAACGATGCTGATGCTCAATTCACTGGAAACATTGCACTCAGATCGGGGAAATCCTGCATTTGTCATGCCTTGCACTGAAGAATCCCCATATTTCCGCATGATGGAGAAATTCGGGTTCCAAAAACTTGGTGAACCTGTCCAGTGGTTCTATAAAAACTTATATCCGTTAAAACCATGACCCAATCCATACACCACTTATTTGACCTTCTATCCAACGAGTTGGTAGCAAGGATTAAGTCAGGAGAAGCATCCTCACAGGATCTCAATGTGGCACGGCAACTTCTTAAAGACTGCCGCATTCAGGCTACTCCAGATCATGAACCTCTGGAACTCCTTGCAGAAGAAGTCCAAAAACGCAAAGTCAGCACTGATTTTACTGATTATTACGATGATCCTCAGACCCCACCGGCTCAAAGCTTCTCTTGAATTCCAATCTCACCGATTTCAGGGTCTTTCTTCAACTTGTATGGTCTCATCTTGGACTACCTAATCCCACACCTGTTCAATACGACATTGCACACTATCTCCAGAATGGGCCGAGAAGACTTGTCATTGAAGCATTCAGAGGGGTTGGAAAATCCTATATCACTTCAGGATTTGTTGCACATCAACTGCTTCTTGATCCAAACCTTAAAATCCTTGTAGTTTCTGCATCCAAGATACGCTCAGACGACTTCAGTACATTTGTTCAAAGACTGATCTTGGAAATGCGTGTTCTCAGACACCTTGCACCCTCGACTGACCAAAGAAACTCCAAAATATCCTTTGATGTAGGGCCTGCGACTGCTTCACACTCTCCCAGTGTCAAATCTGTTGGAATCACAGGCCAGCTTGCTGGTTCTCGTGCCGATCTCATTGTTGCAGACGATGTGGAGGTTCCTAACAATTCGGCAACTCAGGTTATGCGGGATAAGCTATCCGAATCCATCAAGGAATTCGATGCTATACTCAAACCAGATGGGAGAGTGGTCTTCTTAGGTACTCCTCAAACAGAACAATCCCTCTATGAAATCCTACCAGAAAGAGGTTATGAAACACGCATCTGGCCTGCTCAATATCCTGAAGAAAGTGCATTAAGCAAATACGGAAACCGGCTTACTCCCTTATTTACTAAAAGACTTACCAATAAGAAGGTAACAGCCGGGGAACCTACTGATCCCAAAAGATTTGATGCAGAAGACCTAGCAGAAAGAAAGCTTTCCTACGGTAGAGCAGGGTACTCCCTCCAGTTCATGCTGGATACCTCACTCTCTGATGCAGATCGCTTTCCTCTCAAACTTCAGGATCTTATTGTCATGAACCTGAATGCTGAAACAGGCCCCTCCAAACTCGTATGGTCGCCTACTCCGTCTAATATCATCTCAGACCTTCCCTGTGTGGGCCTCAGAGGGGATTTCTATTATGAACCCTTTGAAGTATCCACAGAATGGACTGAGTATAACGGGGCATTGCTCACAATAGACCCCGCAGGCAGAGGGAAAGACGAAACTGCATACAATGTCACTAAGTTCCTCAACGGATATATCTTCCTCCTGGACTTCGGAGGTTTCATAGAATCGGGGTACTCAGAGAAGACTCTTAAAACCCTTGCAGATGTTGCTCATAACTACTCATGCAACTACTGCCTTGTCGAAGCTAACTGGGGTGATGGGATGTTCAATGAACTATTCAAACCCTACCTCAATGCAGTCCACCCCATTACCATTGAAGAAGTTAAACACTACACAAACAAAGAGAAACGTATCATAGATACCCTAGAACCTGTATTAAACCAGCATAAGCTGGTTGTGAACAAGAAAGCCCTGCATAAAGACTTCCAATCCTCCCAAAACCTCCCTCCTGAAACTGCCCTCCATTACCAACTCGCCTATCAGCTAACCCGGCTCACCAACCAAAAGGGGGCTATTCCCCATGATGACCGGGTTGATGCTCTTGCCATTGCTACTGCATACTGGTCTGAACACCTTGCATTGACCGCAGAACAGGCCATAGAGCGAAGAAGTGAGAAGCTTCTGAAAGAAGACCTTGATCGCTTTGTTCGTGGTATGTCCATCAATCGTAACACCCCACAGAAACGCAGACACCTCACTTGGACGTAGGTTGAACAAAAAATGTGAGGGGGTATATTAACGTGACCCCGGCAAAAGACCCCCCTTGGGGGTTGATCTTAGAAGCTGACTAATCAATTTTTTAGTGCCTGCTAACTCGGCAAACTAATCCCTTATCAGTTGGTGTTTGTCTGTAATTAGTTGAAAGCACTCACTTAATCTTTTAATTCATTTAGTTAACACCAAAACAAGGCACCAAAACTATACAACTAAACTCCTTTCATTTCATCCTTCCAAAATTCTTTCATCCTTCCTTCCTTCAAATTTCAGATTTTCTTTTGAATATTCCTTTGATCCTTATCTTTCTCCTTTCACATTCACTTTTTTTTCTTTGCTCTCATCCGATTGCATCTAAGTTTCTCCAATCATATCAATATGTTGCATACTCTTTTCTTCTGTTCATAAATATTATTTAATAAATATTGCAAAAAAAGGGTTGACACTATTTTAAAAGGCGTGCTATTCCTTTATACAGTATATTTTATCCTTGCAATGAAGCAAGGAACAGGCTCCGCAAGGAGCCTTTAAATCTATTCCTATAAAGAAAGGCACAAAGTCATGGCAAAACGAAGTGAGATAGAAAAGATCCTAAAAGTAACAAGTGAAGCAAAACAACCTGTCCTATTATTGGGGCCTCCTGCTATCGGCAAGAGCCAAACTGTTCAGACTGTAGCAAAAGACACTGGCAGAAAACTTTATGATGTTAGATGTAGTTATTTAGATGCAGTTGATACAAGGGGCTTGCCTGTTCCGAATGTAGCAGAAAAGAGAGTGAATTGGTTAACGCCTGAATTCTGGCCCTTGGAAGGTGAGCAAGAGCCTTCCATCCTTTTCCTTGATGAGATAACCAATTGTCCGAATTCAACTCAAGTTTCATTGCTTGAGTTAACATTGGATAGAAGGATAGGAAATTATAACTTGCCTGAGAATTGCGTAATTATTGGGGCAGGGAACAGAGTAGAAGATAAGGCAGGTTCTAATAAATTAATCACTTCCCTTGCTTCAAGATTCCTTCCTATTGATTATGAATTAGATAATGATGATTGGATTGAATGGGCATGGAATAATGATATTGATGAGACTATTATTTCCTTTATAAGGTTTCGACCCGAAGCTTTATATGACTTTGACCCTAGAAGTAAAGAATTAGCTTTTTCCTCACCTAGAAGTCTTGAGAAGCTTTCCAATGTTCGGAGAGTTGGCATTCCTTCAGAAATAGAATTTCCTATTTATTCTGGATTGATAGGGAAGGCAATTGCTTCCGAATATACAGGCTTTTTGCGTACATACAGGGAAATGCCTGACCCTGCGGAAGTCTTGCTTAATCCAATGAATGCAGAAGTGCCAGAAAAGACAAATGTCTTGTATGCGCTATGTGGTGCATTAGCTAGAAGGGTTGAAAGTGCTAACGCTGAAAAGGTGATCATGTACGCTCAAAGGCTCCCAAAAGAGTTTGAAATGCTTTTAATTTCAGACTGCGTGAAGCAACACAATAAAAACTTCACTGATAATGCCTTATTTACGAAATGGGCATGTAATAACGAATTATAAAATCAATCATTAACTCTTAATAATTAAGGTATATATGACAAATATTGAAATTGAAAACAAAGCAATTCTAGTTTCATTGAATATCAAGAAATGGACATTGACAAAAAAGAGCAAGGAGGCCGGCGCAATTCTGGCCACGCATTACGGCGCAAAAAATGGGGCGCATTCAGGCACAAAACACCTTTTAGGAGGAAAGGATAATAATTCCTTTATGGATAAGGCAGAAAACGTACGGATCAAGGCTCAAGAGTGCCGTGATTATTTCATTGAACAGACTTTGCCATGGGCTAATGCAGGCGAAAGAATTCTGCTTAAACGAAACAAAGCAACATTTGATTCTAAAATGAGAAGTTTGGAAGGTGATTTTTTGAATGCAGTGAAAGAATTTTGCAAAGTATTTCCTCAAGCAAAGGCAGAAGCAAAAAATCATCTTAATAAAGACTTTTCAGAAGATGACTTTCCTAAAGATATTGCTTCTAAATATTCCTTTGCAGTCAACCGAATTCCTATTCCTACAGGCAAAGACTTTAGAGTTGACTTGATGGAGGAGGAAGTTGAAGAAATGAGGAAGGCTCTTGATTCAAGGAATAAAGTTTTAACTCAAGATGCAATGAAGGAAGCATTTCAAAGGATCACAAAAGAGTTGAAACCTGTCAAAGAATATTTTGATAAATTGAATTCAGGAAATGATAAAGCAAGGTTTCATCCTTCTTTGATTCAAAACATTGAAAGGATGGTTGAAGTGATACCTTCTATAAATCTAACTAATTCAAAAGAATTAAATGATTTAGCTCAGGAAGTTAAAAAAGACTTTGGAAGTCTTACAAAAGAAAAGATTGTTTCAATGGATAAGAAAAAGAAAGAAAAAAAGTCTCGTGACTTGTCAAAGGCAATGGCAAAGGCCGAGGCAATACTTGCTTAATCACAACCAATTCAGAGCAAGGAAAATTCCTTGCTCACAACCAATTGAAAGGAAGATGAAATGAATCCACAAACACAAAAAGCAATAAATAATCTTGTTATAGATCATCCATTTTATGGATCTTTACTTCTCAAAAAACTTGAGATTTTAGAAGATGATACAATCCCTACAGCCTGCGTAAATGGCAAAGAAATGCGTATCAATCCTAAATATATTGAAACTCTGAATATTCCTGAAACTACAGGTTTAATTGCTCATGAGGTTTTACATTGCGCTTTGCAACATATGTATAGAAGGGGCAACAGGCATAATGGGACATGGAATGAAGCAACAGACAATGCCATTAATTGGTTGTTAATAGATGAAGGTTTCACCTTGCCTGAAGGAGCCTTATTAGATCCACAATTTAAAAACATGAATGCAGAAGATATATACAACCGAATTCCTACCAAAAAAGACTCTGAAGAACCAGGAAAAGGCGAAGGCTCAACAGGCAAGTTTGAAGACCCTAAAAAAGAAGATTCTAAAGGAACAGAAGAAAATAAAGACATTGAAGGCAAGCAAGGAAAAGGAGGAAGTCAAGCTGAATGGCAGAAGGAGCAGGATGAATGGGCAATTGCTGTTCAGCAGGCAAACAACCAATCAAAAGCAATGGGCAAAGGCTCACCAATTGCGGAAGAAATAATCAAAGAATTGTTTCAACCAAAAGTTGATTGGAAGGATGAGCTTGAAGCCTTTTTTGATTCATTGACAAAAGAAGATTTCACATGGAGAAAACCCAATAAAAGGCATTTCCCTTTGATCCTTCCAAGCATGGAAAGTGAAGGCGATTTGAAAAAAGTTTTAATTGGTATTGATTCAAGCGCATCGGTTTCGATGAATGAGATTAAATCTTTCTTTGCGGAGTTGGATTATATTTTAGAAACATTTTCAGCAGAAGTGACAGTTTTAGTTTGTGACACTAAAATTAGAAGCATTCAAAAATATCAAGCAGGCGAAACCGTAGAAAGAACAGTAAAAGGCAGGGGCGGGACTAATTTTGATCCCTGCTTCAAATGGGCAGAAAGAACAGAATTTGAACCATCATGCATGATTTATCTAACAGACATGGAATGCACTCCGCCATTAACTGATAATTTTATTGACTATCCGGTTGTTTGGGCAAGCACTCAAAATTTCAGGACTAGGACTGGTTTGCCTGAAGGTTGGGAGCAAATGCCTGAAAATGAAGTATGGCAAAAATACCGTGACTGTAGGGATGATCTAGTGGTTTTAGTTGAAACCGATTGAGGCTATCAAACAAGGCTCCAATTCAGGAGCCTTTAACTTTAAAGAAAGGAAATTATTATGAATGATTATAGAGCAGAAGAGGAAGCTTTAGAAATTGAAGCATACGACAACCTGATAAAGATTTTTGATATTTTCATGAAAGAAAATAAAGCCTTATTCAATATTGATAATTCAGATAATAACTATGATTTGTTATGGGATGAAATAAGGAACCCAGTTTTAGATATTTTAGAATCCAGGAAATAGAAAGGAAATAGAAAGGAAGTATGAATAAAATAATCATTGAAAAAAAGCAAGTATACGGGAACGAACTTTTTTATCCAGTTTGTGAAAAAGCTCAAGCTTTCTGTCAATTGTTTGAAAGCAAGACTTTGCCGGATCATAAGCTCAAGCAAATCAAGCGGAACTTAGGTTTTGAAATTGAACTAAAACAAGACTCACTGAATTTTTAAAGAAAGGAACATATGACTTTTCAAATCAAACTCTGGACATGTTTCGTGGCTTATAAGATATCAGTCCTAATTCCTTATTTCATTTACATTAATTAATCAATCAAAAGAAAGGAACTAAATGCGATATAAAAACACTATTCATCACTTACAGCAGGCAATATACAGGAATAATTTAAAAACCATACAAGATCGATCTAAAAAAATGCGAAACCTTTGCGAAGAGTTTGAAGATTCAATTTTTGAAATACATTACCAATTATGGCTATACGAGAAAATAGAAGCCGATAAATGGTTCACTGGTGTTTTCAAATACTCTCCGCATAATCCTAATAATCCTTTAAACGATTAATCAATTAAGAAAAGGAAAAAATAATGTATAGAAATGATGATCCGCCTAATTGGATGTTAGATGATCCGCCTTGCGAGATTTGCAAAAAAGATCCTTTTGATTGTATTTGTCCTGCTTGCCCTGATTGCGGTACAAACGGAGATCCTAAATGTTACAAAGATCATTCTTTAAAAGATCATATTAAATAATCAATCAAGGGGCTGAAATACGCCCCTATTTTTTTATGCATTTTACTTACATACAACCAATTGGGAGCAAGGAAATCATGGAAGATTTAATTCTGATTTTTTCTGTTTTATTTTTTGGATCAATCATTTTAGGCATCCTTTTTATTGCTCTCAGCCAGTTGTGTGCAAAGGTTTTCTCTCTTTTTTTTAAGTTTTTTGGAGGTTTTAACGTGTTGTTTCTG
>Ga0098057_1000449_pt1 | contig 14240 bp, 17 predicted proteins | sample 18_taG_FD_77072 | JGI IMG/M metagenome (GOLD analysis project Ga0098057, IMG submission 77072) | Marine viral communities from the Subarctic Pacific Ocean - 18_ETSP_OMZAT15316 metaG | ecosystem: Environmental > Aquatic > Marine > Oceanic | place: Pacific Ocean | collected 2015-01-19 | reverse complement strand
TGACCCTTTTGACGAAGACCTATCAACTTAACTAGTTGTTCGTTAGATCTTTGAAGGGTCTCAATGTGCTTGGCTGCAACTGGGCTTAAATACTTATTTTGTTCTGCGTCACTAGCTATTTGATTTGCAATTTCATTTAAAAACTCGCGAGCTATTTTTCTATCGCTACGAATATTACCTAGCGCTTCTTCTATTAGAGATTCTAAATCTTTTTTACTCACAGTTCGCCACTTTCCCAATCTTGTTTAAATAAATAATATTTCTTACGAAACTTCTTCAACGAATTAACAATCTGTTTTGTGTTCAGTCCAGTAATTTCACGAAGATATAAATAAATAGCTTTTTTATTAAAAATATCGATGTCTTCTTTTGATTCAAAAAGTATTATAATCGCCTTATAAACTCTAAGATCGTTTTCTTTCATCGGAGATGTGTCCCACGATTGTAATTCTACATAAAATGAATTCCAAAATTCTTGCTCTTCCCGATTGGAAAGATATGATTCATTTGTAGAAAGAAACTCTTCTTCATATCTTTTAGAGATATTATCATAATCGATCTCGCGCTTGTTTCGTTTTTGCTGGCGCTTAACTTTGTGGATGAACCAATTTTTAGTGATAACTGAAAAATAAGAAAAAGCCTTGGAGCCTTTATTTGGATCATATTTATCAAGAATGGTCATTAGCCAAATCTTACACTCATCTCGCAGCGAATCACAATTGGGTAGATTCGTAAATTTGTAAGTAAACACAATCTTATCAACCATTTCATTGAAAGCTGGTTGGATCCATTTTACATATAATTCTGTTCTTTCTCTAATGCAATTTGTATTGCTATACTGTACTATTGCGTCTTCGTGATCCTGTGTAAAATAATGATTCTTTTTACGCGGGCGGCGCTTTTTCTTCTTCTTCGGAATATTCTCCGTTGTCATCAATGCGTTCTCCTTCTTCGGTTAGTGAATATATAAATTCAAATGTTTCTAGCTGTTCATTAAAGGATATCGCATGCTTTAATAAGCCATTTAAAGTCTCATCACCATAAAAAGAATCTAATTCATAGACAGTTTTTAGATGGCGCGCAAAAGAATTTATCATATCCTGTAGATCTCCTAATTCTTCCGAGACAAACAGAAGACGAGATATGGCGGCGCGCGCATAAATGAATACTCCAATATTAAACAACATTGAAATAAATAAAATTGCAGACAATATTATTTCAAATCGACTCATCTTCTTTTAGCTCTTTTTTAATTTGTTTTAAAATCTTGCGGTTTTCTTCAATATATTCGTTGGTCATCTCACCAACTTTAGACTCAAGTTTATCTTGTTTTTTATTTATAATCAAAGGCTTAGACAAAAGTTTTTCCATACAATCTTGCTCTTTGCAGATTGCACAATTAATATATTTTTCGTCTATTCCGTGCAGTACGGTTTGAATATCTTCACACTTATTGCACTTATAAATATAACGAGGCATTATTCAGCATCAGCTGAAGTTTCTTCTTCATCAAGATCTGTTGGCATTCGCACTGTGGGAGGATTAGTAACAATTAATCCTTCATTTGAGTTTTGTAATTTCCATCCCTGAATCACCGGCACAATGTCGGTTTGATGCAGGAGTGATTCCTGAAGGGCCATCATGATAGCCCCAATTGCTTGATTAGATAGTTGCATTTTTTCTCCTTACCATTTAAAATTTCGTTTATAATATTCAACTATTTGTTCGATTTCTTTATCGAATTCTTTTTGTGGACTCCACCCAAGTGAGCGAAGTTTATCGTCATTTAAAGCATAACGAACATCTTGACCTTTTCTAACATACGATAGATCTAAATATTTGCTCCAGTCTCTTCTTTCTTTAAAATAACATTCTAAAACTTTAGAAACAGTTTCTATATTTTTTTGTTCAAAGCCGCCGGCTACATTATAAATATCGTTAGTGACTCCCGATTCAATAAGAGAGATTACCGCCGAAGCTGTGTCGGCTGAATGAAGCCAGTTTCTAATTGGTGCGCCTTTATCATGAAGCTTGATTTTCTTATTTCTCATTAAAAGTTTAACTGTAACTGGGATAAGTTTTTCTGGATATTGCCCTATTCCATAATTATTGGTTGGGCGCAAAATTAAATAATCGATTCCATAAGTTCTTGCCCACGCAAGAACCAGCATGTCTGCTGCAGCTTTAGAGGCGGAATAGGGATTACTAGGCTTGAGGATATCTGTCTCAATATGCTCGCCCTCGGTAATATCGCCATATACCTCATCAGTGCTAAAGTGAAAGAAGACGGGCTTATCGCTCACATTTCCTTGCTTATTGCGGATGAGATCTAAGAGATTTTTAACTCCTACAATATTTGATTGTATAAAATCTGTGCTGTCAATAATGCTATTTCCTACATGTGATTCGGCTGCAACATTTATAACGTAATCGCAATCCGGAAGATATTTGAGGGTGGCGATATTCTCTTTAACAAACGTAAAGTTTTTATAACGCCCAAATTCATCTAAAAATTGCATATTTGCTGCATACGTACAGCAATCAATTCCGTAAACTTTCCAGCCTAATTCTAAACATTGTCGAGTCACATGTGAGCCAATTAGTCCCAAACATCCTGTTATTGCCACTAATTTCATATTATTGTTGTTTCTCTACTTTTTCACTGATCCATGCATATGTCTTTTTCATACCGTCGATAAGAGGCTCTGAAACTGCCCAGCCGATCTTCGTTCGATATAAAGCATTATCGGAGTTTCTTCCGTTCACCCCCACTGGGCAACGATGACCGTACTTTGTCTCAAACTCGGCTCCATCAATATTATAAATTGATAGATTTTTGCCAGAAATATCAATCACCATTTGTGCGAAATCATTCATCGAAATCATTTCTTCGGAACCAATATTTACTGGTCCTGCAAAATCAGACTGCATTAAACGATAAGATGCCTCAACACATTCGTCGACATATAAAAATGATCGAGTTTGAGTGCCGGGGCCCCAAATTTCAACAGAGGCTCCTTCGGAGGCTTCTGCAACTTTTCTGCAAAAAGCCGCGGGGGCTTTTTCTCTGCCGCCTGTCCATGTGCCACAAGGTCCAAAAATATTATGATAACGTGCAACTTTAACTTGTAGTCCTTTATTCCTCATAAAAGATAAAAACATTCTTTCGGAAAAAAGCTTTTCCCAGCCATATTCAGAATCAGGATTAGCTGGATATGCTGAATCTTCTACACAATTGGGATTATCAGGATCTAACTGATTATGTTCGGGATACATGCAGGCTGAAGAAGAATAAAATACCTTATCAACATTCTTTTTAACTGCTTCATGAGCAATATTTAAATTAATTAAAGCCGAGTTGTGCATAATATCGGCGTCATTTTCGCCTGTAAAAACAAATCCGGCGCCGCCCATGTCAGCTGCTAGCTGATAAATTTCGTCTAAATCGCCCGAAACAGCTTTTCTTACGATCTGGGGATCTCTTAAATCTCCAACCATAAAATGATCTGCGTATTCATGAACTGGCTGGTACTCATTATATTTCAAATCTACTCCACGAACCCAATATCCGCGATCTTTTAAAAACTTTACTAGATGTCCTCCAATAAAGCCGCCGGCTCCGCATACTAATGCTTTTTTCATTAGCTTCTTCTCCTGTATTCAAAAATATCACCATATGTTTCTTTAACCTGTTCAATAACCAAATCTCTTTCGTTTAAAATAACCGTATATCCTTCATCTACTAATCTTTTGGCGAATAAAAGTTGTTGTGATTCGACTAACATTGTAGATTGTGGCTTATATGAAACATAATCAAACTCTACCGGAACATCAGTAGAATTGCTTTGTTTAAACAATTGTACCTGATATTCTAAATGTTGTTCATTACTTTTATCTGAAGCCTCACTTATAAGAGCCTTTACACCAATATCATTCGCATAAATTGCTAAAGCCCTGTTGTCTCTTGGAAAGCACGGACCACCATAACCATAACCGTAACCTATATATTTTGATCCGATTCTAGAGTCGGATCCGATTGCGGACAAAACTTTGTCTGGATTTCCTCCAGCAAAAGAAACTATATCACCAATCATATTAGCAAAAGAGATCTTCGTAGTTAAAAAGCAGTTTAGACCTATCTTTGTTATTTCTGCCTCTATGCGAGACACTCTATTGATGTCTGGCTCATTAAGAGTTATTTTTTCATATATTTCCTGTAAAACATCGCCGGCTTCTGGGGATCCTTCTCCAATGAGAATCGTATCTGGAGATGCCTGATCTCTTAAAATAGTTCCTTGAGCAATAAACTCTGGATTGTAGCTAACTGTAAAATTGTATCCATAATCATTCAAGCGGCGTTGAACGGAGTCGCAATATCCCGGCATCGTCGTGCAGCAAATAACAAATTGTTTATCTTTGTCGACGCCGAGATTATAGCTAATCACAGAATCAACAATAAAATCAACTTGTGAATGATCGTATCTTCCGTTTTCTAGTGATGGAGTTGCCACCACTATAAACAATATATCAGAAAAATCAACCGCTTCTTTTAAGTCGGTGGTCGCTCTAAAATTTTTAGATGCTTGTAAATATTCCTCTACATTTTCTTCATCACTTTCAAGAGTTTTATCGTTAATTTGTTTAACATAGTCTGGAAATAAATCCACACCCAGTACTTCGTAACCGGCTCTTTCCAAAGTTAGGGCAAAGCAAATTCCGAGGCGTCCCACACCGATAACAGATACTCTTTTCATAAATTCTCCTTTAAAATTTTGATGCATTAAAAACAGGTATTGAGGTCATTTTATGTCTGTTTTTATTATGAAATTTATTATATATGTTTATAACTTCTTTTTGTCGACTTGTCAAGTCAATATTTATATTATTTGATAAATGTTCCATTGCCCATTCTAATTCTTCGTATGAAGCGCCTATTTGTTCTTCGTCAGTTCTATAGTCTTCCCATAGTCCATCCGTTGGTGGTGCTTCAATAATTTTATTATTGATTTGCAGCTCTGCGGCCAATTTCCTAACTTGCGTTTTTGTCAAATCGGCAATAGGGCTAATGTCAACTCCGCCATCACCGTACTTTGTATAAAATCCAACTCCAAAATCCTCTACCTTATTGCCAGTGCCGACAACTAATCCGTTATTGCAAGTTGCAATATGATACAGGCTCATCATTCTTAATCTAGATTTTGAGTTGGCGGCGGCGAGGCTATTACAATAATTGTGTGCAGTCATCGTGTCTTGAAAACTATCAAATGCCGGCGTCATATCAATCTGCCTTGTTTTAACATTGTCAAATGTTTTACACAACCAACTACAATGTAGAGAAGACAAATCTGTATTGGACTCTTTAGAATTGATAGGGAGGTTTAACACAATTGTTTTTAAACCGGTTCTCGCGCACAAGGTAGAAACAACTGCCGAATCAATACCTCCTGAAACTCCAATAATTAAAGCATCTAAATTATTTTTAATAGCATAATTTTTGATCCAATCTGTAATTTTATTTTTAAGATAATTCATATTATTTTCCATGTCTTTGGATAAAATCCATATTTTACTCTTCCATCGTCTGGGACTGAATAGTTTTTAGGTGCAATCACAATTTTATCTGGATTCTCATTTAGAAAAGCCGCCCACCATCCAAACGATGTCATATGAGTGGTCAAGTTATGATCACAATTCTTCATTATTGCAAAATCCTGCATATCTGAATTTCCTTCGCAAAATAAAAATTTGTCATTATCTAAATTTTTCTTGCACCAATCGATATCTGCTTGATTATGACTTGTTCCTTTTCGGCTACCGCCGGAAAAAACTAAAAATTTAAAATTTTCACCGTGAAAAGCTTCTAAAGCCTCATAAAAATATTTTCCAAATATACTATCTTTTGATAACTTGCCATCTTGGCCATAATAGTTGTTATATTCCGAATTGGTTCCGTCGCTATTGTCGCCCCTTCTAAAGTGGACGCTCACTATTTGCTCATTATTCTTTTTAAGACTCTCAATATATTCTTTTGCATGCTCTTCTAAGTCCTCTCTCAGCTTAAAATCACAACGTATTTCCTTTTCATATTTAGAAAAATATTGGTAATTTTGAAAATAACCATGCAAATCGGTGTTGTCTGGTACACTAAACACATCATGATAAAAAATGGCATGATTGTGTTCATTATATCTATTGTTTATCTTATAAAAATCTTGAGGTTCTAGAAAACTGCATTTAATGTTAAAGTTATTTAATTGACATTCTTGATTTTGCCAAGTGATTCCTTCAGAATAAAAGTTTGGTATTTTTAACTCATAACCTCTCTCAAGCGAAATAGCACGAACAACTGCATATTGAAATAATTGATTTCCCAAACGACCAAGCCGGCCAAGCTGCGTAAACGTAATCATTCTACCAGCTCCACATCTTTAAACAAATCAAATTCTCTCAAATCTCTATAAAACGGCTCTTCGGGAATATCTTCCATATGTTCTGGATAATTCTGCATGAGCATCAATCCGCGAGCAGCTTGTTCAGGGCTCATATATGCATTCCAACCGTTAATTTCAATATTATCCTCGTGATACATCACTTCGCCCCTGCCTTCATAGCGACCCTTTCTAAGCCACTTAACAGCCTCTTCATCATCAGTTAAAATCATGCCCCCCTTACCTACCTTCAAATGTTTTTTAATGTGAAAGGAAAGGCACATAAAGCTTCCTGGGATATACATATTGCTTGTGAGGCGCTTGGCTGCATCATAAATCGGGTATGGCTTCAATTGGTAAATTCCTGCCCAGCGGAGATCTTCAAATTTAAGTGTTCCGCCTGCATGAAGTATTGATTGTGCTACCGACAGATATGTGCGCGCTGGAATTATGACTTCTTTAACTTTCAAATATTCACAACATAATAAGATTGCGTCTGTGCAATTGTCGGTAGATACCGCGTATTTTGAACCGCAATAATCTGCCATTGTTTCTTCAAACATCTTTACGATTTTATATGGGTTATGCCTCATTATCTATAACACCATTCACCTATATTCTTTTTAAAATAATCCATCGTATAAGGATTCATAATTTTTTCAAAATTATGAAAATAATATTCCCATGGGAGATCAACAATGCCCATGGATGGCAAGTCTTTTGGAGTAAGAATTCCCCGTTTAGGTTCAAAAGCCGCTATTTTTCTTGTTGAGATAACTGTAATACAGGCATTCGGAATTGAAAATACTGTAAATTTTTCAAGTGTTCTAAGAAATGGCACTATTTTCCATGCGTCTCCGTTATGCCCAACAATGCCACTTTTAGCAACATTTTCGTGCCACTTAAGTCGTTCTTTTTCTTTTGGTGATATTACTGTGTTTAAAATTCTTTTGTAGTCGCTTTCGAGAACCAACTGTGCCGGCTCCCAATATGGACACGTATCATGCAAAACAATAAATCCGTCTTTTTTTAAAATATGTAAACTTTCAAGAATTTCAGCGTATATAAATTCAACTAAGTGCATTCCATCAATAAAAACAACATCGTACTTTTGTTTAAAAAATCTATTGTTCATTGCAAAAAATAATTGTGATGTCATTTTGTGCGTAATATTCTCGCTAGCGCCATATGGATCAACTCCATGTTTTAGATTGGTATTTTTGATGTTGTCGAATGTGTGTCCTTGGTCTACACCAATCTCTAAATAATTTGCATTTTTTTTAAGATTAATTAAGATATTTATTACATCAGGTGGCTCGTAATCATAATGATTTCCAGTATGGATATGAACGTCGGTGGTCGGGATCCCGGCTAATACATCAGGTTTCGGAGCGCTAGGATCTGGTGTTCCGTGATCTCTAGTAAATGCGAATCCAGGAAAGTACGATACTTGTTCAACGTCTCCAGGAAAGAGCGTTGATGGATAGAACGCGCGCTGGAGGTGAAATTTTAAATCTGAATCATTCATTTTAAAAAACCTTCTCCATATCTTGTATTTTCCCTGTCGCCGTCTCGCGCGTCTTCGGAGGAATGCCAATTTCATGTTTTTTATTAATGCAAATCAAATTAAATTTATCTATTTTCCATCCATGCATATATTGAGACATATGATCCTGTAATCTTTTCATAGCAGTCGGATCATCGTGGTGTTCATGAATTTCCATCGCGATGACGCCGATATTTGATAAGTCTTTATTCATTAAAAATGGATATTCTGAGCCTTCTATATCTATTTTCATATAATCAATATAATCGTGACCAATAAGTCTAAAGATATCTTCCAGCGATATAGTTAAACAATAGTCATATTCCGAAAGGTTCATGTGTTCTGTAGCAAATACAGTATTATCTCCCGGATGTCCGCTTTTTGATTTATAGATTTTTATTATTTGTCCAGTTTTATCTGAAGCTGCTAATCGATTAACAATCACATTATCGAAGCTATGCTGTATGTTCAATTTATGGCTAGCAATAGAAGCCAGAAAGGGCACCGCCTCAAAAGCATACACATGTTTAAAGGTCGCAGCTGCATTTATAGAAAACAATCCTATATTTGCGCCGAGATCTACGGCTACATCTCTTTTAAATCCAATGATTGTGTGCTCCACACCATCAATGGGATAGGAGGTTATAACCTCGCCAGCAATTTCCTGCAGCCATTTTTCTACAGCTTCTTGAGAGCTATATAATTCTTTATAAAATATCATTTTTTTCCTTGTATTGTTTAAAACATCTGATCGTTGTATAACACTTATTGTAAGAAGTGCCGGGAGAAAAACCATAATTAAAATTAACTACATCGTTATAATAGTAATCAAAAACGGCATATACTTGTTCAAAGCTCTTATAGTGGCCTGTATAATCCGATTTTTTCTTTTTGTTTTTTCTAAAAAATCCTAATCTATCTTTTCCTTCCCACGGAAATTTCTTATCATTTATATTATGTCCAAGAGATTCTATTTTATTAGATAACTCTTTTATAAGTTCTCTAACAACAAACACCTCTCTTCCTATGTTTTCAAATCTTCCTATGTAATCATAGCACAAATGACCAGAATTTTTAGGCGGATGTCTACCTTTTAATGTTCGAACGGGATTTTTTATCTTTTCTTCTTCTGGGCTGTAGGAATTTATATAATCATCTGATAGCGAGAGATACTGTGTTTGCGTGGGTCGTAAAGTAGTACCTCCGGTCTCTTCCGAAAAAATACCTTCTTTGTGTAATAGACTATTAGTAAAATTTTCAAATGTTCCAAAATCAAAATCATCTTTATGGAATTCATACATTGATACGGCTCGATCCCACGGATTCCTAACAAAGCTAAACTTAAATGCCATATCAAAGGCAGATAAATCAGTAAGTTTACTTAACTTATTTATTTTCACTATGGAGTCTGTGATTTGTTCTTCGGTTTTATCTGGATTAATCCCTGATTCAATTTTTCCGGTGCGGGCTGCTATTAAAAAATCTTGCATGGTCATATGACCCTCAAGCGGTAATCCAAAATATTCTTTTATTGTTGTGCCTGCTGTTTTGGGTATGTGAGCAAAAAATATAGGTAGGTGCTTAACTATTCCTAGAGGCATTTAAATCGTAATCCTTTATAAGTTCATTAATTATAGAATCCCATTTTTGGGTTATTCTTTCAAAATTATGGTGCTGTTCAACGCCGGAGGGACACTTCTTTGAAATTTCTTCAAGATTTGGATCTCTCAATAATTCAAGTGCTCGGTCAGCCATTTCTACTGTATCTAAGTTTTTAATGATATATCCATTAATACCGCTGGTCACAATATCAAGCGCAACAGATCTGTCGAATGCAATTACGGGACACTCGTTGCGCATGCTTTCTGACACCATCATTGGACCAGCATCAGAGATAGTTGTACATAGAGCAATATCTGATAGTTTGTATAGCTTGGCCATGTGTTGCCGATTTTTTACATAACCCGTTCCCAATACTTTAAAGCCTTGTGTTTCGTGAAATGGAATTGGCGAAGGCGGACCAACATTTAATACATATATATCTTGTCTTTCTTCAGGATCACATCGGTGCCACATATGCATTAAAGCTTCGCTGGCAAGAAATCTTCCTTTTCGATGATTGTGTGGTTGTGTTGTTCCCCATAAAATTATCTTTTTATCAATTGGTACTCCCAAAGCTTTTCTTAGTTCTTCTTTTGATTCGTCTGCATACGGAATATCATTTGGAATCGGCAAGAGTTCTGTTCTATTATGTTTAAACACAGAGCTGTTTTTAACCAAACCCAAACTAAAATTAGAAACTCCAGCTATGATTATCGGCAAATCAGAAAGATATTTTTTCTTATCTTCTATCATTTGTTGTGCGGTATCTGTAGATTTATGGCGCCATGATTCAGGACAGTTGCTGCAATTTTTAGTATATCCATCGCACGATATTTCGCGTGGATCAAGGCGCATTACATCGGGTATTAAGGCGCGATCATGAAACCAAGGGTTGGGATAATAGGCGCCTTGCGGGTGGTGCGGATCATAATTAACCTTGAATAATTCCGGACTGACTGGATATTGACAGCCGCCTGAGAAAAAATCATGAGTCATTAAAACTCTAATAATCATACATTTGTGTTCATCATAAATTGCTCTTAGTTGTTTGGGAGTATAATCTTCTCCATATATTATTAGTACTTTATGTTTAGGTAGCATTTTTGCTATTTCTTCGGGAGCTTTACCCCCAACACGTAATAAAAAGGTCATATCATCTGTAAAAGACTTCTGTTGGTGTATAACCATGCGAGATGAATGTTCAAGATTTCTTAAAGCATTGAATACGATATAATTTCCACTTTCGTGAGTGTCATCATATGCATCAAAGCCCGCTACATGCAACACATCAATTTCTTCAGGTACTGGCATTAATTAAATCTCGTTCTAAATTTTCTTAAAGGTAACAGCTCTTCTCTTGTTTCGTTATCAAGCAGAGACACAATCTTTAATAATCCTGTTCCGCATATCACGACGGGGTTATTATTTTCTTTATACAAGACTTTTCCTGGATATCTATTTTCAATTTTTACGTCTTCTACTATTTGTGCTTCTGAGATTCTTGTTAATCTTCCGTTAACCATAGATGAAGCGTTATTATATGGAAACCCCAAAGCATCTATAAATCTTTTTATATAGTTTGAGTCTTTTGACCAATCAATCCTGTAATCTTCACCATCTCTCCAGACACTATATGTGGACTCTTTCTCGTTTTGAGAATATCCTTCTATAGTTTTATTTTGTTTGATGTTGGCAACGATACTGTCTACTAACTTTACATAACATTGTGCTATCTTGTCAATAGCTTTTTGTAATTTTATTGGATATTCTATCTCGATTGATTTTTGATCAATAATGTCTCCGCAATCAAATTTTTCAGAAGCAAACAAAGCTGTAACTCCTATAAGTTTTTCTTCGTTGAGCAGACAAGAGACCAAAGGATTAAAGCCTCTATATTTGGGCAACAAAGAATCGTGAAAAATTATAACTTTTACATCTTCTAAAAACAGCAACCATCTCCAAGCAATAGCAAAAGCATATTTCGTCTGTATAGAATACTCTTGTTTTCTGTTAAAGAACGGTATTTTATTATCAACACATAGTTGTTTTATCTCGTCATAATAGTCTTCTTGAATGCTTTTGTCTTCTGCAGATACAACTGTTCCAATTAGATTCTTGTGTTTTTGAATCATAAATTTTAATACTTCGTAACCCTTTTGTCCCATGATAAGAAAAGAAATTTTATTCATACTGTTTCTCTAACAAATAAAACTTTTTCTTAAATCCACATTTTTCAAACAGTTTTAAACTAGCCTCGTTACCTATCTTAACTTTGGCGTGTGCGAAAGGATTTACCTTAGTTATTTCAGTAATCATAAAAGCTCCAATACCCTTACCTTGGAAATCGGGATGTGTGGCCACACGAATATCATTATTTATAACTCCTACATAACCTACAGGTGTTTCATCTATAAGACAAATCCAATAATCATCATTATGTTTAAGCATATATCTTGCTTGTTCTATTGGTTCTATTTCTTCTTGATTGACAAATCCTTGGCGGACTCCATCCATGTTTCTTAATTTTCTAATAAATTCCCAGTATTGAGGATCGTTTTTTACGAGAGTTCGCTTTACCATTCGTCTACCTGTGATCCATAATGATCTCCACTATTAAGCCAATAGTGTGTTAAATATCCTCTGGTATATTTCCATCCCTCTAAATTAAGGAGAGGGTTAAGGCAGCTTCCAATATCCATATAAGTGTTGCTTGGTGTCTCTTTATAGTTTTCATAAATCACAAAGTTACTTAGCGAAGCCGCAGAACACAAAATCAAATGATCATTAATATTGTTTTTTGTAATATATTCTTTTACTTCTTCAACGATATGATAATCATTTACCATACAATCAGAGCCTATTTCAAAAGCTTTTTTTACTTTAAATGGGAGGCGAGATGTATCGGCTAATTTGTTAACAACATATATTATTTCTCTGTCAACGAACAGCGGAACCATTTCCTCTATAAATCTACGATAATTTGCATTAATTAAAAGGTTTGAAAAAGTAAGATTTTCCTCTTCTTCTCCCAGCAAATTAATCTGCCAATCAAAGTTTTGTCTTCCTAAATGCGGGTCTGTACCGGTACAAATGCCTTTAAAATAATTGTGTTGTTTATGTTTAAAACACTCTATTACTTTCTGTCTATAAAATTGATGCTTTGCTGGTATGAATTGCTTCTGCTCTTCTTCAGTATAAATGTTAGGACCTTTTATGTCGCCCGTTACATAGTGATTATCGGCAAGTATAATAGTTTTATTCTGCATGATAAAAAGCTCGCCATCAGAAAATCGAGAAAATGCAAAATTTTCTTTATTTTTAAGTTTGTTTAAAATTTTATCAAATTCATCTTTAAATGTTTTCACAATTTTACACCTCTAACGGTCTTCCATCCATTGCGCAATCCAACTTGTACACACATATCTCTCTCGGAGAAAAATTGTTGATGTGAAACAGCGCTGTTTGTGGAAGTTGCCTTGTGATCAATGCCCAATTCGTTTCCTAAAATTGAACCATGCATATCGTGATCATCGGGTGGGTGTGGAGGACAGTAAGTTGGAACGCCTCCGTGAATCTTTGCCATGAAAGCAAACTGAATATCTTCGCCGTTATCCCAAGTTGTTGGCTTTTCTTGCCATAAATAACGCAACCATTCTCTCTTAAAAAACCAAGCATGCCCTACCAAATCTACTTCTGTAACTTCTGTATTTTGTGTTGGCCAACCGCAGCGATCGTGCTGAACATATTTGTTTTCATTTAAAATAATACCGGCAGAACCCAAAATACCTTCGTGGATTTTCATAGTTTCTAAACAGTTCTCATGCCACTTGCTACCCGGTACAGTATCGTCATCATAGATGGCTATATACTCTGTATCTGCCAATAATGCGCTTGCAAATCTTCCATAAAACTTCCAATTAAAATCATTGTGAAAGACTCTATCAACGCCCAAAGACTTAAAATCAAATCCTTCATTGTCTTCATGTGCGTTTATCCATAGCCAAATTTGCTTAGGGGGAAATGTTTGATTTTTTAAAGCATCAATTTGCATCTTAAGATTATATGGTCTACGATATGCATTAAGAATAACTGTAATGTCAGAAGTCGCTTGAGTCGTTTTCTTTTTCTCAAAAATAGCCGACTTAATATCGTTATAAACTCGCCCTCGTTGCGAGCGAACAAACTCAATTAGCTCTTTGCCTTGATATTTTTTAAACCAATCCTCTGAAATACATCCATTCATGGCGGTCGTTATAAGACTGCGGTTTAACATTCTAGCTTCTAACAATACTCTGTTGAATGTTTCTAGAACTTTTGGAAAATATACATAAGTTTTATGAGATGAAAGCTGTTTGATAAATTCTTGATAATCGGGAGAACCAATTAAGGTAAATTCTATCGAATTATCTTTACAATATTGAATACATTCTTGAGTATTTTTTGTAGGATTTGAACTGTTAACAATAGAGCAGTCTTCTTTTTTAGTGTTGTCAATATTGTTTTCTATTATTGTTAATTGCTCATCTGTCCACAAACTCATACCAAGATTTACTACGTTGTTAATCTTAAGATTCTTTTCTATTGTCTCTTTGTGTATTTTTGATTGAGCAAAAATAGCTTTTGCGTTGGCGTAAAAAGCTCTATTGATAATATATTGAGCAGGC
>Ga0098057_1000440_pt1 | contig 14369 bp, 10 predicted proteins | sample 18_taG_FD_77072 | JGI IMG/M metagenome (GOLD analysis project Ga0098057, IMG submission 77072) | Marine viral communities from the Subarctic Pacific Ocean - 18_ETSP_OMZAT15316 metaG | ecosystem: Environmental > Aquatic > Marine > Oceanic | place: Pacific Ocean | collected 2015-01-19 | reverse complement strand
GTGATCATGGCGGACCAGACTATCAAATCCGTAAATCCGGCAAATGACACAGTCATCGAGGAATTTACACCCCACACTCCAGCACAAGTAGCAACCGCCATAAGAGACGCGGACGAGTGCTTTTCTGACTGGCGCAAGACCAGCTTCGAATATCGCGCCGAGCTGATGCTGAAGGCGGCGGACATATTGGAAGCCAATGCTGACCGTTACGCCGCTGACATGACCACCGAAATGGGTAAACCTCTCGGCCAGGCCAGAGCCGAAGTGAACAAGTGCGCCTGGGTGTGCCGGCACTATGCCGAACAGGCCTCGAACTACCTTGCCGACGAACCGATCGAGAGCAGCGGCACAAAAGCCTATGTCCACCACCTTCCGCTCGGTGTGATCCTCGCAGTCATGCCTTGGAATTTTCCCTTCTGGCAGGTGTTTCGCTTCGCTGCCCCGATCCTGATGGCGGGCAATACGGGCCTGCTGAAGCATGCATCCAACGTGTTCCGCTCTGCCCTCAACATCGAAGAAGTCTTCGTGGAAGCAGGCTTTCCGCGAGGCGCTTTCCAGACACTCCTGATCGGGTCAAAACACGTCGAAAGTGTTATCAAGGATGATCGCGTAAAAGGCGTTTCACTCACAGGCTCCGGCTCTGCAGGTGGAGCGGTTGCAGCAACTGCGGGCAAGGCCATCAAGCCCTCCCTTCTCGAACTTGGTGGATCCGACGCATTTATCGTCATGCCCTCCGCTGACCTCGAAAAAGCACTCGACACAGCCGTCAAAGCCCGGACCCAGAACAATGGTCAGTCCTGCATCGCCGCAAAGCGTTTTTTCGTCCACGCCGACGTTTATGACGCGTTCAAGAGCGGCTTTGAGGCTCGCTTCAAAAACCTCAAAGTCGGCGACCCAACCGAGGACGGGACCCATATTGGACCTCTTGCTACCGCGTCCATTCGCGATGAGCTCGTCGAACAGGTCGAAAAGTCGGTCAAGGCTGGGGCCACCGTTTTCCATGCGGGCAACACCCTGCCCGATACCGGAAACTGGTTTGATCCATGCATAGTTATCGGCGCTCCAGAGGGCAGCCCGTCAGCCGACGAGGAAATGTTCGGACCAGTCGCCAATCTCTGGAAAGTGAATGACCTGGACGAGGCCATCGGCCGCGCAAACCACAGTATTTTCGGACTTGGATCAGTCATTTTCACGCAAGATAAAGTCGAAATGGATCAGGCCGTCAGCGAATTGGAGGCTGGTGCCACGTTCGTCAACGCGATGGTCTCATCTGATCCTCGGATGCCGTTCGGGGGGATCAAACAGTCCGGCTATGGGCGAGAACTGGCCGCTGACGGCGTCAAGGCCTTCGTAAACCGCAAGACCGTGTTCATCGCCTGAACCAGACTGCGTTAGCGCCAGAGGGATTTTCTGGCACTATTCGCCTCGTGCTTGTCTGTGGCTGTTTGAAACACAGAATTTCGGTATAAGCCGCTGCGATGGACGACACACGCACGATTCCAGCCGATAGCGCCCTGCCCGGATGGCTGTCTGGCCTGCCGCTTGGCTGGCAACCCTATGCCATGCTGGCCCGGTGGGACCGGCCGGTGGGCATCTGGTTGCTCTATCTGCCATGCTTGATTGGTCTGGCATTCCAGCGATTGATTACGGGCGTTTATGTTTTTGATCTCGTCTGGGCGATCCTGTTCCTGCTCGGCGCGGTAGCCATGCGTGGAGCAGGCTGCACATGGAACGACATAACGGATCGGAACTTTGACGCCAGCGTGAGCCGCACAGCACTACGACCACTTCCATCCGGCGCGGTCACGCTAAAACAAGCCTACTATTTTCTCGGAGCCCAACTTCTGATCGGATTTACTGTCTGGCTCCTGTTGCCATTGGACGCAAAATTCGTCGCGCTACTATCGATACCGCTGGTCGTCGCATACCCCTATATGAAGCGCGTGACCTGGTGGCCTCAAGCCTGGTTGGGCCTGACGTTCAATTGGGGGGTCCTGGTTGGCGCGGCCGTTGCATCCCATGTCAGCTTTCCCGTCATCGTGCTGTATGCTGGCCTGATACTGTGGACGATCGCTTATGATACCATCTACGCGCTTCAGGATCGTGAAGACGACGCCCTGATTGGTGTCCGGTCCACCGCGCGCCTCTTCGGCAAGCGGGCAGTACTGATCAGCTTCTGCTTCCACCTCGGCGCAGCGGCGCTTATCGCCCTCGCAGCTGCCATGAATGAGGCCGGTCGAATAGGCGCGCTGACCGCGTTGTTATTCCTCGCTCACGGCGTCTGGCAGTCAGTGCGACTGAAGTCGAGCCGTGAGCAAGCCGCGCTTGCCGTGTTCAAATCCAATGTCTGGGCGGGCGCCCTTGTTGCATTTGGCTTCGCCCTGTCCGCCATGGCACCGGAGCCGACACAGAGTTCGCTATTTGCTGACCATGAGCTTGTTCCAGACGGTCCTCCTTCCACGATGAGCCTGCCCTTCGGGTTCGAGATGAAACATGCACGCCCGTCTCCTTCAGAATCTGGTGAGACTTGGTTTGCGAGTGCAGCCCTCAGAGCCCTAAAGCGCGAAGGCGTGATTGGACCGGACGAAGGCGCGCCCTCCGCACCTTGACCCCTTCAAGGTGCGACGCATGCGCTCGCCCCTGTCCGACCCCGTTGTCTCCGCAGCAAAAAGGCGAGATCGAAGAGTATGACCTCTTATGACCAAACGCCGCCGCCATTTTCCGAAGACAGCCTGGATCCATCTGACTGGAATACCTTTCGCAAGCGGTTGCATGCCATGGTCGACACTGCCGTCGATAAGATGGAGCATACGCGCGAAGGCAGAGTCTGGACGCCGCCTCCCGAGGATATGAAAGACGCTTTCAGTCTTTCGGAAACCGGCCTGCCGCCGGAAAGTGTAGACTCTATTATGCGGGAGTTGCTGCCATATGGTGTCGGAAACACGCATCCGCGCTTCTTCGGCTGGGTGCATGGGGCAGGCACACCGTCCAATCTGGTTGCAGATATTATCACAGCGGCGATCAACGCGAATACTGGCGGTCGCAATCATGGTGCGATTGAGGTGGAGCGCCAACTGATAGAGTGGTGCAAGCGTCTCTTCTCTTTTCCGCAGGATGCGAGCGGCCTGATCGTTTCAGGCACATCAATGGCGACCATCATTGCACTGAAGGCCGCACGTGATGCCCATCTCGACTTTCACAGTCGCGCCGAAGGCATGGGGACACACAGACTGGTCGGCTACACATCCAGTGAAGCCCATGCCTGCATTGCGCGGGCATTCGACTTGCTCGGCCTAGGCACCGCTGCATTGCGCAAGATCCCGGTTACGCCAGCACATCAAATCGATGTCTCGGCGTTGCAGGAGGCGATAACAGCAGATCGCGCAGCAGGATTCGAGCCCTTTCTGGTCGCAGGCACGTGCGGCTCGGTGAATGCAGGTACCGTCGACGACCTCGCCGCGCTGGCGGAAATGTCGGAAGCAGAAGACCTGTGGTTCCATGTTGATGGCGCATTCGGTGCACTCGGCATATTGAGCGACCGGTTGCGTCCGCATCTGAACGGGCTGGAGCGTGCGGACTCAATTGCTTTCGATTTTCATAAATGGCTTCACGTGAATTACGATGCAGGTTGCATCCTGATCCGCTCGGGCCAGACGCACTTGAAAACTTTCTCAGACCGTCCGGATTATCTCAAATCAGCAGACCGCGGGCTGGCCGCGGGTGGTACTTGGCCGGTTGAACTCGGGCCAGAATTATCGCGCGGGTTTCGGGCGCTTAAAGTCTGGGCGCAGATCGCCGAGCATGGTGAAGCCAAGCTTGGCAGGCTGATCACTCAGAACTGCGACCAAGCCGCTTATCTGGGCGAACTGGTTCGGACCACACCTGAACTGGAGTTGCTGCTTCCTGTCTCAATGCAGATTTGTTGCTTTCGATATCTGCGCGGAGACCTGTCCGATACAGAATTGGACGAGCTGAACGCGGAGATTGTCGTCCAGCTGCAACTGCAAGGTATAGCCGCACCTTCGACCACGAAGATAAATGGGCGCGTGGCGATCCGCGTGAACATCACAAACCACCGGACCCGGCGCTCTGACCTGGACCTGCTTGTTCGCGAAATCCTGCGAATTGCGCGGGAAGTTCTGAGTTCTGACTGACACGTTATTTGCGTCTGGGCAGATGCATACCTAGATTGGTCGCATGACACTTGTAATCGAAATGGTATCGGACCTGGTTTGCCCCTGGTGTTGGCTTGGCAAGCGCAGGATGGACGACGCAATCAAACTGGTCCCGGAACTGGACGTGGAACTGATCTTCCGTCCTTTTGAACTGGACCCGACAATTCCTGTCGAAGGCGTCGACTACAAGGCGCATATGAAGGAGAAGTTCGGCTCTGATTCCGGAAGGGATCGCGCCAACACCATGCGTGACGCCCTGATCCAATACGGACAGGAAGAAGGCATCCCTTACCAGTTCGACCGGATCACGCGCCGCCCGAACAGTTTCAATGCGCACCGCCTTGTGCGCTGGGCACAGGGTCAGCAGAAGGGTGCAGAAGCCAAGGAAGCGCTTTTCAAGGCATACTTCTCCGATGGACGTGACATTGGAGAGACCGAGGTACTGGTCGACATTGCGCGTGAGATCAATCTCGACCCATCCATTGTCGCTGAATTGATGCCCACCGATGCCGACGTCGAGAATGTCCGCAACGAAGAAGCCCTGTTCCAGCAAATGGGCATAAGCGGTGTGCCGACATACATCGCGCATCGACGTATCGCCGTTCAGGGGGCCGAGACCGCTGAAAAGTTGGCGAAGTTTCTCCAACACGCCGCAACGCAGTTACCGGAAGAACGCCCAGCCCAGGGCTGATCAGACGATCTACCACTCCCAAAACGCAGAACGCCGCCCCGAAAGGGCGGCGTTCCTGTTTGCCTAACTGTCGGTTCGGTTAGTGAACCATCGCCGCCTTGAGGCTTTCGAGATAATCGTAGTGCTCTTGCAATGCGAGCTTGGCGCTGTCGCCCTTATCCAGCGACTGGATTTTCAAAAGCGTCTCGTCGAGCTCCTTCTGGACATCCTCGACTTTCAGCTTGTCCAGCATGCGGGCTTCTTCCGCCAGAATGGTCAGGCCTTCGGCCGTCACATCGGCAAAACCACCACGCACAAAGATGCGCATCTTGACAGTGTCGCCTTCCAGAACACGAACAACACCATTCTTGAGCGTGGTCATGAACGGAGCATGATTTGCAAGCACGCCGAACTCACCTTCCGAGCCGGGGGCAATCACGTGATCCACCTCGCCGGAGAAAAGTTCTCTGGCGGGAGATACGAGTGAGAAGTGGAGTTTGTTGGCCATTCGTCCCTGTCCGTTATCGCTTAGGCGTCAGCCAGCATCTTTTCAGCTTTGGCTTTCGCCTCATCGATATTGCCGACCATGTAGAAGGCCTGCTCTGGCAGGTGGTCATACTCGCCCGCGATCAGGCCTTTGAATGCCGTGATCGTGTCTTCGAGTTTCACCTGCACGCCCGGCGAACCGGTGAAGATTTCAGCCACATCGAACGGCTGCGACAGGAAGCGCTCAACCTTACGGGCGCGAGCCACGGCCAGTTTGTCGTCTTCCGACAGTTCGTCCATGCCGAGGATGGCGATGATGTCCTGCAGTTCCTTGTAGCGCTGCAGGATTTCCTGCACGCCGCGCGCCACGTTGTAGTGGTCTTCGCCGACGACCATCGGGTCAAGGATACGGCTGGTGGAGTCCAGCGGGTCCACAGCGGGGTAGATGCCCTTTTCAGAGATCGCGCGGTTGAGAACCGTGGTCGCATCAAGGTGGGCAAACGATGTGGCAGGCGCAGGGTCGGTAAGGTCATCGGCCGGCACGTACACGGCCTGGACCGAGGTGATCGACCCCTTGTTCGTCGAGGTAATGCGTTCCTGCAGCATACCCATGTCGGTTGCCAGCGTGGGCTGGTAGCCCACAGCGGACGGGATACGGCCCAGAAGTGCGGACACCTCAGCGCCGGCCTGGGTGAAGCGGAAGATGTTGTCGACGAAGAACAGAACGTCCTTGCCTTCTTCATCGCGGAAGTATTCAGCCTGGCAGAGGCCCGTGAGGGCGATACGGGCACGCGCGCCCGGAGGCTCGTTCATCTGACCGTAGACCAGTGCGATCCGGCTCTCGCCTTCCAGGTTGATAACCTTGGATTCGATCATCTCGTGGTACAGGTCGTTTCCTTCGCGGGTCCGTTCACCGACACCGGCGAACACCGAGTAGCCACCGAACAGTTTCGCGATGTTATTGATCAGTTCCATGATCAGAACCGTCTTGCCCACACCGGCACCGCCGAACAGGCCAATCTTGCCGCCCTTCACGTATGGGCAGAGCAGGTCGATGACCTTGATACCGGTGACGAGCACTTCGGATTCGGTCGATTGGTCGACGAATTCAGGCGCTTCTGCGTGGATCGAACGGCGCATGTCTGTATCTACCGCGCCGCGTTCGTCGATCGGCTCACCGATCACGTTCATGATGCGGCCGAGTGTGGCCGGGCCGACGGGAACCATGATTGGAGCGCCGGTATCGGCAACTGCCTGACCGCGCACGAGCCCCTCAGAGGAGTCCATGGCGATGGTGCGGACCGTGTTCTGGCCGAGGTGCTGGGCAACCTCAAGCATCAGGCGGTTGCCATTATTGTCGGTTTCGAGCGCGTTGAGGATGGCGGGCAGTTCGCCGTCGAATTCGACGTCGACAACAGCACCGATAACCTGGGACACGCGGCCTTTAGCGTTTGCGGGAGTGCTCATGCGGGTCGTCTCCTTTGGAGCGGGTATATGGATACAGTCTTGGCCATTTAGAGTGCCTCAGCTCCGGAGATGATCTCAATCAACTCCTTGGTGATCTGGGCTTGGCGGGCGCGGTTATATTCCATCGACAGCGAGTCGATCATCTCGCCGGCATTGTTGGTAGCATTGTCCATCGCCGTCATGCGGCTGGCTTGTTCGCCGGCAGCGCTTTCCAGTATCGCAGACAGGATCTGCGTGTTGATGTAGCGCGGCAACAGTGTCTCGAGAATGGCTTCTTCGGATGGCTCATAGATATAGAGTGCATTGCCGAGATTGACCGTTTCTGCATCCTCTGGCGCAGACGCCGGGATCAATTGTTGAGCCGTCGGAAGCTGGCTGAGCACGTTTACGAATTGGGAATAGACCAACGTGGCGACGTCGAACTCACCTGCTTCGAATTCATGGGTCAGCAACTTTCCGAGGCTAATGGCGGACTCCGAGAAGTCCCCGCCCTTAACGCCGGACAAATCAATATGGTTGACGATGAGGTCGCCATATTCGCGGGACAGCTGTTCGCGGCCCTTCTTGCCAACCGTGAGAATTTTCACGGTTTTACCCTCGGCGCGCAGCTCACCAATTTTTTGCTTGGCAAGCTTTACGACATAGGTGTTGAAGCCGCCGGCAAGGCCACGTTCCGCCGTCAGAACGACGATCAGGTGAGTCTTGTCCTCACCGGTTCCGGTCAGGAGTTTTGGTCCGCCCGCGCCAGCCGAAGCTGAGAGGTTGGCCAGAACCGAGGCCATGCGTTCGGCATAGGGCCGCGCAGCTGTCGCGGCGTCTTGCGCCCGCTTCAGCTTTGCTGCCGCGACCATCTGCATGGCCTTCGTGATCTTGCGCGTGGATTTCACGCTGCTGATCCGGTTCTTGAGGTCCTTCAAGCTGGGCATGTCAGGCCTTCTGGTTCTTCGTTCTCAATCTGCGGGTGATATCAGGCGAATTTCGCCGTGAAGTCGTCGAGCGTCTTTTTGATGCCGGCTTCGATGTCGTCCGTGAGGGCTTTTTCCTCACGAATTTTCGACAAGAGATCCGTCTTGGCACCGCGAATGTGAGCAAGCAGCTCTTTCTCGTACCGGGTGACGTCTTTCAGCTCGACCTTGTCGAGATAGCCGCGTGTACCGGCATAGATCACGAAGACCTGTTCTTCCATCAGCAACGGCGAGTATTGTGGCTGCTTCAGGAGCTCGGTCAGACGCGCACCACGGTTCAGCAGGCGCTGAGTTGCGGCGTCGAGGTCAGAGCCGAATTTCGCAAAGGCAGCCATTTCGCGATACTGAGCGAGTTCACCCTTCATCGAACCGGCGACCTTCTTCATCGCCTTGGTCTGAGCAGCCGACCCCACACGGGACACCGACAGGCCGACGTTCACGGCTGGGCGGATACCTTGGTAGAACAGGTCCGTTTCAAGGAAGATCTGGCCATCGGTGATCGAGATCACGTTCGTCGGGATGTAGGCCGACACGTCGTTGGCCTGGGTTTCAATGATTGGCAGGGCCGTCAGGGAGCCGTTGCCAGCCGCATCGCCCATTTTGGCGGCGCGCTCAAGCAGGCGGCTGTGAAGGTAGAACACGTCGCCCGGATAAGCTTCGCGACCTGGAGGACGACGCAACAGCAGGGACATCTGGCGATACGCCACAGCCTGCTTGGACAGGTCATCATAAATGATCAGGGCATGCATGCCGTTGTCGCGGAACCACTCACCCATGGCGCAGCCGGTGAAGGGTGCAAGGTACTGGAGCGGAGCCGGCTCGGAAGCCGTTGCGGAGACGACGATCGTGTAGTCGAGGGCGCCGCGCTCTTCGAGTGTCTTGACGACCTGGGCCACGGTAGAACGCTTCTGACCGATAGCGACATACACACAGAACAGCTTTTCGCTTTCGCTCTTGGCGGCGTCATTGGTTGGCTTCTGGTTCAGGATGGTGTCGATACACACGGCGGTCTTGCCGGTCTGGCGATCACCAATGACGAGTTCGCGCTGACCGCGGCCAACCGGGATCATGGCATCAATAGCCTTGATACCCGTCATCATGGGCTCGTGAACGGATTTGCGCGGGATGATGCCCGGGGCCTTTACGTCAACACGTGCGCGCTCAGCAACGTCGGTCAGCGGGCCCTTGCCGTCGATTGGCTCACCCAGCGGGTTCACGACGCGACCGAGCAGGCCTTTGCCTACCGGCGCGGCCACGATCTCGTCGAGACGTTTGACGGTGTCGCCTTCCTTGATCGAACGGTCGTCGCCGAAAATCACGACGCCGACATTGTCGCTTTCAAGGTTCAGCGCCATGCCTTTGATGCCGCCGTCGAATTCAACCATTTCGCCAGCCTGTACGCTGTCGAGACCGTAGATGCGGGCGATACCGTCGCCAACTGACAGAACCTGACCGACATCGGAAACTTCAGCTTCAACGCCAAAGTTTTCGATCTGCGATTTCAGGATGCCCGAAATTTCTGCTGGTGAGATGTCCATCGAGCTACTCATGCTCCCTTCATGGCGGTGTTCATGCGATCAAGTTTGGCAGCAAGGCTTGCGTCAACGAGCTGAGAGCCGATGCGCAGCTGAATGCCGCCGATCAGCGAGGGATCAACCTCACTGGACAATTCGACCTCGCCGCCAACGGCCTTTGCGAGGATAGATTCGATACGCTGGCGCTCGGCACCAGACATTTCCTTTGCGGTTCGAACAACGGCGCGCTTCACGCCGCGCTGTTTCGCATACAATTCGTCAAAGGCGATTTGGGCACCCAGAACATCCTGAGAACGGCCATTGCGTGCCATTACGCCCACGAAATTCACGAGAAGTCCGGAGAAGCCGGCCTTTTTCATGATTGCCGACAGGCCAGAAACTTTTTCATCTGCAGAAAAGGCCGGAGACGCCATCAGTGTGGCGAGGTCTTTAGCCTCTCCCGGGAGCTTTGCAAAAGCCTGAAAATCCTTGTGGACACTGGCGAGCTCACCCTTGTCCTGAGCAAGGTCGAACAGAGCGCTGGCATAGCGCCGGGCAGCTTCGCTCGCTTGTGTCACTTTAGATGCAGCCAAGGTTCTGTCGTCCGTGGTTGAGTCGGCCAAATCGACCGGAAATACAAAGCAAGGCACCGCACCCTTCGGCACGCGCCCATACAAACTGTGCGCCGCTTAGCATCAGTCTTTCAGCCTGACAACAGAGCCAAAGACGCAATGTATGCGGCGAAATGGCATTCACTGCAAAACCATGGGCTTACAGGAAAGAGTAAGGATCAATGTCGACTGACATCCTCACCGCATTTGGCAGCCTCAACCGAGCGATCCATGCTGCCATATAGGCTGAAAGGTCAATGTTCTTGGGCGATTTCACGAGAAAGCGCCGACGGTGACGGCCCCTGAGCACGGCGATTGGAGCGGGCGCTGGCCCGAAAACCTCCACGCCCTCACCATTGGGCGCTTGCTGTATGATTTGCAGCGCGATTTCATCCACTTGCTGCGCAGACGGCGCAGACAGAATCATTGCGGCGAGTCGTCCAAATGGCGGGAGGCCAAGTTCCGCGCGAACTTCCCGCTCGATCTGCAAAAATCCGTCACGGTTATTGTCGGCCAGCGCCATCATGGCAGGATTGTCGGGCGCATAAGTCTGAACCAGTGCGCGCCCGGGGCGCTCGGCCCGCCCTGCCCTGCCCGCAACCTGGCTGAGCAATTGGTAGGTCCGCTCACCAGCGCGCAAGTCTCCGCCCTTCATGCCGCTGTCAGCATCTACAACACCAACCAGGGTAAGATTTGGGAAATTGTGTCCCTTGGCCACGATCTGCGTGCCGATCAGGACATCAATTTCACCCTGCTCCATTCGTTCCACGATGCCGCGCGTCGCTTCGCCACCCTGTGCAGTATCGGAAGAAAAGATTTCGATGCGTGCGTCCGGCAGCAGGGTTCTGACCTCTTCGGCCACGCGCTCGACGCCCGGCCCAACCCCCATCAGCGAGTCAGCGGCCCCGCAATGGGGACAGGCCTTTGGCTTGGGAATGGAATAGCCGGTCACATGACACACCAGACGCCCCGTATAACGGTGCTCGGTCAGCCAGTTCTCTGTACCGGGTGTCTTTAAACGTTCACCGCAACTCTTGCAGAGCACCAGGGGGGCGTAACCCCGGCGGTTGAGAAACAAGAGAGTTTGTTCGCCCACCGCCAGCGTTTCCTGCATGGCATGTATCAGGTGAGGCGACAGCCAGTGATTTCGCTCTGGCGGCGCGCGGCGCAAGTCAACCAGATCAACATCCGGCAATCGTGCAGCACCCGGACGCGCGGACAGTTGCAGGCGGTGATACCGGCCTGTCTCGGCGTTCACCACTGTCTCAAGCGCGGGCGTCGCAGAGGCAAGCACGACAATTGCCTCTTCGAGCTTCGCGCGCATCACCGCCATATCGCGCGCATGATAGGTGACTCCGTCTTCCTGTTTATAGCTGCCATCATGTTCTTCATCGATGATGATGAGTTTCAGCTTATGGAATGGCAGGAACAGGGCGGATCGCGCCCCGATTACAATGCGGGCACGACCATGCGCCACTTCCCGCCACGTCCGGCGGCGTTCCTTGTCGGACAAGCCGGAATGCCAAGGCGCCGGCTTGGCACCAAACCGCACTTCGAACCGAGACAGAATGGCCTGCGTCAGAGCAATTTCCGGCAATAGAACCAGTATCTGCGCCTCCAGGTCCGTTCGCAAAGACTCTGCGATGGCCTCGAAATAGACTTCGGTTTTTCCCGAGCCGGTGACACCATCAATCAGGAAGGTAGAAAAGCCGCGCGCGCTCACGGCCTGCTTCAACGCTTCAGCAGCCTCAGACTGTTCGTCTGTCAGCGTAGCGCCTGGCAAGTCAGGTGATGGCACATCAAACGGAAGATCTGTCTGCATGGATCGAGCCCGCAACACGCCCGCTTCAGCCAGTCCCTTCACGACGCCAGACGACACGCCTGCTGCCTCGGCAAGCGTCGAGGCAGTCTGAGCGCCCAGCTGCTCGGCTGCCTCGATCAGTTTGGTGCGGGCTTCGGTGACACGTGGGGGTGACTCACCGGTCAGGTGATAGACCGTCTCCGTAGGTGACGGCTCAAGCCCCCCCCGCGAGCGCAGCGCCATACCCAATACATGTCCCGGATGAGAAACTGTGTAACGCGCAGCCCATTGGACGAATTCCCGCATGGCAGCCGTCATGGCTGGCGTTGGATAGACTCCACCCACGTCTTTCAGTTTCCGACCTTCGCCTGCACTGTCTGGCAATAACTCCAGTACAACGCCCAGCCGTTCATACTTGCCGAGCGGCGCCGCGACATAAGAGCCTTCCTGAACGTCGAGCCCGTCCGGAACCGCATAATCGAATGGTTCGGGCAACGGCAATGGAAAGAGAATCCGGGCGACAGGCATGGGCAATTCCCTAGCGCGTCCCCCTTATAGTGTCGAACCCCTCTCGACATTCGCAGGCGTCAGCGAAACTCCACACCTTCAAACTCACCACTCTGTCGCCAAGCGGAAATATGTGCAAAATAAGCGCGCGGGCCGCCCGGATGCCCAACCGCATACTTGTTCAGTTCCGTCAGGCCCTTGCCTTCATTGTTGTAGTAACCGGGCGTACAGTCGGGGGATCCGATCATCATGCCAGAACCACTCAGCACAAGGTCGACCCAGGCATCCTGAGCCGTGTCGGTCGGCTCGACTTCAGAAAATCCATTTTTCTCCGTGTGCGACACAATCGCGGAGATGGTGTTTGCATGGTCCACGATGTTATGCGGCACATTGGAGATCAGGTTCGCTGCCTGACTTGGCTGGACAATGAAGGCGTTTGGAAACCCGTGAACCTGATTGCCATGTAGCGTGCGCATACCGTCACGCCAACAGTCCGAAAGTATCTGCCCGTCCCGACCGACAAGATCAAAGCCAGCGCGCGATGTATAGGTCGACCCCACCTCGAAGCCCGACGCATAGATGATGCAATCGACTTCATACTCCAAACCATTGGCGACCAAACCCGTCTCGGTTATCCGCTCAACTCCCTGACCGTCTGTGTCGACGAGTTGCGTGCCCGGCTCGTTGAATGCTTGCAAATAGGAGTCGTGAAAGCACGGACGTTTGCAGAGTTGACGGTACCACGCTTTCAGCTTGCCTGCGGTTTCGGAATCTTCGACGATAGAATCCACGCGGCTACGGATTTCCTCCATCTTTTCAAAGTCGGCATCTTCGAAGGCAACCATCATATTTTGGGGCGTCCACTCACTCGGGGGAAGCGCCATGACTTTCTCGCGGATGCGGCGCGATAATTCGGTCCAGCCGTCCATTACGAGATCTGTCTCCGGCAAGCCCTGCGACTGGTTTTCCACGAAATTGTCGTACCAGCGCTGTTGCCAGCCCGGCCCCGCGACTTCCTTGAACCAGTCCGGGTCAATAGGCGCATTGTTCCGAACGTCCACGGAGGATGGTGTACGCTGGAACACCAGCAATTGTTTCGCTGACCTGGCCAGGTGCGGTACGCACTGGATCGATGTGGCGCCCGTCCCGATCAGTGCGACCCGCTTGTCGGCAAGCTTGTCCATATGAGCACCGGACGGATCGCCGCCGGTATAGTCGTAGTCCCACCGACTGGTGTGAAACGCCTTTCCGCCGAACGATTCAATACCGGGGATGCCGGGCAGTTTCGCGACGTGCAGCGGCCCGGTCCCCATACCCACATATTTTGCCGTGAATGCATCGCCGCGAGAGGTGCGCACCAGCCAGTGACTCGCGGCATCATTCCATTCCAGCGCCGTTACTTCGGTATGGAATAGCGCCTTGTCGTAGAGATCGAACTGCGACGCGATGCGTTTGCAGTGGTCTCGGATTTCCGGGGCATGGGCGTATTTCTCGGTGGGCATATGCCCTGTCTCTTCGAGCAGGGGCATATAGATCATCGACGCTGTATCACATTGCGCACCCGGATAGCGGTTCCAATACCAGGTGCCGCCAAAGTCGCCGCCTTTTTCGACAATTCGGACATCATCAATACCGGCCCGTTTGAGCCGAGCGCCGACAACGAGGCCGGCAAACCCACCACCAATAAAGGCAAACTTCACATGATCTGTTACAGGCGCCCGCTCGATCACGGGCATATGGGGATCATCGGACAGGTCTTCGAATTCTGCCAATCGCTTATACTGGGCGTTTCCCTCGGGCCTGATCCGCTTGTCACGCTCGTCGCGGTACTTTTGCTTGATCTTGTCCTTGTCCAGCGCGGTAATGCTCATTTCCTACCCCATAAGTATGCGGATTAGGTCCGCTTATAGGATCAACTTGCCTACCTTCCCCAAACGGAAATCAAGCAGGTTTCAAGTTCAAAATGGCGCGTTCTATTTCCTGCAAGAGATCTGCCCTGGAGGGGCCTGTCATGCCTTCATCATCAGCCACTTCAAGCATCCTTACATCATAAGCCCAGCGATGCAGCAGTTCGAGCTTGATCTCGTCCGAACAGGATGTCCGCATGAGGTCACCGACCGAATGGAATACAGACGCGGGATCGAGCATTGCCGCGTCGAGGTCGATGTCCAGC
>Ga0098057_1000436_pt1 | contig 14421 bp, 20 predicted proteins | sample 18_taG_FD_77072 | JGI IMG/M metagenome (GOLD analysis project Ga0098057, IMG submission 77072) | Marine viral communities from the Subarctic Pacific Ocean - 18_ETSP_OMZAT15316 metaG | ecosystem: Environmental > Aquatic > Marine > Oceanic | place: Pacific Ocean | collected 2015-01-19 | reverse complement strand
GTAACATTTAAATATGGCAAACCCTCTTATTTCATTAAGAAAACTTGTGAGAATGAGCAAAAGGCTCATGAATTTCAAGAAGGATACCAAGCAGTGGCAAACTTGGAGAATCCTAAAGACAGGACTACCCTTTATCTTGTATCACATACGTTTCATCATAAGGTGGCTTGATATGTGTGCTTGTGAAGGTTGCCGAAATGGTACAAAATGCGTGAGGGAAAAATGACTGACTTTAACTGGACTACAACAATAGACATTTTAGGACAGATAGCTTACGGCAATATGTTCAATGCGAATGTAACACCGATAATGGCTAAAAGTGAATTAAAGAGAATGGCTCAACAACATGATTTATTGATAGATGAAAAAAAATATAAAATAAGTTATCTGCCTAAATATGATTTAGTTAAATTAACTACAGATTTAGAACCGAGAGGAGACAGGATAATATGACTAAAGCAACGCAATGGGGAAAACTGGTGGTGAAACCTGCAAAACTTGGTCGTGCCACATCTGAAGAATTTTTTAAGATTGTAAAGACTGTCAACTTCATTCCTGAGAATAAACTCATAAGCAAGGGAAGGCTCGAGGATATGTTGGCGAAGAAATCATTTTCCGTGAGGGGGAATGTGTATTATCTTGATGTGGAGATTTTATATGGATAAACAATGCCCTAAATGTCTTGGCAGTGGATTCATCAAGACGAATTGGGAAGCCGAGCCAGTGGTTTTCAAGTGTGATTGTCGTAATGATGAAGTAAAAAAGAAAAGAACTGTTGGCTCTGTGTGCAACAGCTTTGACAAAGCCATAGCCAACGCCCAAGATGAAAATTTTAAACTCATCTGGTGGAAGAAGAAGCTGCAATTCATCAATAAATATACGCCTAAATTATTGACATATAACAATAATTTTGGTACAATGCATTAAGATTGAGAAATGTGTATTCTCAATTAAAAAATATTCAAAATAATTTGGATTAATTTTATATAAAATCATTACACAAAGAAAAGGGTCTATGCTTATTTTGTAATAAAATTAATGTTAATACAATATGTAAATAAAAAGGGGTGGCTTAAAAACCACCCCTTATTTTTTTTTTATTTTCCCTTATATCAATATCACAGCAATAATCAAAACGCCACAGGCGACTTGAAGTGCTATGTATACGACAGCAGAGAATTTTAATTTATTCATAGCACAATCCTCCTTGCTTAATTATAGTGTACACCTTATTAATTCTTATGTCAAATTAATCAACACATATTCTAACACACAAAGATACTACGTTCATCAGCCTCATCAGCCTGATATATAATTGACGCATAACACATAATAATATATACTATAATCAAGAAAGGAAAATATTGTTATGAGTGAAAAACACAAAGTTAGAAAAGAAATCTCCAAGATAGATAATATTTTTCATCAAAAGAGAGTTCTTAACCAAGTGGCTCGTGAGACAAACTTTACCTATGTCGTGCCGAATAAATATAAATTTCTTGGCATTAAAAAATATGTGAAGAATGTTTCCAATCGTATTAATGCCCAGAGAATATGGGAGAATACGTTGAATCCCATTATCATATAAAATGATTTAGTCAGCCAAAGCCCAAAGCAAAGGGCATTAAAGTCGCTCATTGAGTAAGGGTTGATGACAGCCCCCCAAGTATTAGTTTACTCGGGGGGTTTTTGGTTTCTGTCTCAACGGCAGATTATATTATATATATATATTTTCAAAACACCTCCAGGAATGTTTATTTCATTTCCGAGTTCGGAACACTTGACAAGTTAATGGACTTGGCGGGTGCAAAATGTTAATATGTGTAATGATTAAAAATATGGTTTTTTTAATTAAAATAAATTTTTTAAAAATAGGATGTATATGTCTATAGATAAAAAAACTCTTTCAACTGGAATTTATAACAATCTAGTTGAAGGGAAAGAAGGATTGTTACAGGCAATAGGTGCAACTATGCAACTGGCTTTCAGCTTATGGCAATCTAGGGAATTAGATGTCATAAAAAAATTACAAGTTAATGGTTTTATTGACTCTAAAAATCAAGCCGAAAAATGCACTAGCTTTATTAGTGACCATGCTATTGAGTTAGTTAACGCTGGTTATCAATCAGTTGAAAAGAAAAAAGATTTAATATTTACTGATATTGATAACTTTAAGAAGGACGAACCTGAAATGCTTAGAATACTTAGAGACAGTTTACCAGTCGCTATGTATTTAATTGATAGCGGTTGTCCTGTTGCTGACAGTGAGGAAAGTTATTTCACTGTTATTAAAAACAGACCTTCAAAATTAAATGTAAATAAAAGTCACTTGTCTAAAGTAAAAGACATGACTAAAAAATTTAATAGTGATGGCTTAGCAATCTTTGGTTGCTCATTCAGTGACCTGCAAAAAATGTCTAACTACTGGTTTTTTAAAGACAGTGAACCAGTAGACGCAAAACACCCTGTCCATGCATTGGCTGACAAGTTTAACGAAGTGTTAAACAATAAGACTGATGAGGAAACAGGGAAGCTTAAGAGCTTAATTGGTGAAAAATGGTCGAGCACCATTAAAGCCATTGTTAAGACTGTTAAACAAAGTTTAACACAGTTGGATATTGAAGATTGTAATGATGAGATTGAGGACATCATTCAGCACATACAAGGTCTGACTGGTTTTGGTTCTGATAATATGAAACTTGATGAGCCAATTAAATTAATCGGGACAGTGCATTTTGATTATAATAAAAATGCAATCATTGCTCGTGATAACGTAAAGGATTTAAGAATAATTCCTCACGTTACTAAAAACGTAGTAAGTAAATAAATATTATAGGGGGGTTAAATTAATAACCCCCCTTTTTAATTTAAGGGATAAAATGATAACAAAAAAACAATTTTATTACTTACCAATAACTGAGAATGAAATTTCATTCTTGTCAAATTGGTTAGAAGAAGACTTAATGATTGATAAAAAATCTGATAATGGTCTTAATGGTAAAATAATAAAGTATATGAATAATATTGTTAACAGGTTAGACGTATTAAAAAAATCTTTAACATTTAATAAACCATTAAAAAATCAAGAATTGAGTTTTAAAGATAAAAAAAAGAACTTAATAAAATTCATTAATAATAGTAGTTTATTTGAAACTCTAGCTGATTGGCAAAAAGATTTTAAAACTACTACTAGATGTAAATGTGGTGGTTCTCATATTGACCCTACGCCCACTGATTATGATTATTCTGTGTTTTCTTCAGAGTTTTTTAAAATTAAAGATAGCATAAAAGAATTATAATTTAATACTTAAACAAACAACAGACCCCTGAATTAATTTCAGGGGTTTTTTTTGTGTCGGACGCTTCAGCTAACTGTTAAGCACATTAACATGCATGCACTTTGTTAATCTATTTGATACTTTTTGTAGTTCTGTCTGTCAGATTTAATATACGTTAAGTTATTTTAAAGTAGCACCTGGCCCGATTATTACGTTAAAGAGCTGCTGGTGCTGTCATGGCTCTGGCTCCAGTCTTTCAAATATTTATTTATTTCACCAAATAAAAATAAAATATAATAAACAGGGTGCAGGGGTACAGGGGGGGTAGGGGGGTATTCATATACAACTACATGTGAAAATACCCGGAAAGCATTGTAAACTTGTCAAGCCATACTTTGGGATAATTTGAAGACCATTATAAGTATACCTTAAGGGGTGGTATAGGTGTAGGCCCACCGGGTATCCCCTAGTACTATTATACACCTGTTTTTGAATTTGTCAAGTAAAAAATGCATATAATTGAAATTATTTTCATTTACACCTTTAAAACCCCTTGTATGGGCCGAAAATGAATAAAAAGTAAAAAAAAATGCATAAAATCAAAAAAAAAGACTTGACAAATCTGAAATAAGGTGTATAATGGTAGGTATATGTTTTTTTAAGGCAAGGTGACACACTCATACTTACATATGCATAAAGGTCATACGCCGAAAGCATGTACATAATTAATATTTCCTTAAGGAGTATTAGTATCTCATTGGTGGGAGGGAAACTCACCACTCTGCATACAGCAGAAAACACGAGTTTCGTTCAATATTATCATATAACACCAATGGGAGAAATGGTTTCCCAGTGGTATCTAATTTTTACATACAGGGAGAGCAGAATGGTAACAGAAAACATGATTACAGAATTAACGCAAACCGTCTCCAACCTTAAAAAGGACGTGGACGTATTAAAAGAGGATAAGAACTACTTGTATAAGAAGTTAGAGAAGGCCTATGACGACAGAATTGAGCTTAGGGCTGAAAATCACAAGTTAAAATCTAAAGTTAACGGACAGACAACGGAAGAGGAGGAGTGCATTGCTTGCAGTGCATAGATAACTATGGCGTATACATATGCAAAGCCTACGAAAAAGGTGAAAACCAAGAAGGAGACGGAGAGAAAGAGCAAGTATAATCCAAAGACAAAAGTTAAGACGGCACGCACGGCCCGTGGTAAATACACATTGCCTCGTAAAGGCTTTATGAGGTAATAATGCCCAGTTCTTCTAATTATGTTAGAAACTATAAAAAAGAATACGGCAATGATTCTTCAAAGAGAAAAAAGAACAGGGCCTTGAATAACAAGGCGAGGCGTATCATGAAAAGAAAAGGCCTTGCGAAAGTAGGAGATAATAAGGATGTTTCTCACGTTGATAATAATCCAAGAAATAATGCCTCTTCTAACCTTTCTGTAAAAGCGAAAGGGGCGAACAGGTCATACGCACGCACACGCAAGGGTAAAAGGAAGTAATGAATAATTGTAAAAAATGTGAACACGGATGCCATTGTTCTGACGGTGGTTCCTGCACGTCTTGTGAATGCAAGGATTGTGACTGTCAAGGAATTAATGCTACACAGGATGAGGAGTTAAAGCCTCAATATAACGATGCCAATCTATGAATATGAAAATAGAAAAACCGGAGAACGGTTTACGGAAAATCTACCTATCCATAAAAGAAACTTTCCGTGTCGCAATTCTTTTGTCAGAAGAGTTATATCTGCTCCTAAAATATCTCTTATATCAGATATGGGTGGAAAAGAGGACAAGGCGAGGGAACAATTAATGCAATCGGCGGAAAAAGGCTACAGGGAACGGGAAGAAAAAAATATTAAAGTGCCGGATTGGGCGAAGGAAAGACGGGAGAAATCAAAGCAAAAGCGTCAATGGCTGTAAGCAAGGAAATGTCAAAGGCGTGGGATGGTTTTCTTCTCTTTGTATTGCAATGGTCTTGGCAGGAAAGTAATATATATCCCTATAAGAAATCAAAGGTCTTTTATCACGGCCCACGAATAGAAGGAATGAATTTAGTAAAAGATGAGCATACTCGCACAAAAAAAAAGAAACAAGGAGCTGACAGATAAACAGGAGAAATTCCTGACTGCATTATTCGGGGAGGCTCAAGGAAGTCCCCAGAAGGCGGGTGAACTTGTCGGTTATCACGCTCAGACATGGCCGAAGGTCATCAAGGCGTTGAAGAATGAAATTATTGAACAGGCGGAAAATGTACTGGCGGCCCATTCGCCCAAGGCGGCGATGAGCATGGCACAGGCGTTGGACGCTGATGGCACTATCCCCCAAGCCAATATTCGCATGGAAGCGGCCAAACAGATACTTGACAGGGTCGGCATTGCGAAGAAGGAAAAAATTGACATAGAGGCAAAGATTCAACATGGAATATTTATTTTGCCGGCAAAGGAGATAGAGAATGTCGTTAATGCAGAAGACACGCAAGGGTAATACAGTACCGTTTGGATATAAATTAAAGGAAGATAATCACAGTCTGGAGCCGATACCAGAGCAACTGGATGCCTTGGAAAAGGCGAAGGAGTATCTAGAAAATTCCTCTTATCGTGAAGTGGCCCAGTGGGTCAAGGCGAAGACGGGAAGATATATTTCGCATGTGGGTTTGATAAAGGCCATTAACAGGAGAACCTGATGAATGAAATACCTCCTCCAAAGCCAAAGAAACCCCAAGGTGTAAAAAGAAAAAAAGGACTTCAAGAGGATTTAGAAAAGGCACGAAGGGCAACTCGCCTGTCCATCAGGAAACAGGAAGCGAAAATTGAGAAGACTCATGCTAAATACAAGTTAGCTAAGTCATCGGCTGAAAGTAAAAAGAAAAGTTTAAAGGAAATTAATGAAGCTCTGAATGGAACAGAGACGACATTAGTGGATGAAGGTGTTTTACGTGAAACACCGGATAATGTTCAGAAGTTTGTCAATAATCAGGATATTATTTTCAAGCCCAATGAAGGCCCGCAGACGGCGTTTCTAGCTTCATCGGAACGGGAAGTATTCTATGGCGGGGCGAGAGGCGGAGGAAAATCCTACGCCATGCTTGTAGACCCTTTACGGTATTGTCATAAAGACCAACATAGGGCATTATTACTAAGACGTTCCATGCCGGAACTAAGGGATATGATTACGCATTCACAGCGATTATATCCAAAAGCATTCAAAGGTGCTAGATGGAGAGAACAGGAAAAAGAATGGCGTTTTCCATCCGGTGCTAAAATTGAATTTGGTTATGCAGAGAATATGACAGATGCTCTGCGTTACCAAGGTCAATCATATACGTGGATAGGAATTGATGAATTACCACAATATCCAACTCCCGAAATATATAACTTTTTACGTTCCTCCCTAAGAAGTGTAGACCCTGACATACCCGTGTTTCTCCGTGCAACAGGAAACCCCGGTAATATCGGGTCATTGTGGGTACGAGAAATGTTCGTAGACCCCGCAAAACCAAATACTCGTTTTCAAGTATCGGTGGATACGCCTACGGGAAAACGGGAAATATCAAGACGATTTATTCCTGCAAAATTGCAGGATAATCCATACTTGATGCAGACAGAAGATTACTATATTATGTTGGCTTCCCTGCCGGAAGTTCAGCGTAAGCAGTTCTTGGAAGGAGACTGGGATGCTTTTGAAGATTCATCATTTCCTGAATTTAATAAAGTTATCCATGTGGTCGAACCTTTTGACATACCTAAAGGTTGGTATCGTTTTCGTTCTTGCGACTGGGGGTATTCTTCTCCTGCTTGTTGCTTATGGTTCGCTATTGACTGGGATAATAATCTTTGGATTTATAGGGAACTGTATACGAAGAAAGTGACGGCGGATGAATTTGCCAGAAAAATACTGGAAGCGGAACATGGAGAATTTATTCGATACGGCGTTCTTGATTCATCAACATGGGCGAAACGAGGTGATGTTGGGCCAAGTATTGCCGAGACGATGATTCGAGAAGGATGCAGATGGAGACCATCAGACAGGTCGCCTAAAAGTCGCATCAATGGAAAACTGGAAATTCATAAAAGACTGAAAGTAAATAAGGAAAACGAACCAACAATAAAATTTTTTTCTAATTGTAGAAATTTAATTAGAACATTGCCCCTGCTACCACTGGATAAGCATAATCCAGAAGATGTGGATACGAATGCGGAAGACCATTCTTATGATGCATTACGTTATGGATGTATGAGTAGACCGATGCATCCTTATATAATTAATGAGCTTTTTAAAAGGTCAAAGGATGAAAAGTTTAAACCGGCAGATAGGGTATTTGGGTATTAATGTGATAGGAAAAAAAATTACTATGCCAGAATCAATAAAGATTGGCTATCGTGATTACAAGTTAGAAAAATGGAAACAGACTGTCGCCAGTGCGAATGACGCACACGGGCAGTTTTTTTCAAAAGAAGGTATAATAGGTTATACTGAAGAGGAAAAAGGAGTTTCTCACGCTAATACAATATTACATGAAATACTACATGCTATAATATATCAATGGAATATTGAATTGGGCGAGAAAGAAGAAGAACATTTAGTAAGTGCGTTATCAAATGGACTAACAACTGTTTTAGTAGATAATCCAAATTTAATGGATTATATAAAAAATAAAATAAAGGAGGGCTAAATGCCGCAACCAGTATTGACAAAATATAAACAGGGTGACCTTGGTAAGCCCTATCCTAAAGTAAAGGATAAGAAGAATATAAATTTATCAGCACATGGCGGAGAGGCCGATGTTGATATTGCAACTAAGGATTATCCAACCAAGAAAAATGACCATGTTCAAAAATCTTTTTGGGACATGGCAAATCAAAAAGATTATTAGGAGGAAATAATGCCACAACCAATTATGACAAAATATAAGCATGGTGAGTTAGGTGCAGACTACGGTAAAGCACCAAAAGAAAAACTTCAAGCTTCTATGACGAAAAAATATAAGCAGGGAGAATTTTCTGATGCAGGAGGAAAAGCACCAAAAGAAAAACTTGCTTCATGGTCTAAAGAAAAAATTAAGCACGGCTCATTCAACAGCTAAAAATAATGGCAGTAGAAATTGGAGTTGATGCAGTTAATGAGCAAGAATTTAATAATCTTGCGGCAACAGTAAAACAAAGATTTGAAAAATCAGAAAATGCTCGTCAATTTGATGAGAAACGATGGTTAAAGGCTTACCGCAACTATAGGGGAATCTATGGAAGTGACATGGCTTTTACGGAAAAAGAAAAGTCAAAAGTTTTTGTTAAAATTACAAAAACAAAAGTACTAGCTTCCTTTGGACAAATTATAGAAGTTTTATTTGGTTCAGGTAAATTTCCATTGGGAATTGAACCTACGCCTGTTCCAGAAGGTATTGCAGAATACGCCCATTTAAAACCACAAGGCATGAAAAAAGAATCAAATGGTTCTGCAGCAGGCATTTATGGTTATGATGGCGATGGAAGAGACATACCTGCAGGAGCAACGGCTGACATACTAGGTGGATTGGCGGAAGAATTTCAAGAAGCGGGATTTGAAAAAGGCCCCGCTCCGGATTTAAAAACAATGCCACAGATAGAACCGGCTGCCATGGCGGCATCGGAAATGGAGAAGTATGTCCACGACCAACTGGATGCAACAAGTGCCATAACAGTTTTACGTCATGTATTTTTTGAAATGGCGTTACTTGGAACGGGTGTTCTCAAGGGGCCATTTAATTATGAGCAACTTATTAATAGATGGATGGAAAATCCGGAAACAGGTTCACGGGATTATGTTCCGTCATCAAAACTTGTTCCTAAATTAGAGGCGGTATCGTGTTGGGATTTTTATCCTGACCCAAATGCTGTAAATATGGAAGATGCTGAATACGCCATTCAGCGTCATATTTTAAATCGTTCTCAAATGAGGGATTTAATTAATAGACCATTATTTCGAGAAGATGCCATTCGCAGATGCTTTGAAATGGGATATAGTTATACTCCTCGTGCATTTGAATCTTCCTTGCAAGACAGGGAGAATATGAATGAGTTTGAAAAAGACAGATTTGAAGTCTATGAATACTGGGGCATCATGGATAAGGCATTTGTTGAAGAAGCAGGTCTTCCAATTGAAATGGAAGATGACTTGGATGAAGTTCAAGTTAATGCGTGGGTGTCAGCAAGTGGTCAAGTTTTACGACTAACATTAAATCCGTTCACACCTGAACGACTACCTTTTTCTGTTTGTCCTTATGAACTGAATCCTTATCAATTTTTTGGTGTGGGCATTCCGGAAAACATGGATGATTCACAACAAATTATGAATGGCCATGCAAGAATGGCTATTGATAATTTGGCCTTGGCGGGCAATTTAGTATTTGATATTGATGAAACGATGTTAGTTCCCGGACAGGACATGTCCGTATATCCGGGTAAGATATTCAGGCGACAAAGCGGTATGCCGGGACAATCCATTCATGGATTGAAATTTCCAAATACGGCTACTGAAAATATGATGATGTTTGACAGATTTCGTCAATTGGCTGATGAATCAACGGGAATGCCATCCTATTCACATGGACAAACGGGTATTCAATCAACAACACGGACAGCCGCAGGTATGTCCATGTTAATGGGTGCATCAGCATTAAATATTAAAACTGTCATTAAGAATATAGACGATTATTTATTACGCCCTCTCGGAGAATCTTTATTTTCATGGAATATGCAATTTAATGATGATTCTCCAAAAATTGTAGGTGATATTGAAATACGAGCACGAGGAACATCTTCACTGATGCAGAAAGAAGTAAGGTCTCAGCGATTGATGACATTCATGCAGACAGCATCGAATCCTTCCCTTGCACCATTTGTAAAATGGCATACAATATTGCGTGAAATTGCTAAAACATTGGATATTGACCCTGAAAAGGTCATTAATGACCCTGAAAAGGCGGCAATATTCGCACAAATAATGGGGATGGTAAATGGAATTAAAGAAAATGCAGGCAATGGTGGGCAACCCCCAGTGGGGCAGACTGGAGGAGCACCTGCGGGAGCAAATCCAAACGACCCAACAGGCGTTGGAGGTGGCAACATCGGAGTTGGAAGTGTACCGCAATCAGGGGAAACTGGTTTCTCTGCGGCAACTCCTCAACCTACGAGACCAACTTAAAAGGAAAAAATAAATGGCATTAACACCATGGGTAACACCGGGAAGAGTACAAAATCCACATTTGGAATCTGTATATAATTCTGTTACAAATACATGGGATATTAATCCGGTAAATGTTTCTCCATATAATTATGGAACATTAGCCACTACGTCACAGGCTTATCAAAATATTAATGTGGGAATACCTACTACGTATAATCAGTATTCTGGATGTCCTGCAGGACATATCATGGGAGCGGATGGCGTATGCCGTTTAGACCCTAATTGGATTGGAGCAGGTACTACTACAGGAACAACAACAGGTACTACTACAGGAACAACAACAGGAACAACAATACCAGAAGACCAGACACCATTTACACCCTCTAACGTATATCAAGGTGTTACACAAGACGCTGACCCTGATGTAGGAACGGCAGGTCAGTGGACAGGTCAAGTTACTGGTAATACTTATGCAAATCTTAAAGGTGGTTGGAATAACTGGTCAGATGAAGCTTTTTATGATTATGGATTAGATAAGGGATACTTCACGGAAGCGGGCGGCTTGGTCGGTGCGATGCAGACAACGGCGGAAGGAATGATAGGTTCTCTAGGCCAATGGGCCAATGATAAAAAATTTCAAGCATGGTTAAGTGATGCTCAAAAAAAAGGTATTTTTGAACTCAGTTATGATACGGAAGGTGTTCTTGAAAGTGCCAAATTACTGAAAAAACGAGGCCCTCTTGCTAATGAATGGGGCGGCGGCATGTTGGAAGACATTGCTGAAAAAACAAAAGAAACTTCAGAACAAATTTGGCAAAGTTTAGTAGCAGAACCATTTTCCAGAGACGTAAAAGAATTTCCTGTATATGATACCAGAACAGCAAGTGTTCCAGTTGATGGCACGGAAGAAGCAACAAAACTTGCACTAAAAGCTACTAATGACCTGCTTGAGGATGAATATCGAAGACAAGAAGAATGGAATGCAACAGGTTATTATACAAATCGAAGTGGTGAAAAATTTGGGCCGGGGTCAGAGATAGGACTTGAAAGGGCCAAAGGTTCACAACTTATAGAAGATTTAGAAAAAGAAAAAGCGGCATTTGAGGAGCAATTAGAGACAGGTAATTTTCACGTAATACAACAAGAACAAATGTTTGACCCGTTATTTCCAAATGAAGATGGAACTGTTGGAAAATGGGTAAAAAAATCACCGGGCTTAATGGCTGAAAAAGAAAGACGAGGACGTTCTAAAAAATTATTGGCAGAAATGGAAGCTGCAAAAAAACCTGCAATACAGGAATTAAAAAAACCTGCCTTGTTAATAGGCACGATTGAAGGAAATAAGGCTAATAACATGATTCATGCTCAATCGGGACAATATGTTGGTTCTTCTGTATACAAAAATCCTGATAACGGACATTACCAACAAGATGGTAAATTTGTATTTGATAGTAATGGAGATGGAAAAGCTGATTCTGTAGCATCTAGAGGTTCCATGTCTGATTCCATTTATGCAATGGCTAATGGAACTGCAGTGGATTCTGTTTTGGACAGGACATTAAAAGATAAAGGTTCTGTTAATGTTATGAAAAAAGAAGCCAAAAAAATGAAAGATGCGGGAAAGATAACAGAAGAAGAATATAATAAGGTTACAAGTTATGGTAGTAAAAATGATTATCAAAGTGATTCAAATAATAAAACAATTCATGAAAATGGCAGTGTAACTTCTGGAAGTGATTCTTCAGGAAGTTATGCTTATGGTGATGATGTATCTGGAGTGGATATTTCAATTCCTTCTTCAGGAAGTTCTTCAGGAGACAGTAGTAGTGGCAGTGAATCTAGTAGTGGAAATGCAGGAAGTACTGGTTCTAGTAGTAAAAAAGATAAAATAATTTGTACAGAAATGTATAGGCAGACTAATCTTGATGATTGGAAAGAAGCAATGAAACTTTGGTACTTATTCCAGAAAAAATATTTAACATCAACACATCAAGTTGGTTATCATTTCCTATTCAAACCGTTTGTAAGGGGAATGAAAAAATCAAGAATATTAACGGCAATTGGTTCTCATTTTGCAAAGCAACGAACAAAGGATATTAAATATATAATGTTTGGTACAAAATTTTCATTACTGGGAAGAATGTACAGGATTATATTTGAACCAATCTGTTATATAACAGGATTACTATTAACATATAAGGAGAGACGAGCATGGCAATAGGAGCAGGCGGAGGAATCATGGCAGGGCCTATGGGCAACCCAATGGGTAACCAACCTGTTGCAGCACCTCCAGCAATAAATCAAGAACCAATAATAGCAGATTCTGGTGTACCACTGGAAGCAGAAATTGGAAAAGAAAGAATGGGTGAATCATCACAATTAGCACAAGCAGTTGCTAATGTATCACCAGACGCAAAAGAAAGTTTAACAAATATTACAAAAGGTCAAGCAGAAGCAATAATACAAGTCTTGGCTAATTTAGGAATTAGTCCAGAGGAATCAAATGCTGTATTTGCAAATATGGATTTGAAATCTGGATTAATTATTCCAACAGAAGATGTTTTATCAGACCCGGAAGGAGTTAAGTCAAAAATTGACCAATTCGTTCTGGCAATGGCTAATAAATCTGATGAAGGAATGATGGCCACCAATGTACCAAGTGGTGCAGAGGCGGCAACAATGGACAGGCGACCTGCACCGGCAATGGTGTAGCCCCTAACAACTCAAGGGCCACCTGTTCTTCCAACAGCACCCACAAAGGAGAATAAAATGGAAGAAGAAAAATTGGATAAAAATGAGGAAGTTACGGAAACTTCTGTTGAAGAAACAAAAGATGAAGTAACGGAATTATTAGAACCGACTCCCTATCAAAACAAATATAAAAAGGAGTTAGATAAGGAGGATTCAGAAACAGCTACCGTTCCTACGGACACTGCTTCAGACGAGGCAGCCACTCCCGATGAAGAACGCCCTGTAAACGCTGAAGAGAAGGTGTTTAAGAAAAGATATGACGACCTTAAACGCCATTATGATTCTACACTTTCAAAACATAAAGGTGAAGTTTCTATTCTTAAAAAACAGCTTGAAAACACGGATATAGTTCCGCCTAAATCGGCACAGGAACTGGAAACGTGGAAACTGAAATATCCGGATGTCTATGATATTATAAAAAGCGTAGCCATTGGAGAATCGAAGGAACAAGCAAAGTCTGTAGAAAGTAAGTTACAGAATTTAGAACAAGCTCAGACTCAACTGTCAAAGGATAAGGCTGAAATTGAACTTCTAAAAATTCATCCTGATTTTAAACAAATTCGTGAAACTAATGATTTTCATGAATGGGCTAAAAATCAAGACCAGACGATACAGTCATGGTTGTACGATAATAGTGAAAATCACATATTATGTGCAAGAGCCATTGACTTGTATAAGATGGACAAAAATTTTTCTGGTCATAAAAAATCAGACAGGGATTTAAAAAAAGAAGCGGCTAAAGTTGTAACGACTACTAAAAAAGATACAGGCAAGAATATAGGAGAGAAAAAGATTTGGAGTGTTTCTGAAATAGCAAAGTTAAAACCTCAACAATTTGTAAAAATGGAAAAGGAAATTGATTTAGCCAGACAGGAAGGTAGAATCAGTAATTAATCTTAACAGTCTATAGGAGGACTAATACTATGGCAGTAGCAAAAGGTGCTGGTTATACTAACTTACCTTCGGGTAATTGGTTACCGGTAATATACAGTCAAAAAGTCCAAAAGTTCTTTAGAACTGCATCAGTCGTAGAAGATATTACTAATACTGACTATGCAGGTGAGATTGAAAATTTCGGAGATACTGTCAACATTATTAAAGAGCCAACAATTAGTGTAAACTCTTACGTTAGAGGTGGACATATTGCTATTCAAAATTTAGCGGATGACCAACTTCAACTCGTAGTAGACCAAGCTAATGCGTTTGCTTT
>Ga0098057_1000431_pt1 | contig 14589 bp, 8 predicted proteins | sample 18_taG_FD_77072 | JGI IMG/M metagenome (GOLD analysis project Ga0098057, IMG submission 77072) | Marine viral communities from the Subarctic Pacific Ocean - 18_ETSP_OMZAT15316 metaG | ecosystem: Environmental > Aquatic > Marine > Oceanic | place: Pacific Ocean | collected 2015-01-19 | reverse complement strand
CAAAGAAAGCACTGTTATTAAAAGGCACTTTCCCACTTGTGGACTTGGGATTCGCGTAACGCATATATAGCTGATCCACATACATCGCGATATCTACATCAGTTACATTATCATTGGTTACAGTGTGATGAAAAACAATAGGGCTATAACTGGAATCTAACGCCCTATCAAGTCTCTCCACCATCTTCTCGTTAGTCCCAGTTCTATCGGCATATATCGAAGCCCTATTGGCGTCGGTGCCATACAGTACCCATGTGGGCCCAGAAATCGACATGGCGTCATTCGGAGTTTGATATTTATCATAAAAAGGATTTCCTTTATAAGTAGGACTGTTATCATTAACAAGGATATTTGCCGCTGGAAGATAAAACTTTGCTGCATACGTTTTAGTTCCTGAGCTTGTCCCTGCTGCTGTTTCGTTAAATTGTCTGCGATTTAAACCAGCGAGCTTCAGATTTGTATTAAAAGTCTGAGAAGAACATGAGAAAGAAATAGCTTTGGAGGCACCATGGCCCATTACCCCTTGGTCGCCGGTTCCATATTTTATTTCCGTACGCACTCGCTGGTAATTATAAGATTCACCTTTACTGTTTTTAACCGGCACATCGTTAAAATATATCCCTTTGCCCATATTTTCATTTAGATCTGCTCGATTAGAGAGGTGTATCAAATCTCCACGACGATCACAAAACCCCGCAATAGGACCTTCGGATATAAGATCAATCGTTTTGTAGATCCCCACTGACTCCAACTTATCAATAGAGTCATAACCCTCCTGATCAAACCCTTTAGTATCTACGTCCGTAATAAAAGGAAGTATATCTGGCCGGGTTAAACCCTTTACTTCATCATAAACCTCTTTGTTGTTTTTACGCCCTTTTGAAGTTGAGGCCGAATAAGTGGAAGCCTGATCGGTGTTCTCTCCGCCCCCTTCCTCTCCCCCCTCTTCTGCTTCTTTTTCGGGATCAGGCGCATTCTCGTCTGATCTATCATCAGGGACTAGAGGGAAAGTTACCACTACCTCTCCTTCCTCAGGGGCACCAGTGCCTGAGGTCCCTGTGTCTTCGTTGGGTTCCGGGAGTACTACCCCTCTCTCACCCCCCTCATCCACAACCTCAGTTATTTTTTCAGGAAGTTTCCCTTCCACACCCTCGTCCGCATTCCCGTCGCCGTCTCCGTTATTTGTCGCGCCAGCATAACCAGCCAATCCAGACGTACCGGCTGTACCGCCCTGTCCACCTTCAAAATAGTTGTCGTGATGAGACATATAAGTTTATTTACTTTTGTTAAATATGGCGGTTCCCTCCCCCCGTAGAACCCCCCGAATGAACGATTTCAGGGGGAGTATTTTCTATCGTTCCCCCCAGAAGATTAGCCAAGTCATTATGTTCCCATACATATTTGTCCACGTTAGTCAAACCTACCGAAATTACCGTACTCCCCACCTTGATCCTTCCATACCCCACAGGAACCACCTGTCCTTGCTGCGAAACGTTTTCAGGAGAAGAAAATATAAAAGAAGTGGTATTAACCGCCGCAGGATCATCTGTTTTTAAAAGTTTAGCTAACAACAAACTCAACCCAAAAGAAATAGCAGTGGAAATAATCGCAGATATAACAAATTCCAAAATTATAGCTGCTGTTCCCTTCACGCCAATAGCAGCAACAATAGCTCCCGCGACGGGTCCGCCTCCCGCTAACAAAGGAATGATTCTAACGTGTTTATTTTCAATGTTCTGAAACATAAACTTTTCAGCATCCACTCTCTCATCGTCAACGAAGATAGCCCAATACTGCTTGCGACGAGCATTAAAATAATTCCGCAGCTTGTTGGTGTTTGCCTCTATAGCATTAAACAGCTCCATAAAATTTCTAACCTTAAGTGTCCAAGAAGACCCTACAACTTCAGCTAAATGTCCTTCTATGGAAATTTCTGTCATATTATTTTCGCTGGGATTGCATGGGCCCTGTGGTAGCACCTCCTACATGAACGATTTCAGGGGGAGTATTGTCTATCGTTCCCCCCAGAAGATTAGCCAAGTCATTATGTTCCCATACGTACTTGTCTACATTAGTCAAACCTACCGAAATAACCTTGCTTCCTGCCAACAAACGCCCATACCCCACAGGCACCACTTGCCCTTGTTGAGCAACATTTTCAGGTCCCGAAAAAACATAACTGGTGGTTCCGGGGCCCCCTTCTGCCTCCTCATCTTCTGCTAATAGCATAGAAATTAAACTATAAATACCATAAATAATCAAAGCAACTGCTGCCACTATCACGATGGTAGCTATAACCCCCGCCGCAGCATAAGAGCCCCCAACGATGCCTATTTTCAATATCGCAGAAAAAACCGCATACCACGCAGTAACAAGTGCGCCTGCCAAAACGGGGATAACTAACAAGCTTTTCTTAATTTTTTTAAAAAAACATCCAGAACTTTCTAGGGGGACCCCATCCGCTACCAACACATAACCTTTTGAAGAGCCTAAGGCGCGCTGAAAAACATCTCCTGCATTGGCCCTAATAGCCTTAATAGCCTCTCCAACCGTAGCAACATGCAGTTTCCACTTAGGGCCTAATGCTTGCCCAGCGCGACCTTCAATAGAAACGGATATCATACCTACATTATACACTTTTAAATAGAAAAATAAATGGTTTCTTCATTTTTAGGATCGTATATAGCAAACCTATCTTCTAATGGAGAAAAAATCAAAAAAGAAATCAAAGCATTATTCGCCAACTCAATGTCCGCTGAACTTGGCTTACATGAAGTCCCGGGGTGAGAATGAAAGCAAAAATCTATTTTTTTATCCTGCGACACCTCCAGATATTTAACCGGATCAATATAAAAAGTCTTCATAGGTAAAGGCGACGAGTTTTTAACAAAAAATAAAGAGTTATGAGAAATTAAACCGCATATCTCTCTTTTATAAAAAGAAGAAATACGTTTAATATAATCCAAAAAATCTAACTTAATTGGTATATCTGTATGCTTCAATAGACGGAAACCCTCCAAAAGGAATGCCCCCTTTCCAATCCCCGAACCTCATTTTGCATGCGTGGAGAGCTTTGCTACATTGATCTTCTACCCAGTATTCTTTCTTAAAGCGAGGGTCTTGGGTTGAAGAATGGTCTTGAATACACACAAAAAGACTCACCGTTTGATCTGGCTGAATTGGCCCTACCTGTGTAGACTCTTTGGGGTCTATCGCAACAACATCTCCCTTAACATAACCTACAATTCCTGTAGCATCAGCAGGTACACTTGTTCCTGATGTTAAATTTAAATCTCCCGTAATACTCGTGCGCGTTGTTCCCTCGCTTCCAGCGGTAACATCAGACCCCCAAACACTGGTGGTTCCTGATAATTTTTGAGCTGTAGTTGGAGCATCAGCGTCCAACGTAAAGGTTCTACTTCCGCTGAATGTAATAATTTCTCCGCTCTCAAGAGCACCATTGACGGGAAGAACATCAAGGGAGGTGGCCCCATTTGAGGCGGCCGCGGACAAGGTAACCGTCACCGTTCTTTTTGCTTGGGTAGTTAATACCAATGTACCGATTTGGTCCCCTCCGCTATTGGATAATGTAAGTGTCCTGTTGGGATCAATTATCCCAGAAATAGAAGCTACAGAAAGAGTCACTGGCTGGGTAAAGCCCGCACTAAGCACGGTATCCAACGCTACAGAAATATAGGTAGGATTATAATGATAGGCCCACCTTAACCCACTCAGCCCCCAATCATTTCTGGGGTCATCAAACCTTTTGTCTTTACTGTCCGCAATAGGAATGCCCCCTATAGCCCTGTCTAATTCGCTAGTGTTACTGGCCTTGACAAAAAAATCAACTGACTCTATATTTTCATTATTTAAATCTCTTAAGGCGGTGGTGGGGCCTGTGTATGAGGGGCGCGAACCGTATTTGCATCCAATACCCCGATAGTTCCATGGGCAGTAATTCGCAATCATAATACGTGCTGGCAATTTGTAGGATTCGACCTCTAAAGGGGAAATTAATTCAAATTCAACAAAATATTTGTTTTCAGATACCTTTCTGTTAAACACATATACATCATCATCAAACTTGGATTCAGGATCTGGATTGGCAAAAGGATTGGTATTATCAGGAAAATTAACAGCGTCTATAAATTTTAAAAAAATTCTTATTCTTTTAAAAATATTTCCCACCATATCTTTTTCTCTTTTGATAAGGTCAGAAATTAAGCCGTCGGGATTGGCTACTACCAAACGAGGGCGAGGCAATGAACCGTCCCCTTTGGATTCAAAACCATCAGCCTCGATAGGCAAGCAATAATAAGTTATACCATTTAATACTATATCTTTATCGACCAACTTTCCCGCATGAAAACGCTTAATGCCCAAGTTGGACCCCGTATCAATCTCATATAATTCTATAAGGGTATCCGGAAGTAAATCTGTTATGCTCTTGTTGTGTGCTTCTGTAGACATTTTTATGAGTTAAAGAGTACGCGCCCCGCCAAACCATTGCTGTCACTCTTAAGATTTGTAAAATCAATAGAGGTTTCACTCGTAGTTGTTGCGCTTTTGGTTCGTAGATATTTATTCATTAAATTTCCATACACCACCCGGCGCTGTTGCCCCGTCAACCCTTTATTGTAAAGCAGAACAGCGGCTATTCCACCCCTAAAGCCTTTAGTGGCAGACGTGGCCCCGATCAAGACATCTCCAGATGCATTAAAATTAAACTTAGAGGCTTTAAAAACACCGTAACCTACGGTAATCCCATTGTTTTTAGCTGTTACTCGCATATTTCCCTTATAAGCCTCCCCTTTAAGATGGTAAATCCACGAACGACCCGGGGCTATAACCGGATCTCGCACAATTGTTCTTGTCCAATCAGCAAAAGATAAAGAGTGTTTGGGGCCAAGTCCGGTATTATCATGCACCTGACCATCCTCGCGCCCATAAAAAGCATTGGACAGAGATGTGGTCTTGGGTGAAAAGGCGCACCATCCTGTTTGATGATAGTTATCTATACCCGGTGTATTTTCAGAATAATCGGTTTCAATAGAACATGTGAAATTAGAAGTTCCATCCAACCAACGATTAGGGTAAACAACATAAAAAATCTCAAACCCTGACGCCAAAGAAGACAAACGATAAAATCCCCGGTCATCATCCTTTAGCTTAGCCTTATAAAGTTTTCCTGTCAAACTAGTAAGGGGGGTGCCCGTATAATCCGCCGCTGCCGTCAACTGGAAAGAGGCTCCCCTTGGAAATCTGAAAGTTGTGCCATTAGCAATAGAAAAAGATATAGCATCTATCGTAATAGCCTGTGCTGTGGCGCTTGGCAAATATTCCAGACCGTTATTATTGATACGCACATCCCCCGCATAACTGGAATTGGCTGTGGCGTTATAAAGATTCATATAATCAACATGAGACGTGGATGGGGCAGAAAAATAAATGTATTTTTGATTGTTGAAATAGGTGTGCTTGACGGTCGCATCCGTACTCCCCGGAATGGAGGTATCGGTCTTATTAGCGTTTTGGAATGTTGGTTGGTTATTGGCAGTGTCCTGAGTTAAATAAACATTAGAATCATTTTTAGAATACCACCTCACTACACTGTCATCGCTAGCTGTAACAACAACGCCCCCTACCTCATTGTCGACGACCGCGGCACCAGTTAGCCCAGTGGTAGATACTATAGAGGTTGCGTTTACGGCCGCTGTGCTGGTTAGGGCAAAAGTTGCCCCGTTGGCGAAAGTTAAGGTGGTGCCGCTAGTTATTTCTACAGGTAATTTGTCCACAGTCATCGTATTGGTGCCCGCTGCGTAACCAGCCGCATTATTAATGACCGCCACCTTGTCGGACTGAAAAACATTATGACTAGCATCAAAATGGGCCACAAGTCCGGGGATATCGTTGGGAGTGCTTGCGGACGGCGTTAATACCAAAAGTTTTGCGCGATAATTAGCTTGAGTATAATTGGTATTCAGACCTCCCCCTGAAGCCGCAACTACAGAAATGGCTTGGCCCGCCGACCCTCCGGTTTTTCCGTCTCCTCCCGAAGGGGGCAAATGAAAAGGATAGCCAGTGGTTTCCTTGTTAAAAATTTCTCCATCTTGACCATCGAGACCGTAATCGCCCCCATCCCCTCCCCACGAGTTGTTCTTTCCTCCTGCACGCATAGAGCCACCTGCGACCACCCCTTGGAAGGATCCTTTACCAAAAAAATTATATCCTCCCATCGTAGAGGGAGGCACGGTAGATCCATCCTTGTTGTACTGAGTACCTCCTTGCGAGTTCATAAAACCAGCGCCTCCTCCTCCGGCTCCAGCCTTATGCTGTCCCTGAAAATTGCTAGCTCTAAATATAACTTGGCCACCCGCTCCCGTCTCCACGCCCCATTTGGTCTTCATAGTTGCCGTTGGTTTAACCAAAATACTACCATCAGTATTGGAAATTTGGATTGTATTATTTATTGTCCAAACTTTTGTATAGTCATTCCCTCGCCCCTCCCCCAATGTTGAGTTTGTTGCTCCGGGATCCGGCTTACTCCCACCTTGGTGTTGTCCCGGCGATAAATAACCAAACAATTTTTCAGCCAAAAACCTATCTCCTCCTCCTCCGCCTCCTCCACCGGCATAAATCAACGAGTTATAGTCTTTACGTATAGAAAACTGTGCAATATCTGGATGGGAAACATAAAGAGCGTCTCCACCGTCTCCTCCCGCTGTCGAATCCTGTTTGTTGCCTATTGTTAGGTGTAAAGTAAAAAGAGATTGAGAGCCCCCTTCTGGGGTGGTTCCCGCAGTAGGCAGCTCGCTTTTTACTATTGTATAGCCACCGTCTCCGCCGTCTCCCCCTTGTCCAACTATAGCCGACCGATTTTGCATCACCAACACTGAAGGGGTTTCCCTGATTGGTTTGGAGGCATGAGTCGGGCTTATTCCAGTTAACAATTGATCGCCTGTTTCTACAGCCGGACCTCCTGTTTTGTTTGAGCCAATAACGTATCCGGGCCTTAATATAAATTTAACTCCTGTAAAATTATCCGCATAAGCCCCCGTGTTGGCCACATCCAATGCGGTTAAACCACCCCCTACCTCCATATCCGTAACCTTCCCCTCAATGACCTGTTGTTTAACCATTCCTGCGTCCACCAATCCCTGCAAAAAAGCGCCACTTAAATTGACATTATGGGCTTGATGCTTCAAAAAAACATTAAAAGAACCCTTTTCGCGAGTAGATATCTTAGTGCGTGATTTATCGAAAATATAGTCGGGAGAAAGACGCCCTAATCCTGTGGCCACCGCAAAAGAAGTGGGGACGTTGAAGGTCCCTACCCCGCTCCCATAAACATACATCGACCCACTTATAACATCTGCTTCCGGACTCAATTGAGAATTAGGCTGCACGTACTCCGACCTCATTCTATAGTAATAATCCTCCCCATGATTTAGAGGGGACCCTTCTTCGCCACTATGCATGAAAAAGCTGCTTTGTTGCACCCCTGTATTTAACGGGTCAGGTACGTTTTGACTAGCGACTGGTATCTGAGCTTCCCCAATCAGGCTTGGGGGAACTTGTATGCCTGTATACAAATTAGTGGATACGCCGCCTCCAATGGCATAGTCATAACCAAAAGACTCCACCAGCTTTTTATTTATTTCGAACCCTGTCGCTGTTATGCCCGGAATATTTTGCGGGCTCGAGGCATCATGAGCCCTTATTCCTGACCAATTGCCCCAGTCTTTGTCTTGAGTGTATTCGATATTATAACGGTTTAAATAATAGCCTGTTACTGGGTGTGTCCAGTGCAACACATTTATAGGTATCCCAGATGCACTAGCGTATCCTGTTTGAATCAAAAATTTATGGGGATGCATTGGATTTTGGCCGTCCATTCCCTTATAGGGGTTGCTATCCCACCCTGTTACATAACCCGTTATTCCAAAACTAATGGTTCCACTGGGATCAAAAATCCCATTTTGCCGCGATCGACTTCTTAGGTTTAAAACCCCTGTAAAGACCCCACTCCCATCCGGCCCAATATTAAACCCGGGTGTCGTGAGGTTGTCTTGCAGTCCTTTGAAATAAAATGGAACAAAGGTGCTATTACCGGGACTCGTAACCAGCGGGCTATCCGCATCGCCCGAAGGAAACTCAAATGTCGAATAGGGGCTAGTAATGTCCAAAAAGGTTTCAATGGGGGTGTTTCCACTATTGGTTAAATAAAAACCCGTTCTTAGGGAAAATCCTGTTGCTACATAGGTTCGGATACCCGTCGCCCCCACAAAATCAAGACCCTCCCGACGCTGTTCTGTAGAAACAGAACCTGCGGGCTTACCCCCTAAGTTTCCACCCACATTTCCCCCCCATTCCGGTACTGGCCTATTTACCACTGTCACCAAAGTTCTAAAACTTTGTGATACATTAAGGTAATCAATAGGAAATTCTCGCATTTCTACAGTAATATCATTGTTATCTTTAAAATGAATATTATGACTCCAAGTCGAAGCGACGAAAACCTTATTGGTAAAGTTATATGGTGCTGGAGGGGTAAATTGAAACAATTGCGTGCCCCGATGATGCTCTAGAAAATGAAGCATTGCTTTTGTTTCTTTGTCGTTTCTGCCCTGAAATGTGACAGTAAACAACAAAAGATTTTTATTAATACCATCTGAAAAACGCTGCGTAAACTCGTTTCGTAAGTCTTGCTTAGTGAAGCGAGGGTTTTGGGGTATATTTAATCCCTGATTAATATCAAAATAAAACTTATCTTTACTCCATAAAGTATATTGCCCAGAAGGACTGTTAAAGACGGAGCCTAAAATTCCTGTGTCTGCGCTATAATCAACATGTTTTTCTCCTGTGAAATAATACCAACCACTTTGGCCGTCTAAAACAAGAGGCGTCTCTGGAAGTGTCCTTAAATAAGCTATATCATGTTGATAGTAAGTTATATCATTTATATAGTCTCCTTTTGTGTTTGTGAAGGGGATATATAATTGTTTCCAGTCAGTTAACGATGCCGTTTCATTGTAAAAGGTAGTCGTGACCTTGTTTACATCGGGAGATTCATAAACATGATCAAAACTCTCTACAAAAAATTCCCCGCTCATGTTATAAGGAGGGAACGGTGTCCAGTTGATGCCTGTATAGCCCCCCGTGGGACGATTTCCCTTATTGAAAGAATCCTCCAATAAATGCAACGCAGCTTTAGTTTCCTTGTCTGTCCGCTTTTCTAGAGAAACATTAAAAGTGGCGCGCACCGCATTTTCGCTTTTGTTTAACAAATTATAATAACCATCACCATACTCTGTGGAATAATTTAAACCCTTATAATCCACAGTAGCTCCATAGGAGACATCAAAGAAAAAACCAGTAGTCCAGTTAGAAGTAGCACCCGCAGGAATATTTGCCGCCGTCGCAACTTGGCTGGAGTTGCCACTATAATAATAATGCCCCGACTGCGCTTGAGTACATGGGTAACTAACATTGGACTCATCATAGCCACTATAATAAACAATATCATACTTATCGTAAGTATTGCCCAACTCAAACGCAGGTACTCCTTTAATGTTTGTTGCGCCTGAATTAATTATCATACTACTTTTTTACCTGTTAGATAATCCTGAGAAATCGACACCTCTCCCGCCATATATGTTCCGTCAGATGCTGTGATATTTTGTGAAAAAATCTGACCCGTGCACCCAAAACGCCCCAAGGCAGCATCGCTTGCGTTTCCATACACATCATAAACGTAAACATCTACAACAGCGGCGTTACCTGTGGTATTAAGAACGCTACCGAAATCTTCTCCCCTGACTGTCATATCAATTCTCACGTTTTCTTTTGTGACACGAGATGGTAAACCGCTTCCTATAACCACCATAGGATTTCTATCACAAGACACAGAATAACTAAAACCTAATTTACTATTCATTCCAATATCGTTTCCGGCCACATAGGTTTTGGCGCCATGCCCCAATTTCTTCTGGTTGCGCAAGCTAACGTCGCTCCTTCCCGACTCCTTAACCGAAAGCTCCCCATAAATATCCAAGGTGGAGCGCATTAAGATAGGCTCAAAAGGAGATACCGAAAATTCCAACCCTTTGATATAGCCACTTGTAAATTCAATTCCTCCTAGGTTTCCTCTTAACGGTTCCCCCGTTCTCTCTATATTGGTTAACGGATTTAAAAACTCATGTAGTCGCCCCGTCAAATAATGACTAAAAGAAAGTGTTCCACGCAACGGAGCGCTAGCCACATATCGCATCACGCTGCCTGTTATATTTTCGACAGGTGCCAAGGAGGCCTCTACACCCAACTCTGCGTTTTCGGCCAAAATGCTTTGGCTTTCGATCTCAAGTAATGCTTTTTCATATTTTATGAACTTAGCCATTCGTTATTATGCTTTTAGTTTGGCCCCATAAATTGTAAAGCTTAAATAGTCGTTGCTTGTAGCTGTTAGGTCCAAAGTAGGATGAACATTAATAGTACACGTCGCAGCCAGCTTGTCAGCGTTTAGAGCCACTCCCACCAAAGCAATCTGCGACGCATTTTTTACCCCTGTGGCAACAACAGTGTAGGTTGTATTGCTTGGTTGCTTGCTAAAAGTAACCACAATCTCCCCGCTGCTATTGCACGTTACGCCACTAACATTATAAGACCCAGTTAGCACAGGGTTTACGCTACCGTTGGTAAGAATCTGACCAAAAGCAACAGGTGTATTTTGAGAACTTATACCCCCTGCTTGTGAAATATATACCGTGGTATTCTCTAAGGTGCCAGAATTAAACGAAGCATCGTTGGGGCCACTCAAGGTAGTACCCCCCAAATATTCAAATCCAAAATAATTAGAAGTGTCCCAAAACTGACCGCACATCCATCGCCTATTATTTGTTGCGGCATTACCAAAGACGACTGCAGTTTGCGCCGTTCCGCTTGCGGAATTGACTATATAAATATAAGCTTTTGAAGCGTGTGCACTTCCAAATTCAGCCGCAGTAGCCACCGAACTACTAATGGTCAACGGATAGCTCCACGTACCAAGCGTTCCGCCAATGCTGACGCGTCCCGTAGATTTCTGTATAACTAAATGTGTGGCAGCAGCTGGGGTGGTGCTGCCTCCCAAAGCCAAATAAGCAGCGGCGTTTATGATATATGCGGGATTTCCACCATTGTTTGTTAGCTTGATTTGAGTGTCAACCGTGGTATTGTTAAGCAGCAATAACTCGGGACTTGTACCAGCTCCTTCTATATGTATTTTTGCCGTAGGGCTTGTGGTTCCCACTCCTAAATTTCCATCTGCATCTATTACCACATCAGCAGCCCCAGAATCCGGCCAGAAAGTAATTCCAGCTGTAGAAAGAATCTCAAGCTGACTTCTTCGCGCTACCGTTCCATACGCCGACCCCATAAACTGAATATAGGCTTTAGCGGTCCCCGCTTGAGCAAACTTTACACCACAACCTGCTGACGAAGTAGGAAAGTTCAACTGTAACGCTCTATCCGTACCCGAGTTGTCAAGTTTAATCTCTACCAAATCCCCCGGCGTCACCGTCCCAATTCCCACGTTTCCATTATGCAGGATTCTCATGGCTTCCGCTGAACCCGCTCCCGACGGATCGGTAATAAAAGCTAAATCCATTTGAGCATTAGTGGCATGACTTTTAATTCCCACGATTCCAGCCCCACTACCTGAATCAAAAGCATTATCAACTTGAAAATTAATACCCACCGCTGCATTTGCCGTATCCGTAGGATTCAACAAAAGCATATTAGTCCACGTAGACGGCGTGCCTGCGACAAAAGTGGCCGTTCTTGCGCCGGAATTTAACTCAAGAAATGTGTTGGGACTCCCTGCGCCAGTGCCAATACCGACGTTTCCTCCGTCTTTGATAAAGACGCCATAATTGCCCGTGCTGTCGTCATCGGTCAACTTTAAGCCGTTGCCGTCTGCGGCCCAAATTTGAGGTACTTTGCTTAAATTTGTTACGGTCGTGCTTTTAATCTGATTGCTCGCACCTGCATCCGCTATAAAAATCATGCTGGCGACATTGATTGGCGCTGAGATTGGCGTATAACTTGTTATTTGTCCCATTTTATAATTTCCTGTTTAAAAAGTCTTTAAATTCTAAATCCACACTTAGTGTTCCATCTATTGATGTGCTAATTGATTCTGACACCAATTGCCCTGTTACACTATGAAATTTGTACATTGTTTGATATCCGTTATCTTTAAGTTGATTGCTGGAGTCATCCAATAAGGCTAATGTGCCTCCCACAACAGCGTCTCCGTTTAGAGGCTGAATACCCTGATAGGCTTGGTTGATCGTTAATTCAATTGTCTCATAATGGCCACTACGTATAGTATCCATAATATTGGCAGTTTCAAAATCGTCCACTTCTACCGTCATGCTTGTCGTGACTTCGATAGGATAATGAGTAATAACCTCAGTGGGAACAAACCCTGCCCCCCCTGTTAAGTCAGATGCTGTTTTTTGGCTTAATGTATAAATTGGTTCACGCTCTATTGAATAAGCTTGACTTACCTGCGTTACGCGGTTGGTGCCCGATTGGTTGAATCCGCATTGAATAGAACCCTGATTGGCGAAAGCTAAAAACCCACGGCTTCCGTCTAGGGGGGTGTCACCGGAAAAATCAAGCTCTCCCCCACGCGCACCACTGCCAAAACGCCCAAACGTAACAAAAGAGCTGTTAACTGTGGGCACCCCTCCCACACCACAACTAACTGAATAATCAGTTAAATAGCCAGAATCAAAACCAAAAACTTTTGCACCGCCTCCGTCCAAATAAGTGTCATATATTAAAGTACCAGAAACAGCCTCTTCTCCAGTATATGATAAAATAGGATCACTATTAAAAATAATATCACGACTCAAAGAAAGCTGCCCCTGCAAGGGGGCATCATAAACATTACGCACAAAGCCAGCGCCCAGAGCATTAACTGTCTGCTGAGACACATTATAATTAGCGTCCCAGTCGCGAATACCCGAAATCCCATATTCATTAATAAAGAATTTTGATTCGTAACTTGGAACTGCGTTTTTTGGCATTACGGTCTCCTAGCTCCCGGACGCAAGGAGCCGCTTACTCTTTGTTCTTCTGCTATGACTTTAAGCACTTGGCTTTTAATTTTCTCTGCCAATGCTTTTGCATCACTATCAGTAACCCTCGATGGGCCGCCTGTATTGCCGACTTCTGTTTGGCTGGCCCCAGTTCCCCTAGCATTATCGGCGCCTCCCAGTGAAACATTGATGTTTATATTATTAGTGTTGGAGGGATTCCCAAGGGCAGGGGCGCCAGATGGCACAGAAACGGTACCTCCACCCTGATACGAACCGTAACGCCGTGCCACGCTCCCAGAGCGTCCTACAAAACCACCTGATTGTCGCTTAATCGCTCCCCCTCGCGCCATATTGGGAATTCCTGAATCACCAATATCAACCCCAGCTTCCAAAAATTCAATGGCTTGCCCTCGAGTACCCCCCATCTTTTTAAAATTCCTCATTCCAGTACGAGACACCGTCGCTCCTGTAAGCTTCGTAGCTGACCGCTGCTTTGCCCATGACCCTATTTTTCCAGCACCCCAACTCATCGCCCCAGAGAGTAAAGCGCTAGCAAACATACTCGTCAACATACCTTTTCGTTCTTCGCTTTTCCGGTGCTTAGCCGCTTTCTTTTCCATTGCCTCCGCATGTTTGTCAGCCAGCTCACCTGTTTCAGCATTACCTCGCTGCAAGAATAGACCGCTCATTTGGCTCCAGTCCCGAGGCAATTTTTTGCCTAAGGTCATTAAGTTGCCTCCTTTTTGGCCAAATCTCGGAATTGCCGAATTAAGCCCTAGCAAAGTATCCGCCCCTACAGCACTAACCGCTTCTCGATTCATAACAATTTCCCCGGGCTCAGCAAGCAACGGCACTTTGTCACCGCTCCCACGCCCCGGAACAAATCGTCCTGCTTGTGCTCGAATGAAACCTCCCTGCTGCTTCGGAGGGGCCATCTTAGCTCCCCACGAAGGAACCAACGCCGCCCCAGCATTCATCATGTTGCTCACAGCGCTGTCAAGAAAAGCGCGACGCATAGTGCGCAAAAACTCAATCGCGACACCTTCCAAAGCATCTCCCAAGTCTGTGGTCTTGTCCATAGTGGCCTCCAAAGCCCCTACCATGTTGTTTTTAAATTGCATCGGAAGCTCGTTTCCGAGCCTGTTAAAAATTGTTTGCTCTTCTTTATAAATTTGCGCAAAACCATCTTCCAAACCTTTTGTGAACTTAGTTAATCTGTCCGTATCCAAGCGTGCCCAGTTTTGGTTCATCTCCATTAGTTTTTTGTTTATCGCATCCGTTTGATTGGCTAAAATAAAAGAGTTTTGAACGCTTTTTGCCTCAAGCTCTAATTTTCTCATCAAAATCTTATCGCCCTCTTTGTATGCCGTAACTATCTCTTTATTAATCTGATTTATATGCTCGACTTGCTCTACGCTTAATGGCTCCCCCTCTAGGCCTCCGCCTTTAAAGCGACCCATCATACCTTCAAAAAACTCGGCCTTAGATTTTGCTGTGGACTTCT
>Ga0098057_1000427_pt1 | contig 14663 bp, 10 predicted proteins | sample 18_taG_FD_77072 | JGI IMG/M metagenome (GOLD analysis project Ga0098057, IMG submission 77072) | Marine viral communities from the Subarctic Pacific Ocean - 18_ETSP_OMZAT15316 metaG | ecosystem: Environmental > Aquatic > Marine > Oceanic | place: Pacific Ocean | collected 2015-01-19 | reverse complement strand
TGCACACAATAGCGAGTCGCAACCGCTCTATCCGGTGGTCCGGGCCCGGCTCACTGCCATTAACGACGAACCCGTGCGCAGCGCCGTTACCAAGGAAGAAGACCGAGCGGAGCGCGCCCTGAACCGGGACCTGTCTCTCACCGAAGCGGATGCCCTGCCGGACAGCAACATCCTCACCGAAGGTCGCTGGGCCAGCGGCCCTCAGGAAGTTACTGTGGAAAGCAAACTGGCGGACTCGCTGGGACTCAAGCTTGGGGACTCGCTTACCTTCACCGGTGCCGGCCCGGCAATCAGTGCCACCGTGGTGGGATTGCGAGAGGTGGACTGGGAAAGCTTTGCTCCCAATTTTTATTTTATCTTCTCCCCCGACACCCTGAAGAGCCAGGGGCGCACCTGGATCACCAGCTTTTTCCTTCCTGAAGATCAACAGGGCGAGCTGGGTGAACTGGTGCAGCAATTTCCGCAAATCAGCCTGCTGGACGTGAACGCCATCCTGGCCACGCTGCAGGACATTATCGCCCAGGCGAGCCGAGCGGCCTTTGTGGTCGGTGTCCTGTTATTGCTCGCGGCCCTGCTGGTGCTGATGGCCGCGCTGCTGGCCATGACCGACGCCCTGCGCCGAGACAACCGCTTGCTGATCGTTATCGGCGGGCGCCGTGCCTTGCTGCGCAAAACCGCGGCATTGCAGGCGTTCTATCTGTTCGGCGGAGCCGCACTGCTGGCCAATCTGATTCATCTGGCAGCGCTGATCCCGCTTGGGGCGCGCCTGTTCGACAGTCTGTTGCCATTGAGCGGCTGGCTGTTACTGCCGTGGGCCGTGGCCGGGCTGGTCACGGTGGCCGCCCTGCTGGCGCCACCGTTGATGCCGAAAGGCTCAGGCCTGTCGGCGAGCCAATAGGGAAAATGCCACCCAGGCCGCCACGCTGCTGGCGGCCATCAAACCGGTCATGGGCAGCGTGCTGCCGTCGTGGAGCATGCCCAACACGGTCCCGATCAGCCCGGCTAGCAGGAACTGCAGCGCACCGTTCAGGCCGGTGGCGGCACCGCTGTCCCGATCAAACAGGTTGAGAAAGCTGGCGATGCCATTGGGCATGATCAGCGCCACCATGCCCGCCGCGATCATGATCAGCGGCACTACCAGCCACAGGGTCAGCATCCCGGCGAGGGTCAATCCCAGCATGGCCGCACAGGCCATCACCTGCAGCGTCAGCGCCACCTGCATGATCGCGGCACTGGAATACCGGCGCAGCAGCAAGACGTTCAAGCGGTTCATGCCCAGCATGGTCACCACGTTGGCGCCGAAATACAGCGGGAACTGTTCCGGGCTGATACCGAAGTATTCGATATAGAGAAAGGCGGCGTCGGAGATGAAGGTGAACATGGCGGAAAAGATCAGGCCGTTGGCGAGGATGAAGCCCATCGCCCGGCGCTGGCGCAGCACCCGGCCGTAGGCCAGAAACATGCGCTGGCGCAGCGGTTCGCTACTCGGCTTCACCGCCACGGTGGGCAGCAAAAAACGCACAATACCGAACAGCATGAACCCGTACATCGCCAGCATGTAGAAAATGCTTTGCCAGCCAAACAGCTTGAGCAGCAGTGCACCGACTGCCGGCGCAACCAGAGGCGCCACCAGCATCACCAGGCCAATGGTGGTCATCACCCTGGCGGCTTCCTTGCCGGTAAAGTGGTCCCGCACCGATGCCGCCGCGATAACCACCGTGGCGCCCCCGCCCAGGGCCTGCAAAAACCGCAGCATGTAGAGCATATCGATAGTCGAAGACAGCGGAATGCTCAGGCAGCCGAGGATAAACAGGGTCAGCCCCACATAGGCCACCGGCTTGCGCCCGAACTGGTCTGACAGTGGCCCGCCCAGCCACTGGCCTGCCGCCACCCCCAGCACATAGACACTCACCGACACTTCAACCGCATGGATTTCAACGGAGAAATGGCCGGACATGGCCAACAAGGCGGGAAGGTAGGTATCGATGGCTAGCGGCCCCAATGCCACCAGCGTGGCGAGCAGCAATGCCAAACGGCCGGGAGACAGATTTTGCATGGAAGATCCTGGTGCTGGTCCGCGAGTGCAGGTTGTCTCGCCTCGCGCGACCGGATTGGGAATGATGCACAGGGTGGCTGGGGGCCCCAGGACAGCATCAACGATGCCGGGAATTACACCCCCAAGAGCGCAATCGCCCGGAATGGTACCGCAATGCCCAGCCCCTTTCAGTTACTTTATGAACCCAATTCATTTTCTTTGAATAAAAAGCCGAAAAAACGAGTTGCGGCGCAGCTGGAGGGCTGTGACTATTACCCGGCTCAGCAGGTGGCCCGCCCGACGCACCGTGCCGGAATACACGTTTACCGACACCGGCAATCATGCATAATGCGGCTTACCTCGTGGCAGCATGGCCGGCAGCGATATGCGCCTGCCCTGTTGGCACCGTCAATACCCCGTCTCGCCGACCCATGGATAAGCGCTCGTCAGATGTGGATTTCGTTTCATCACCTAGGAACTTCATGGATTTAAGCGTCCCTTTCCAGTTAGCCATCATCACCGTGGTTGCGTTCGCCTGCCAGTGGCTATCCTGGAGAATCAAGCTCCCCGCCATTTTGCCGTTGCTGCTTACCGGCCTTGCCCTTGGCCCGTTTTTCGACGTACTGCAACCCAAGGAGTTGTTCGGCGACCTGCTGCTTCCCGGTGTCTCTCTGGCGGTATCCATTATCCTGTTCGAAGGCGCGATGACCCTGCGCTTCGATGAAATTCGTGGCCTGGAAAAAACGGTGCGCCGGCTGGTGACCTGGGGCGCCCTGGTGACCTGGAGTATCGTGACGGTTTCCGCCTGGTGGGTGCTGAAGCTGCCGCTCGGGCTGGCTTTGCTGTTCGGTGCCCTGGTGGTGGTGACCGGCCCGACCGTAATTGTTCCCCTGTTGCGCAGCGTGCGACCGGTAAGCAGCGTGGCGCGACTGCTGCGCTGGGAAGGGATCGTGATCGACCCGCTGGGGGCGATTTTCGCGGTACTGGCCTACGAGCTGGTGGTGGCGAGCGGTCAGGATGGTGCGGTGCTTCATACGCTCTGGCTGTTCATTCAGACCATTGGTGTGGGCGCCGCAATTGGTGCTGTGGTGGCGTTCGGGCTTGCTGAGCTGTTACGTCGCCACCTGATCCCCGAATATCTGCGCAGTTTTCTGGTGCTGTCATCGATCATCGGTGAATTCGTTCTGGCCAACGGCCTGAGTGAGGAATCCGGCCTGGTTGCGGTTACCGTCACGGGTATCGTGCTCGCCAACCGTAAAGGCGTGCGCACCGACGACATTCTCCACTTCAAGGAGAACCTGTCCGTCATGCTGATTTCCGGCCTCTTTATCGTGCTGGCGGCCCGGCTGGAAATGAGCGAACTGAGTCAGCTTGGGCTCACCGCTCTGGCGGTACTGGCGATCATCCAGTTCGTGGCGCGCCCCCTGTCGGTTTGGGTATCCACATTGGGCTCATCGCTAAACTGGCGGGAGAAGTCCCTGCTCGCCTGGATTGCTCCGCGCGGCATTGTTGCCGCGGCGATCTCCGCCCTGTTTGCCGAACGCTTGCAGCAAAACGGTGTGCCCGGAGCAGAAAAACTGGTGCCGCTCACCTTTATGGTGATTATCGGCACGGTAGCGTTGCAGAGCCTCACGGCTCGGCCTCTAGCCCGCCTGCTGAAAGTGGCGGAGCCTGCCGCACGCGGCTTCCTGATCATCGGCGCCAACCCGGTGGCCCGGGCCATTGGTGCGGCCTTGCAGAAAAACCAATACCCGGTGGTCGTCACCGATTCCAGCTGGGAATCCATTCGCTCTGCCCGGATGGAGGGGCTGGGGACGTTCTACGGCAACCCGGTATCACAGCATGCGGATCAATATCTGGATCTGGTGGGCTATGGCAAGTTGTTGGGCCTCAGCCCCCGCCGTGAACTTAATACCATGGCGACCATGCGCTATCGGCTGGAATTCGGGGAGCAGAACATTTTCAGCCTGCCCACCCAGAAGACGGAAAAGGAAGTGAAGCATGAAGTGGCGCCGGAGCACCGTGGTGCCACCCTGTTTGCGCCGGATATGACCTATGCACGGCTGGCCAGCCTGCTTAGCCAGGGTGCTGAAATCCGTAAAACACGCCTCACCGAAGAGTTCAGTTTCCAGGCCTACAAGGAAGCGCCGGGGCGCCAGGTCTGGCCACTATTTGCTATCGATGCCCGCGAGCGCATCCATGTGTTCTCCGCAGAAGAACAGCCCGATCCCAAGGCCGGCTGGCATATTCTTGGGCTGGTGAAAGAAGACGCCGCCAAGGAAGAAAAGAAAGCCGAGGCCCGTGCGGAAGCCGCTGCCGAGAAGACCGCCGCGGAAAACAAAGCGGACAGCAAAGCCGAAGGAAAAGCCGGGAAAGCTGACGACAAATCCAACAAGGACAAGTCCGGGTCAGCCGCCACGGGTAAAGAGAAAGGAAACCCACAGAAAACGCCAAGCGCATAACGCCCTTTGCAAGCACGCGCCTGTCGCCAAAAAGAGCGGCGACAGGCGCGTGCTTGCGACTCTTCCTACCACTCGCGCCTCAACGGGATCAGGCGTTTCCAGACAGGCGGCAAGGCTCAGCCTGTGTTGCGCTGTTGCTCGGCATCATCACCCACAAACGAATCAATCAGGCCGCATACCCGGCCATCATCCAGTCGGCAATCAGGCGCGCCCTGCCATTCATTCATCGCATCACGCATACGCGTGCTCAACGCCTGCAGCTCGGCAATGCGGGCCTCTACCTGCGTTAACCGGTTTTCAATCAAGGTGCGGACCTGGCCGCAAGGCGTTTCCCCTTCACGGGATGCCTGGGTCAGGGACTGGATGTCGCCCAACGTGAATCCCAAAGAGCGTGCTTTCAGGGCGAAGCGCAACAACCGTAAATCTTCTGCCCCGTAATAGCGGTATCCGTTATGGCTGTCACGGCTCGGTGACAGCAAACCAATATCCGTGTAATGGCGAACGGTTTCAGCGGTGGTATTCCCCTGTTTTGCCAGTTCCGATACACGCATGCGGTTACTCCTGATCAGCGGGCAGGATGGGTGATAGAGAGGTCTGCCCCCACAGCTGCCAGCTTTGTGGCACCGGCCGGCTATGGGCGGCAAAAAACGCCTTTACAGAATCCATGATGGTCGCGACAGACAGCTGCCGGGTCAGCGCGGTACCAAAAGCGGTCTGTTCCGGCGTGTGATTCAGTGTGCATTGCAGCGCCACATCAGCCAGCAACAGCTCATCCTCATGGCGCTGCCAGGCATCACGCAATGGCGCGGCCAGCCAGCCACACTGTTGAAATTCCAGCGCGTACTGCCCTTCCAGCCACCACAGATAAGCATCATCGCCCAGTGCGCCCAGCAACGCACCATGCTGTTGCCGGTACTGATCCGTGTCGCCACTGGCGATGGCCCGGCGCAACAACCAGATCATCGGCTGTTCGGATTCAAGCTGATGGGTGGCCGCGATGCGCTCACAGGGTTTGCCCAGGCACTGGGTCAGCCACAAGGTCAGGGCTGCGGAGCGCCCTTCAGCCAAATTGGCCACCCGAGCCTCGTTTGGCGACTCGCCGAGTGCCTCCAGAAACGCCTTGCCACTCTCACTCTGCAACCAGCGCCCTTCTTTCAGTAACGCCGTTAGCCGCAGCCCGGAGCTATAGTCGTACCAGTCGGTCAAGGTGTAAGGCGTAGCCGGGGTGCCTTCCAGGCGGAGAAAGCTGATTCCCCCGCCGGGAAAATGCAGCCGTACCCGTGCCGCAAAACGACTGTCGCTTTCATTGAAGCCAGTGATCGCAAAACGGTCGATGGGCTGCGCCTGTACCCAGGGTTTGATGGTCGACGCCGGTAGCGGCACGATATCCTGGCGCTGTAGCAGCACATCCAGTTGGCCCTGCGAGAGATCGGCCCGTAATTGGCTCAGGGTGTTGCTGTTATCGTCACTGTGCGCAGGCAAAGGCAGCAGCAAAGAGGCAAGCAGAGACAGCGTTGAGCACCAGCGGAACATGAACATAAACCGTGAAGACAATGGAGGGAAGACCCTACCACAGGGGACAGCCCGGGCGTGATTAAACCCGAGCCGGATAGCCGGTAATACGGCGAATGGAACGATATAACGGCGCCAGCCGGGGATATAACTTGCGGTAGACGTCCCGGTACAGGGCGTCATAGTGACGTGCCGGGGCCGCCTCTGGCAGGAAGGTGTCGCCCGGGCGTGTCATTGCTGCCACCGCAGAGGGATAGTCCGGGTGCAGGCCCAAAGCGACAGCCGCATTGATCGCAGCTCCCAGACCGGATGTTTCCGTGGTGTGGGGCCTCACTGCAGGCAAATTGAAGATGTTCGCGGTGATCTGCATGATCGCATCACTTTGCGAGCCACCGCCGGACACGCGCAGGGAGGTAACCGGAATGCGGTTACGTTTTTCCAGCCGCTCTTTCCCCTCGCGCAGGGCATAGGCAATGCCTTCGATAATCGCCCGGTACATGTGAGCGCGGGTGTGTACATCGCCAAACCCGATAATGGCCCCCTTGGCCTCTGGGCCGGGAATGCGCACGCCCGGATTCCAGAATGGCTGCAGCATTAACCCCATGGCGCCCGGCGAAGACTCTTCCAGCAAGGCTTCAAAGAGCGTTTCCGGTGCCACACCAAGTGTCTCGGCCTGCTGCACTTCCTGTTGCCCGAATTCGCGTTTGAACCAGTTGACCATCCAGTAACCGCGCTGAACGATGATTTCGGAATTATAGCGATCGGGCACGGCGGCACCGTAGGCCGGGACAAAGGTGATCGGCTCTACGTAGCGCGCGTTGCAGGTGTTGAACGTGGCGGTGGTACCGTAACTCAGGTTGCCGATTTCCGGGGTGAACGCGCCCGCCCCCAGCACTTCGCAAGCTTTGTCGGCGCCGCAGGCAATCAGGGGCAGGCCTTCAGGGATACCCGTGGCAAGGCTGGCCTGCTCGGTGATCGCCCCCAGTGGTTTGCCGGGCACCACCAGCTCCGGCAACTGTTCACGGCGAACCCGCAAGGCCTGCCATTTAAGGTCATGGGGCGGCGCCCAGCAGCGCCCTTTGTAATCGAAAGGAATGTAGCCCACCTGCGACGCAGTACAGTCGCGCAGCTGGCCGGTAAGCTGATAGGTCAGGTAGCCCGACAGCAGCAAAAAGTGTCGGGTTTTCTGCCACAGCGCAGGCTCATCCACGGCCAGCCAGTTGCACTCGGCCTTGGCCTGGAACTGGCGCAGGGTTTCCCCCTGCCCCATCACTGTCACCGGGGCAGCCAGCCACCAGGGCAGCCGGGGGATGGAATCCGTGCGACGCTGGTCCAGCCAGATAATCGCCGGGCGTATCGGTTGCTTGTGTTCATTAAGACACACCACCGAAGCCCGCTGCGTGGTCAGTGCCACCGCTTTAACCTGATGTTTGAGTGCGCCGTGCTGCTCCCATAGCCCCTGGCAAGCGAGTCCGAGCTGTTCCCAGAAATAGCTGGCATGTTGTTCTGCCTGGCCCGGCTCGTGGGAGAAATAAGGCTCGATATGCTGCTGGTAACGGGCGATCAGCTCGCCGTCGCGATTGAATAGCATGGCACGCACGCTTTGCGTGCCCTGATCCAGCGCCAGTACCAGCGGCTCATCCATCATCCTGCCTGCTTCTCCCGGATCTCGGCCGAAACGTTCGGCTCAGCAGCGGCACCAGCAGGTGTGGGCACGCCATAGTAGCGCTGATGAATCTGCCGGTAGCGGATCAGCTCCTTGTCCCAGCGGGTGTCATCCCAGCCCAGGGCCTGCTGAATTTGCGCACGCAATGTCGCCAGCACCGCGATCCCTGCGGCGGGCTTAAGCAGCCCAAGGCGGGTGCGACGCAACATCAGATCATCCAGATGCACCACCGATTCATGGGCCAGAATCCACTCAATAAAGGCTGGATTCGTCTGGTCCGCATGCAGAAACGCCTCCACCGCTTCGGGGGCATTCTCGATGGGCTCAAAACCCCGCGCTTTGCTTTTCTGGCTGCGCCGGTGCTCTTTATCGTCAATCAAACCGGTGGCCAACAGCGCATCCAGTGCAATCAACCGAAATGTAGTGAGCTTGCCGCCGCTGACGGTGACAATGCCATTCTCCCCCCAAACCGCATGGTCCCGACGCTCCTTGGACGGATCCACACCCTTGCCTGAGGCGATAACCGGGCGCACGCCAGCGATGGTCGAATAGATGTGTTCACGGGTTACGTTTCGGCCGGGGAACTGGGTATTGATCAGCTTGAGCAGGTAGACCACCTCCCGATCACTGGCCGCGGCCTCAATATCCATGTCCTGGGGGTGATCCAGGTCCGTGGTGCCCACACAGGTCACCCCTTCCCAGGGAAAGACAAACACCGGCCGGCCATCCTCGGGATGCATCACCGTAAGGCAATCGTTGACTGGTAATACGGCGGGGTCGATAAACAGGTGGCTGCCACGCAATGGCCGCACCCTGGCCTCGGTACCGGAAAAACGATCCGCCCAGGCCCCGGTGGCACTCACCACCGCAGTCGCCTTGAGGGTGGACAGTTCACCACTGACCCGGTCTTCAACAGTAACAGAGAAGCCCTGTTCCCCCTTTTCGCTCCGCTCTGCCTGAACGACACGAGCGTAATTCTGTGCCACCCCGCCATGGCGCGCGCCCTCCAGCAGCGTGCGCATGACCAGGCGGCAATCGTCGGTGAGTGCGTCGGTATAGCACATGGCCCCGGTGAGATCCTGATCCCGCAGCCCGGGCACCCGCTCTAACAATTGCGCCTTGTTCAGGTAACGGTGGTCGCGAATACCGGCCAGAAAATCATACAGCCACAACACCGCCTTCATGGGCCAGCGCCCGGGGAATACCCCCTTGCGCAACGGGAAAAGATAGGTCGCCCGCTCTACCAGGCCCGGCAACTCATTGAGCAACCGTTCACGCTCCAGCAGGGAATGGCGTGTCAGGGCAATGTCGCCCTGGGCAATGTAGCGCAAGCCGCCGTGCACCATTTTGGAGGAACGACTGGAGGTACCCCAGGCGAAATCGGTTTGTTCCAGTAGCAACACCCGCTGCCCGCGACGGGCCGCTTCAAGCATGACACCGGCACCCGTGATGCCGCCACCGATGACGATCAGGTCCCATTGCGCCTTGCCCTGTGTGGCGGGTGTGGCCAGTTCTGTCAGCGTGCGGCGTTGGCCGAGCATAAAATTTTTCCTGTTGGTCGTAAGCGAATCGTGCCTGTATCAGTCGTCGATCAAGCAGCCGGGATTCAGGCGATGCTGGGGGTCGAAGTGGTCGACCAGCCGGTTCAGCACCGCCATTCCCTGCTCACCTTTTTCATGGTGCAACCAGGGCGCGTGATCACGACCTACGCCATGCTGGTGACTGATGGTGCCACCGTTCGCCACAATGGCCTCACAGGCTGCCTGCTTCAGCACCCGCCAGCGAGCCAGCGTGGTTTCGTAACTGTCCGCGCAGCGAAACACATAAGTGGTATAGATACTGGAACCTTGCGAGTATAAATGTGACAGGTGCGTAAAGACGTGCACTTGCTCGCCGTCACCCGCGTTATCACGCACCGCCTGTTCCATGGCCACCATGGCCGGGGTTACCCGGTTCCAGTCCACGGCGGTTTCAAAGGTATCGACCACATAACCGTGCTCCCACAAACCGTGGCGCAGGTACGGTGAGCGGAAACGGGACTCTTCCCACTTTTTCCCCAGCAGGGTGCCCACCATGACGCCACCAGCCTGACGGATCCGCTTGCGAGCCTGAGCAAGCACGTGACGCGCCTGGGCCTTGTCGCCGGTTACGCCGAACGTGATCATGCATTTGCCGTCACCGCAGCCACGCACATTCAGGTAACGATGCAAAATACCGACCAGTTTTTCGTGGCCGGCCAGCATCAAGTGTGTACGGGTTTCTTCTGCATTGGACAGGCGCAGCATGGAAAGCGGTATCTTCGCCTGGGTCATCTGCCGCACCAGCTCTTTGCCGGTATCCCAGTCGGGGGCGAAGGCCACCTGAAACGTTTCCGTTTCCGGCAAGGGCGTGACCCGCACTTTCACTTCGGTGATCACCCCCATGCGCCCTTCCGAGCCGAGGATAATTTCCCGCAAGTCAGGCCCTGCTGATGAGGCCGGAATGGTAGGAATCGTCAATGTGCCTTTGGGCGTTTCCACTCGGCCACCGGCAAACATTTGCTCGATGCGGCCATAACGCATTGATTGCTGGCCGCTGGAGCGACTTGCCACCCAGCCGCCAATGGTGGACAGCTCCCAGGACTGGGGAAAGTGCCCCAGCATGTAGCCCCGCTCACGGAGCTGTTGCTCGACCTTGGGGCCAGGTGTTCCCGCACCAAACGTGGCGATCTGGCTTTGCGTATCCAGATCCATCAGTTGGTCCATGGCCGCCAGGCTCAAGGTCAGAACCGGTGCATCGCCATCGGGGGGATTGATATGCCCTGCCACGGACGTACCGCCACCATAGGGGATCACGGTGATGCCCTGGGCCAGCGCCCAATCAAGCAGTTCGCGAACTTCTTCGCTGCTGGAGGGCGTGGCAACCCCATCCGGGAATCGCTCGAACTCGCCGGAGCGCATGGCCAGCCAGTCTGGCAGGCTTTGCCCGCGTGCATGGCGCAGACGGGTTTCCGGGTCTGTCTTCACGCCCGGATGGTCCGGCAACCGGGACGCCGGCACCTGGGCAATCACGGCTGCCATTTCCGCGTCCGGTAGCGGCTCCGCCCGGCCCAGGCGGGACTGAATAAAGGTCAGCCCTGACGGTTTCAACGGATAGTGATTGTTACTGTCACCCCAGCCATTCCAGCGTCGCATGCATACACTCCTTATTTTTCCCCATAGTAGTCCTGACACGCCGGGCTTTCACTGGCGTGGCAGGACATTGCATGGACTATTTGTGACAAAGGAGGTTTGGGGGGAGCAACAACGGTCAGAGGCAGGTCACAGCAACCAGCGGCGCCAGCCTTGCTTGCGAGCCACAGCTCGCTCCTGATTCAGAGAATCCAGCATGCCGTAAATCGAGGCCGCGACGGTTTCACGCACCGCCCAGCAGGCCTCTGCATCCCCTTCTCTGCCGGCCCAGGGAGCGGTAGAAATAGGCTCACCGATCTGGAACCAGAGCGGCTCCGGCTTGGGAATCAGGGTGGGGCCTACGCCCCGACTCAACGGCATAAACATGTCTCCGCCGCGCAATAGCTTGTCGAGCCGTGGGCGCTTCAGCAAAGTACGGCCGAGCCAGGATTGCTGGAAATCGTTACCGTCGACCAGTACGCGGTAGGCTTCGTCACAACCGGCGGAGGCAAACGGAATAATGTCGTAGCCGTGCTCGATGGCCATCCGCGCAAATCCCGTACGTTTCTTCCACACCAACTTGTGCACTTCATCCTTGCGCATTGCCACTTCCCGGGCACCACCGGGAAAGACCAGCACCGGCTGGCCGGCCTGCATCAGCTGTGTGCAATTGTCAGGATTGCCTTCCACCGCCCCCCAGCGTTTCAGTAATGGCCCCCAGCCTGGCACCCGGAAATGCACCCGGTCTCCAAGGGCCCTGGGGAAAACGCCGGTTTGCCGGTACAGCTCCAGCACGAAAAGCGGGGAATCAATCAGGCCGTACAGACCATGATTGCCCACAAACAGCGCCGGGCGCTGTGGGTCTACATTGTCGGCACCCAATAACCGGGGAGCAAAATAGTGCCGGGACACAGCCAGCAGCCGGTCCATTGTCGCCAGCGATGGCGGGGAAAAATCCTGAATAGCCAAGCGATATCCTGTAATGATTTGATCAAATTGGGTGCAGTCGTGACGCCGGCACTTTACCAGCTTTTACACTACCGCTATGGTTCATTCAGGCCTAAACCAGTAAAAAAACCAATATGTTATCGAATCCCAAGGAGCTTTCATGAAACGATTTGCCGGGTCACTTGCGCTGGCGAGTGCGATTGCCGTTACGGGCTGCAGCACGGTTAATCCCTATACGGGTGAAAAACAGACCTCCAAAGCCACATCCGGTGCGGCAATTGGTGCGGTAGCGGGTGCCCTGATCGGTATCGCCACCTCAGACAGCGCCAAAGAACGTAAAGAGCGTGCGCTGGCCGGGGCTGGCATCGGTGCGGTTACCGGTGGTGGTGTGGGCTATTACATGGACGTTCAGGAAGCCAAGCTGCGCCAGAAGCTCGAAGGCGCCGGTGTTTCCGTTACCCGTGATGGCGAGAACATCATCCTCAACATGCCGGGCAACCTGACCTTTGCCACCGACAGCACCAATGTGAAGTCTTCTTTCGATCCAGTGCTGGATGCGGTGTCCGAAGTGCTTAATGAATACAAGTCCACCATGATTCAGGTGGCCGGCCACACAGACAGCACTGGCGGCGACCGTTACAACCTGCTGCTGTCCCAGCAACGGGCCCAGGCGGTATCCAACAAGCTGTCTGGCTACGGTGTTGAACAGGTTCGCCTGGACACCGTGGGCTTTGGTGAAACCCAGCCGATTGCCAGCAACAATACGGCCAGCGGCCGGGAACAGAACCGTCGCGTGGAATTGACACTGCTGCCTTACACCAAGTAAGCACAGCAGCGATTCCCGCATGGCGGCGAGCCTGGCTCGCCGCCATTGTTTTACGCTCTCCCCGTTGTTTTAGCCCCGGTTTTTCCCACTACAACTTTTTCCAATACAACCGCAACATTTCGAATGTGCGCCCGCGCCCTTTTCTCCATGCTCCCCGTTAGCTTCATTTCCCTTCATACTTCACTTCATAACTACGGGGGCAGGCCCCATGCGAACAGGCCAACGCACAACGATGAATGCAGACCAGCAACGGCAGCAAGCTATCAATGAACACCGGTGCATCCCCGGTGATGCCTTTGTGTATGGAGTCGTTACAACCGGCATTTTCTGCCTGCCCACCTGCCCTTCGCGTCGTCCACGCAGTGAGAATGTTCGTCTGTTCGATAATGCCAGGGCAGCCCTGCAGAGCGGTTATCGTCCCTGTCGCCGCTGCCACCCTCTGGGTGATTCCCCGTCGCCCATCATGACCACAGTGATTGCCCTGTGCCGCACCATAGACACGGCGGAACACAAACCCACACTGGCAGAATTGTCCGTGCAATCCGGCTGGAGCCCCTCCCATCTTCAGCGCCAGTTCAAGGCCATTACCGGAATTTCCCCGCATCAATACGGTGTTGCCGTCCGCCGCCGCCGGGTCCGCCAACAGTTACGCGACGACCAGCCGCTGACCCGCGCCGCACATCACGCCGGCTTTGATTCCAGTAGCCATCTCCATGGCTCCGCCGGGCAAACCCTGGGCATGAAACCGGGACAGTATCGTCATGCAGGCCAGGGCCTGGCGCTACGCGTCGCCATTGCTGACAGCTCACTGGGCGCCGTGCTGGTGGCAGAAAGCGAAAACGGTATCTGTGCCGTTGCCATGGGCGATGATCCGGATGCCCTGCTGGGCGATTTCGAACAGGAATTCAGCGGTGCAGAACTGTTACCCGGCAACAAGGCATTCGAGAAACGTGTCGCCATGGTCATTACGCTGATTGACGCCCCCCTTGGTACACAGACTCCGCTGCCGGATGCCCTGCCTGTGGATATACGTGGCACAGCTTTTCAAGAACAGGTGTGGGCCGCGCTCCGGGCTATTCCGGCAGGACAAACCCTGTCCTATCAAGCGTTGGCGGAAACGCTGGGGCGACCCACTGCCGCCCGCGCCGTGGCCAGGGCTTGCGCCAGTAACAGGCTGGCGGTACTGGTGCCCTGCCACCGTATTGTCCGCGCCGACGGCGGTCTGTCTGGCTACCGTTGGGGGGTTGAACGCAAGGCCGCCTTGCTCGCCCGGGAACAGGGAAATAAAAAGGCGTGAGCAGCCTCACCCTTGCCTTGCCGCCTCACTTTAGTGTGCCTGCTTTCCTCGATTTCCACGGCCGTGACCAGCACGCCATTTCCGAGCAGGTAGAAAGTAATGTGCTTCGCAAAGCCGTGACCCTTGATGGCCGCCCCTGCTTGCTGGCTCTGGATTTCAATCAGCCCGGGCAGGTCCGCGCCACGGCCAGGACACTCACCCGTACCGCATTATCCCGACAGACTCGCGCCATGCTTGGCCTCGACCAAACTGTGCACACGTTCGAACAAGCGGTTACAGGCCAGGCGACACCACTCGGCCAGCTGGTGGGCAGGCAGCGCGGGCTCCGTGTCCCGCAATCGGCGACCCCGTTCGAGGCATTGAGCTGGGCCATCATCGGGCAACAGATCAGTGTCAGCGCGGCCACCGCAATCCGTCGACGGTTTATTCAGCTGGCGGGGCAAACGAGAATAAGCGGCCTGCACTGCTACCCTGACGCCGCCGCGGTGAGCCAGCTGGATGCCAGCGCACTGCGCAGTGTCGGCTTTTCAGCCAGCAAGGCAGAGACGTTATTGACGGTGTCACAGTGCTGCTGTGAGCACGCCCTGCTTCCCGACGCATTACACTCAGAGACCGACGCACAGAGCACGGAGCAGGCCCTGCTTGGCATTCGCGGGCTGGGGCCCTGGAGTGTGAATTACACCCTGTTACGAGGGTATGGCTACCTGGATGGCAGCCTGCACGGCGATGTGGCGGTGCAGAAAGCACTGCAACAGTTGTTGGCCATGA
>Ga0098057_1000419_pt1 | contig 14788 bp, 10 predicted proteins | sample 18_taG_FD_77072 | JGI IMG/M metagenome (GOLD analysis project Ga0098057, IMG submission 77072) | Marine viral communities from the Subarctic Pacific Ocean - 18_ETSP_OMZAT15316 metaG | ecosystem: Environmental > Aquatic > Marine > Oceanic | place: Pacific Ocean | collected 2015-01-19 | reverse complement strand
GACCGAACGGGTCGCCGGCTTCATCTATCTCGGAACCTCAAAAATATCCCCACCAGAACGCGGACGGGCGGATCTGTCCAAACTCGTGACCCGCTGGACGCGCTAACCGCGACCACGATAGGACGCAACGCCTGTATCCGGAACGTGAAGTCCGGCAGGCACCTCGCCGGACTGCCAGAACACGTCGATCGGGATGCCACCGCGCGGGTACCAGTATCCCGAAATACGCAACCAGGTCGCTTCCGTGAAATCGAAGATCTTCTTGCCGATGGAAACGGTACAATCCTCATGGAAAGCGCCATGATTGCGGAAACTGGTCAGATAGAGCTTGAGACTCTTTGACTCTACCAGCCATTCGGCGGGCGCATAGTCGATCACAAGATGTGCGAAATCCGGCTGACCTGTCACCGGGCAAAGCGAGGTGAATTCGGGGGCCACGAAGCGTGTCAGATAGAGCGTGCCAGCATGCGGGTTGGGCACGCGCTCCAGCTGGGCGTCTTCCGGGTTTTGCGGTTGGTGGGTCTGCTGGCCGAGTTGGTCCAGGCCCTGATAGATCGGATTGTCAGCCATATTATAGGATCGCCGGTACGGGAATGAGATTGAAGGTCAATCCCATATAGAGCGCATAGCCCAAAAGGAGAACTGCTCCTTCCCAGCGGGCGATCAGCTTGCCCGTGATGGCAAACAGCGCCATCAACGCAACCGACAGGACGAGCGCTGACATGTCGCCGACACTGATCAGGCTGTGGCCCGCGCCAGAGGCCAATGCATCCGTTGTCACATCTCCACTCGGCATACTGCGCACGCTGAACGGGTGGACGAGAGCCGTCAGGCCGAGAATACCCAATATATTGAATATGTTAGAGCCAATGATGTTGCCAAGCGCGACATCGGCCTTGCCGCGGAAAGCCGCGATGGCAGACGTGGCAAGCTCTGGCAGACTGGTCCCGACCGCCACGATAGAGAGCCCGATGACCGTCTCGCTGATGCCAAACTCTCGTGCAATGACTACGCCGCCGTCGACAAGCAGCTTCGCGCCGAACACCACGCCCACCAGGCCCGCCAGGGCAATGAATACCCCCTTCACCACGCCGTAATTGGCCTCAACCGTTTCGCCTTCCCCGGCGTGCATTTCAGCCACTTCGTCGCCAGCTGCCTGGTCGGCAAACACGGAGAAGGCAATATAGCCCAGCAAACATGCGACCAGCACAAATCCTGCAAGGCGTGAAAACAGGTCGAACCAGATCAACACGCACAGAAGGGCGGTAACAATGACCATGATCGATGTATCGCGCATCAGGGCGCATGGATTGGTAATGATGGGATGGATCAGGGCCGCCACACCGAGCACGAGAAGGATATTGGCGATGTTGGAACCAACGACATTGCCAACCGCTATGCCGACGGCGCCTTCATTTATCGCGCGCAAACTGGTCACAAGTTCAGGAACCGACGTACCGAAACCGACCAGAGTGAGGCCTATGACCAGTTCGGAAATGTTGAGCTTACGCGCAACACTGACCGATCCGCGAACCAGCCCCTCCCCTCCAATAAACAGGAGGACGAGGCCGCCCAGAACCATCAGATATGTCATGAAAATCCCCACGGGAAAGATTGAAGTTGTAAATATGGGGGACAGCCAGACATCGCGCAATCAGGCCAGTGAAGACTATTTTTGCGAGCTCGGGACGTATCGCCCATATGCAAAAAAACAGCTATCGGCTTGGAAGTGACAAATTTCAGCAAACTTGTTCACCGTACACTCAGCCAGAAGGCCCACATAACTCAATGAATAGGCAAGGATCGAGCACAGGATGGTAAACCGGGCAGAACGCCCAGCGGAGAGTCGTGCCCTGCCCTTTGGCAGGACTGCTGTCTGCTGTCTTGCGCTCAGCCTGATACCCGCCTGTGCATATCTTCCTTTTACGGGCAACGACGAAACTCAAGCGTCCGACACGACCACAATTCCCGTCACGATCGAGGGGTTGCCGAGGAATCTGGAATCGGGTGCGCGCGACGCGGTGGAAATTCGCGCCGGAGCGCCGACCAGCCTTCTGGATGTGCGCCGCCGCGCCACGCAGGCCGCTGGCGCCCTTGAGGAATACCTCGCTTCCGAAGGCTATTTCACCGCCATTGTCAGCCCGGATCTCGTGGAAGACATGGACACGCGCCCGCGTCTTGATGTGGATTTGGGCGATCGGTTCACGATCGCATCGGTGGCCCTTGCCGGCGTGGATGACTTGCCCGCAGATGTCAGCAATCAGATCGACGCCGTTACAGATGAGTTGGGTATCGGCACATGGGCGGTCACCGAAGACATAGAGACGCTGGAGAAGCAGCTCGTCAGTCAGCTCCGCGATTCCGGATACGCGTTTGCAGAAAGCGAGGGCATCGATGCGCTCGCATCCCGCGCCGACAAGACCCTGGAGCTAACCTACAAGCTGGTTCCAGGCCCTCGCGTGAAACTTGGCGAACTCGTTGTTCCAGACTCGCTGAAAACCAAAGACAGCGCCATCAACATCCTCCGCAACTGGCAGTCTGGCGACTATTATGCCCCGGAGAAGATGGAAACCTTGCGAACGCGCGTAAGGGGAACAAATCTCTTCGACGGCATCGGCGTGAACATCCATAAGACAGCCGACAGCGATGGGCTGCATCCCGTCGAACTCCAGCTATCTGAAGGCAAGCGTCGCTCCGTTGGCGCCGGTGTCAGCGTCTCGACATCTGATGGTGTTGGCACGACCGCCAGCTGGGAGAGACGCAATCTGAGCGGCATTGGCGACACACTCGGTGTCGATGCCCAGATCGCAACGCGCACAAGCGAGCTGACGCTGAGTTATGAGCGGCCGAATATCGGTCGCTATGGGCGTAACTTCTCCGCTGAGACAGGCGTGCGCGCAGAAGAAACCGACGCCTACGACCTACAAGGCGCGAGCGTCTCGGCCAGCCTGTCCCAGCCTTTCAACGAACAATTTACGCTGTCCGCTGGCACGACGCTGGACGCGACCCGCTCCACCGACTACGAGCTGCGGGCGCAGGGCGAGGACGACTATGTCGAGCAGGTTACCCTCTCGTTTCCGCTCGGCGCGACTTACAATACGGTGAAGGCACCGCTGGACCCACAGGCTGGTAACCGCGTTTCTCTTGGTGTTGAGCCGGGTATTTCGTTCGGGGACGGAGAAGCGTCGTATACGCGGATTACCAGTTCCGCCTCGACCTATCGAAAAATCTCCGACCGTCTGGTCGCGGCTGTGCGTGCCGAAGCTGGCACGTTCCTGGGCGACGAAGGCGTGCCGGTCGACCGGAAATTCTTTGCGGGCGGTGGTGGGTCCGTACGAGGTTTCGAGTACCAGTCTCTTTCACCGACAGATTCCGACGGCAACATCATTGGCGGCGACGCCATGTTCGCCGCCTCGCTTGAACTGCGCTGGCGAAAGTCCGAGCGGTGGGGCTACGTCGCCTTTGTCGACTCCGGCTATGCAGCTGACTCCATCGACGAGGCCTTCGGCGAGATGCGGACATCGTTTGGACTTGGTGTGCGCTTTTACCCTGGCTTCGGACCAGTCCGGTTTGACATTGCCACCCCACTCGACCGCCGCGATGGGGAAGACCCGGTTCAAATCTATGTTTCCATCGGACAATCTTTCTGATGGCGGCGCTCACATCTCTCCTGGGCATGATCCGCAGACGGAAATGGTTGATGGCCATCCTGTCGGCACTCATTGCGCTGGTCGTCTTGCTCATTGCTGCACGCCTCTGGATTGCCTCAGACGGCGGGCGGGCTTTTGTGGAGTCTCAGATCGATGGCCGTGAAGCGGGGCCATTGGGCACAATCCAGATCAATGGCCTCAGCGGCGACCCTTTGGACCGGCTCGGCGCATCACGCGTCACGCTGACCGATTCTGAAGGCGTGTGGCTGACCATGGAAAATGTCGCCATCGCCTGGTCACCTGCGCGGCTGATGTCGAAGACCGTGAAACTTGACCTTGTCAGCGCCGAGAAAATCGATGTGCGCCGCCGCCCCGTCCTGGAACGGGATGAGAATGAGAATTCGGAATCTTCCAGCAATTGGGCCGTGTCCCTCGATCAACTCAGTATCGCGGAGCTTCTGTTGCAGGAAGGCGTGGCCGGTCCACGCGCTGCTTTTGATATTGATGGCCAATTCCGTTTGCCGAAATCGCGCACGTTCGATCTATCCCTGACAGCGCTTCCGCTCGAAGGTGTCGGCGACCGGGTGGATGCCACATTGAAGCGCACAGCCTCAGGTGCCTACCGGCTAGACGCAGAAGTCGACGCTCCCGCTGGAGGTACCCTGGCCACACTCTCAAATCTCCCCGACGGCGATAGTGCGTCGCTCAGCGCCCGCGCCAGCGGAACGCTGGATGATGGCGATGGCTTTGCTCAGCTGAAGATCTCAGGAGCGACCGTCGCCGAATTGACGGGCAAGATCACGGCTGGCGGCTTGTTGGCCAGCGCGGACATCAACGCATCGCGCCTGCCGATCTCCGAACAGCTGCGAACACTAATAGGTCCCTCCGCCGCCCTGAAACTTGATGGAGATATTGAGAAGGCGAGCATTCCTTTCGAATTTTCCGGCACACTTGCATCCGGGTCCATATCCGCAAACGGTGTATATCGCAGCCGCCAGCGCGACTTCGACGGTCCGATCAATCTAGATGTGACGTTTTCTGGTCTCAAGGAACTGGTCAACCTCGATGCCGATCTGGTCTTTTCAGGCTCTCTGACTGATCCCCGCGAGGCTCCCGGACTGACTGGCAATGCTGCACTATGCGCCAATGCGGGTGCGGACCTGCCTTTCAAGAAAGTCGAAGGACCAGTGGAGATCGTATCTACCGGACGATATGTTAACTTCAAAGGGTCGCTGACGGGCACCGGCATCATGGCATCGAACGCGACGGGTCGCCGGATCGCAGGCCAATCACCGAAGGTGGATGTTGCAGGCGACTACAACCGGGACACCGGGGTCGTCACCCTTGACCCTTCGACTGCACGTCTTGCCAAAGGACGCATAGCGGCAAGCGGTGCGATCAGTATACGCGAGAAGACACTTGACGTTCAGGCGCGGCTTCAACAGGTGTCTGGCCTCCTGTCATCCGCGCCCGACTTATCCACCACCGGAAGCCTCGCGGTGACGGGTCCGTTTGCCGCCCCATCAATCGTCGCAGACGTCAACGCGCATGGCATAAACGAGATGAATGCGACGGCCGCCAAAGCTTTCGGAAATATCGCGCGGCTGCGCGCCACAGTTCAAAAGACAGACTCCTCTTATCGTGTACGGACCGCCAGAATAGATGGCGACAATATGAACCTGTCCCTATCGGGCACTTACGCACCTGGCGGGGCCGCGAACCTGTCGGGCCAATTCACACAGTCCGATGCCATCCCTATCTCGGGTTCGGTAATCGACCTCAGCTCCGGCATCTTCCAACTCTCCGGCCCAAGAGGCGTGGATGCTATAAGCCTAGCATCCTCAGGCGGCGCGTTTAGCCGTGGCTCCATTGCTATCTCTGATTTGCAAACGTCCGTAGATCTCAGACGGTCGGGCGATGGCTGGGCGGGTCCGGTCGCCTTGCAAGGTATTGCCGGCGACCACCCTGTCGAGATCACCTCCATGGCATCCTGGTCTGACGGTGTGTTCGCACTGCGGGACATCCAATCCGACTATGAGACGGCCCAGCTTTCAGGGTCTCTCTTGTATGGCGGCGAGCGCGGGCTCGACCTCAAACTCAATATAGTCGGAGACCGATTTGGTCTCGGCTCGCGGCATGTCGGTGCATTTGATGTCGAACTGAGCGTGGACCGGGCCCCGGATGAAGACATGTCGATCACCGCCTCTGGCCAGGTTCAGAATGTTTGGCTCTCGCCGTCGCTTCGCTTCGACTCAGTAGACGGACAAATTCGCAATGCCCCGGAAGGCTACAATTTCGCAATACAGGTCGAACGCGAACATACTGCCCGACCCACTTCGCTGAACATATTGGGTGAGGCGGACTTCGGGGCTGAGTATCCTAGCGGCCAGATAGAACTGGATGGCACCTTGCTTGGTGAGGCTGTCCGCTCCGTTCAGCCCGTCAGTTGGCGGTTGGGCGAAACTCCCTCGGTCGAGGCAAACATCGCCATCTTCGGCGGGAGTATCGAAGCGCGCATTGCTGAGCGAACCCGTACGCCCCGCATGACCCTGACGGTCGACAGTGTTGACCTGGCTCCGGTCCTGGCTTCAGCGGGTATAGCGACGCGCCGGGTGATGGTAAATGGCAATGGAGACTTCCTGTTATTCGGAGCAAATCCGGAAGGCCAGTTTGACATGAATGTCGAGGGTCCGTTACCCGGGCTCGAGCGCGCCCTGGCCATTGATCTGGCAGGTCGACTGAGGAACGGAGCGCTGATCGTGGATGGCGCAGGCGATTATGGCGACTTGCGACTTGCGGGGTCGGCGACCCTGCCGGTCGCTGCCAATCCAGACGGTATCGCGCACCTGGACATGGAGCGCCCCGTGCAGGGAACGGCCAATCTTCAGGGCGACTTGTCGGATTTGAGATCGCTCGCCCTGGCATATGGACATGATATTGGCGGCGTCATAGACGCATCGGCCGACCTGACCGGAACACTCACAACACCCGCATTCAGCGCTGAAGCAAAGCTGACGGATGGCATTTATGAGTTCGGGGCAACAAGCCTCAGGCTCGTGAATTTGAATCTGGACACAGATTATGTCGACCAGGCCCTAACCTTGCGCGGAAGGGGCAAAGGGGCTGATGGCGGTACGGTGAGCGTGTCCGGTACACTCTCGGCAGACGACACCAAACTCACGACCGATTTTGCTGACCTGTTGGTCTATAATCGGGATGGCGACTCACTTCGCGTGGATGGCAAGGTCAATCTCGCTGGTGGCGCAGACAAGCGGACCGCTTCCGGAAATGTCGACGTACGATCGGCTCGGTTCAATCTCGACAACCTGCCATCATCCAAAGCACAGGCCATCGACGTGCGCTGGAAAGAGGATGGCGACGCAAGTGACGGCCAAAGCGCACTCAGGCATTCACTCGCGCTGGATATGCAGATCACAGCGGATCGCCGGGTCTTCATTGATGGTCGCGGACTGGAAAGCGAATGGGGAGCAGACCTGAAATTGACCGGGACGGCTGCCGATCCTCGCCTCAACGGCATAGCGACGATGCGCCGGGGAACACTGGACCTAGCCGGGCGCCCCTTCATATTCGACAGCGGTAACGTCTATTTTGACGGTCCTCTGCGGCGGGCCCGCCTGGAGGTAGAGGCAGACCGGACGGTGAACGGGTTTGAAGCGAATGTCGCCCTGACAGGCACACCCACGAGCCCCACGATTGAGCTAACAAGTTCTCCCGATTTGCCAGAGGATGAAATTCTGTCACGCCTGCTATTCGGGCGGTCCTCGGTGGACCTGTCAGCGCTGGAAGCAGCTCAACTGGCCAATTCAATTGCGCGACTCAGCGGTAACAGTTCCGGATTCGACCCCACATCCGGGCTTCAAGCCGCCCTTGGTGTGGACCGGCTATCATTCGGAACCAATGATGAAGGCTCGGCGCAAGTAGGAGTCGGACAATACATCGCAGACGATGTATATCTCGAGTTAAACTCGGCGGGCGCGGCAGGCAGTTCCGTTGAAGTTGAGTGGGAGCCAAGACCACAGGTCTCTGTTACTTCAGAAACTACTACAGATGGCGATGCCACGCTCTCAATAAAGTGGAAAAAAGATTATTAAAAATTGCAGAGGTTTAATCCATCTGAGGTAGGATCGGGGGCGATTTAACCTGGGTTAAGCAATAGCAGATGACGCTGCTTTTTATGGGTTTTTCAGTGTTTCAAACGGGTCCAATATTGGGGCAGCAATCAGGATGAAACGCAAAATTCAGTGTGCATTCCATTTTCTTGGGTAGTGGCATCCTTGCCATAACACCCTTTGCGGGAAAACTGGTTACCTCTGATGGATATATGGAGCGAGCAGGTCATGAAGCAATCTACTTCCAGAGCCCCTACGGCAGTCGATCAGATGGTTGGCGAAAAAATCCGAAAACTTCGTCTGGATCGAAACCTGACCCTCGCTGAACTTGGCTCTGAACTCGGCATCAGCCATCAACAGCTTCAGAAGTATGAGACCGGCACCAATCGATTGAGCGCCGGAATGCTTGCCAATGTCGCGGAAGTCCTGCGCGTCTCAATCGCCAGCCTTTTCGAAGACGAGAACGCTGACGATGACAAGGACGCTGATCCGTCCGCAAAGGTTCGCGCAGAATGCCATTCCTGGATCGACCGTACGCCCTCCAAAGAGCGCCTTTCGATGATGGCAAAAGTCTTGCGGGTCATGTCGAGCGACTGATCCCAAAAGGATCTACGTGCCGGTGACTCTTGGCACCGACACGCTTTCGTGAAATTCGGCTTCAGCTTCGATCCGCTGCTTTGGGTGATAGAACTCGTCCGTGAACCAGGGCGAGACCTGCTTGTCAAATAGCGACTTGATCCATTCGATCATGAGGTTGCCAAGCGGTGACCGCCGCGTCTGCTCCGTATACGCTATCCAGAACTGGATCGGCGCCACTTCCGACATGTCCAATGCGACGAGATCCGGGTAGACATCCTGGTGGTATGTCGGCAGCAGCGCGATCCCTCCACCTCTCCGGCACAACGTGATCATGGCGCTTGCCGAATTCGTGACGAACGCAAAATCGATCATTTTCTTCAACTCATGCGCCTTGGGGGCCCATCGCTCAACTTGCTGAACATATGATTCGTGCAAAATGCACCTGTACTGATGATACTCGAACATGCTGGAAGGCTGACTCGTTTGCGCGTCGAGGTACTCTCTGGATGCGAAACCAATATAATGAAGTGTGCCCAGTTTGTGCGAGATAATCTCCGGGTCCCGAGGTTCGGTAAACTGGATCGAGATGTCCGCCTCGTCGTTCAGCAGGTCCGGCTCCTCTGCCTTAACGTGCATTCGAACTTGCGCCTTTGGATGCGCTGTCTGGAACTCGGCCAGGCGCGGGGCGATCCAGTACGGTCCGACACCGTCACCCGATCCAATCGTGATCCGGCCTTCGGTGCCATCGGTCTTGCCGATCGCCTTGCTGAGCACTTCATTGGCGGACTCTTCCATCTGCCGCGCATAGCGCAGCACCGTCTTCCCGGTCTCCGTCAGCTCCATGCCGCGAGTTGACCGGGTAAACAGTTTGCTGCTCAGAAATTCTTCGAGCTCATCAATCTTCCGACTTACTGTCGGAGGCGACTCCCTCAACCGCGCCGCGGCCGATGTCATGCTGCCCAGTTCAGCAACTACCTTGAAGACACGCAGTTTGTCCCAGTCGATCCGTTGGTTGGTCATACAGTTTCCAGAAGCCTCGAAGCTACTTGTTCAATCAATATGTTCGTCAGTCAAACGACTAGCCTGAACACAGATAGCTTCATGAATACTGAGAGAAATACTATCCTCAATACCAAGAAATACAACGGCGTGGCGTGACTTTAACTAGATTATGATCCGAGTTTGCTTATTTGACCGCGCCAGATTGCTATCAGGCAATCTGGAGGCCAAACGGATGCGCACCCTCGTCCACATGGAATTGGGAAATGCAATTCAGGGCCTACGCCCCGTTCGCTTCATTCGGGCCGGGCGGAAAACCTACTTGGCAAGCCCATGCTGCAGCACATGGTTTTTCACGTTTGAGCGACCCCATGCAGGATTGCGGCATCAACGATCACGCACCTTTTTCCATTTCCACGTCACCTGGAATTGATCTGCTACACAACCAGATTCACAGGGCATGTCTCCAGGCCGTAATTGAGCAGACCGCCTCTTTGGCGCACACGTTCACCTGCTGATTCCAGGCGGCTGTAGCGGTTGAGCAGGCTGTTGATCATCTGGGCAGCTTCATTGCGAGCAATCCCTGCCCCCATGCAATGATGGATACCATGCCCGAATGTCGCCTGCTTGATCATGTTCGGTCGCTTCAGAATAAACTCATCCGGCCTTTCAAAGACAGTCGGGTCTCGATTGGCAGAGGCGTGGAAGATCGCCACCCAATCCCCTTCTCTGATCTGCGCTCCCCCAAGTTCGTAGTCCTGCGTGCATACCCGGTGGAGACGCTGAACCGGCCCGTCCCGGCGCAGGCTTTCTTCGATGAAGGCCCGCACGAGTGAACGATCGGTCCGGAGCGTCGCATACATCTCGGGATCATCGGCCAGCACATCAATCAGATTTCCCAGGAGATAGCCCGTGGTCTCTGCGCCAGCCACGACCAGCGTCAGGCAAAATCGCACCACTTCCTCACGCGTCAGACGGCTCCCGTTCGACTCCGTCTGGATGAAGGCAGACATCAAGTCGTCGGGAACCGGTTTGCCTGTCTCGATATCGGCGTAGCGCTGGTCGACCGCTGACTGATAGTAATTCCAGAGCTCGATATTGCATTGCTGGCGCTCCGCCAGGGTGAAGTCAGAGGTCACCATGAAGGCATTGGCCCAGCGACGCAAAAGGACATAGTCCTCCTCCGGCGTACCGATCAGTTTGGTCATTACGAGCGCGGGCAAATTCGGCGCCAAGTCTTGCATGAAATCTACCGTCCCGCCGCCGACCATGTCGAGCTGCGCTTCAACCGTTGTCTCCATCCATGGCGCCACGTCGCTCATGACCCGTTTGGGCGAAAACGCCATTTGGGCAATCTTGCGAAGCTCCGCGTGGCGAGGATCGTCATGATTGACCAGCATCAGGGTCGGCGCTTCGGATTCTTCCTGCATGATATCGCGCGACGAGAAGACATCTGCGCGCCGGCAAACTTCCTGGACATCGGCATGCTTCAGCACGACCCACGCGGGATACGGCTTGTCCAAGCCGGGTATGGTGCCCGGCGGATAATCTTCAAGGCCAAACTGGATCGGCTCGTCGCGCAGATGCGCGTAATACGGATAGGGGTTCGCCATTACGTCCGGGTGATAAAGATCCCGCACGTGAAATTCATCAGGAATGTAAGGCTTGGTGGACGCATGTGTCATCTGGTCTTCTCCCGGGTGCAGCGGCCCAGCGCGGTGCTGGCAACCGGCATGATTGTTGAGGGTATGGATCGCGCTCGAATTTGCGTGCGCTGGTTTATTGTGTCCTTAGGACCTTTTTGTTACATGGCGCAGTTCCTTCTTGTCGGGCATTCTGAAGACGCGATATGTGAAGGCAGATTCGACTTCGCTTATCGGCGAGGGCGCAGCAATGAACCGGAGACTGGATGGACCTTTCGAAGCGCAAACAATCGAGCAAGGATTTCCTCGACCTGTTTTTCCCGATCCACTATCTGGTCGGAATGCAGATTGAGGACGCCCTCAAATGCGGCGTGCTGACACGCCAGCAAGCCTGTCTCCTCTGGACCATCCATACGCGCGGCACTGATGGGAAGAAGATGCGTCGCAAGGACATCGCGCATGCGCTGGCGTCTTGGTACGAAGTAACGAGTTCGGCGATCTCGAAATCTCTCCGTGCGCTGTCCAAGCCGCCCCTCAACCTGATCACAATGGTCGAAGACCCCGAAAACGGACGCGAGAAGTTTGTCGTGTTGACGCCCCGCGGCGTTCAGTTTGTCGAAAGCATGATGCGCAACGGCACCGCCTTTGTGGAAACAATGGTCGAACGTCTCAGCGACGATGAAATCAGGTCCGGGATTCACTTCCTGGCCAGAGTAACCGAAATCCATCATGAGCTGGCCTCCGAGGCTGCCGCGAAGCAGAAACCGAAGCGCAACAGCGCGACAAAGCCAAAAGAGTTGAGCTGATAATCGAGGGCGGGACGCGCGTTCATTCCTAGCGTTCCGGCGTCGTCAGGTCGAACGCGACATGCACAGCCTGAGCGCTATCCTGAAAATCCCGGAAGCGGATGACTTGTCCATCCCGAATGGTAAGGATGTGCGCATAATCAGCCGCGTAAAGGCGCCCCGTCGCCTTCAGCACCATGCGTAGATGCCCGGTCACCGCCACCTTGTCGCGTTCCGCTATGAACTCGTCCTGACGAAACGTCTCGATGTCTACATCATTGCCAACATGGCCGAAAAAGATCTTGCACTTCTCCTTGCCGCGAAAAATTCCTGCAAAGGGGATGACGCTCGGACCGTAGAATTCGATCGTACAATCCTCGGCCATGACTCCGAACAATTTGTCGAAGTCACCTTCATGCACGCCGGCATACCAGGTCTGGGCGGTTTCCAATGGGGTCATCATCTTGTGAGGTTTCCTCTGGCTGAGCCTCTAGAACTGGGTGGAGAGTTCGATTCCGAACGTACACGGCGCACCGAGGGAACCGACGAATTCGGCGCCATAGGTTGTGCCCGTAAGAATCTGGTTGGTGAAATAGGTCTCGTCTGTCAGGTTTTCCCCAAACAACGCGACCTTGTATTGTCCGTGTCCCGGCGCATATGTCGCCCGCGCGCGCAGGACACCATAGCTATCCTGTGACGCCGCATTGATATTGAACACGGTAAAGAAGACCTGATCCTGCCAGGCATAGTCCGCCCGAAGGGTCAGATCGCCGCCAAATGCCGCAAAGTCTGCCTGAGCGCCGATATTCATTTTCCATTCCGGAGCCCGAGGCAGCCTCAAACCATCAAGATTGCGCAGAGTTGATCCCGGCTCATCCGTCAGCGGTGCGGGACGCAAGGGTTCAGTCAGCTCGCCTTCGGTAAAAACCGCGTCGAGATAGGTTACCGACCCGTCGAGTTGAAACACATTGCCGAGCAAGGCCGCAAACTCGACTTCAGCCCCTCTGACTTCCGCCTTGCCGACGTTCCGGATGATGGGCTGGTTGGCGATCGAGTCCTGCGCCTGCAGGTTTGTGTAATCATATATGAATGTCGCCGCGTTGAGACGCAGTCGCTTGTCGAGCAGTCCAGCTTTGAGGCCGGCTTCATAGGCCCAGATTTCCTCAGGCTCGTATGGGGTTCGCTGGCTGGATCCAATATTGTATCCGCCACTTTTGAAGCCACGCTGGGCGCTCGCATAAAGAAGCAGGTCATCCGTAGCCGTCCATTCGAGGGCGAACTTCGGCGTGGCCGCATCAAAGGTCGCAGGGCCCTCGACTGGTGCAACCACGAACCCAAACGGGTCTGGCTGGACACCATCACGGCTTTCACTTACGGCGTTGGGGAAAAATAGAACTTCCGGTGCAAACCTAACAAGAGACCCGCCCGGTGCTGACGGGAGAAAGGCGAGGTCGAAATTCTGGAAGCCGTCACGCTCTTCCTCGGAATATCGCAGACCGGCCTTCAATGTCAGCCTGTCGGTCAGATCGAAACTCGTATCAATGAAGATATTGAATGCTTCGGTTTCCTGACGCCCGTTCAGGTGCAGCTCGCAACATAGCGTGCTTTCCGGAATGCTGACCGGAAAGGGTGGCAGGACACCCGCAGTCTGCAGATCAAGCAGGCCTTGCGTAAGGATCGGCTCCCAGAAGTCGCCAAAGATGTTGTTCTGGATATCATTCTCTTCAGAAAAGTATCCGCCCCCGGCAATCCAGCTGAAACGTCCTCCGGACGGGGAGGATAGCTGGAAATCGGCGTTCCATTGCTCATGATCTTCGGCGCGATGGATGTAGGTATTGAACGTGTCTCCGAGATCAAACGAGTTCTGGAAGTCAGGATTTGAATTCTTGTAGCCGGTGATGACCTGAACATCATAGTCGCCGAGGGCCCAGTCGAGCCGCCCTGTGAGACCCCACACGCTTGTTTCGTTGAAATAGTCGACTGCCGAAAAGATGTCGCGAGAGGCGGGTGCCGAGATACGGCCACTATTCTTGATGCCGAAATAGGGCAGCGTCTGGGAGCCCTCGCGAGTCCCGAGCCAGCCCGGCACTTCATCCTGGTACCCCAGGCTCGCAAAATGGAAGACGTTGGCGCGATCGTCCGCTTCGTAATAGTCCCCCGTCAGGGTGAGCATGGCGGTGGGCGTCAAATCGACCTCCACCGTGGCGCGGGCGGTGATGTCGTGCTTGTCCTCCGCATCGAATGTGCGATCGGGCTGGGATGCGGGGAGTGTCCCACGTGGCAGATGAACCGTCGTGTACCCGTCGCGATCCTCCTTCTGGACCGCCAGACGGGCCCGCACACGGTCATTGAGAGGGCCGCTCAGGGCGGCGAATGCGTGCGTGCGATCATAATTGCCAAGGATCAGTCGCGCTTCGCCGGCGAATTCATCGGTGGGGCGCTTGGTGATGATGTTGACGGCGCCACCGGTGGCGTTGCGCCCGTAGAGGGTTCCCTGTGGACCGCGCAAGACTTCCACGCGCTCTATGTCGAAGAAACCAGGACCAATTGCAGCCGCGCGCGACAAATAGACTCCGTCCAGATAGGTCGCCGTGGAACTGTCGGCACCGGCCACGATGACCGGCGTACCGATGCCACGAATAAAAATGGACGTGTCTCCCTGATAGTTGGAAACGTGAAGTCCCGGAACCATGTCTGCGACATCTTCGACGGACTGGACCGACCGGTCGAGCAATGCCTCGCTGTCGAGCGCCGAAACCGAAGCTCCCGTACTCTGAATATTTTCCTCTCGCCGCGTGGCCGTAACCGTGACCGTACTCAGAGTACGGGACTCCATCTCAGGCTCAGCCTCGCCTGAGACATCCTGCGCGGCGGCCGACTGCATGACCATGGCAAAAGCGCACACCGAAACGGTGGCGCCAAGAGCGCGTTTCAACATTGTTCCCTCCCTTACCCCCGCGGTGCGAGGGTTCTTTTTGTTATACCGCAAGATGTCCCTCGTT
>Ga0098057_1000411_pt1 | contig 14952 bp, 10 predicted proteins | sample 18_taG_FD_77072 | JGI IMG/M metagenome (GOLD analysis project Ga0098057, IMG submission 77072) | Marine viral communities from the Subarctic Pacific Ocean - 18_ETSP_OMZAT15316 metaG | ecosystem: Environmental > Aquatic > Marine > Oceanic | place: Pacific Ocean | collected 2015-01-19 | reverse complement strand
TTCTAGACCCTCAGCCTTCGGCCCAGCCGTCGCCGGCCAGCCAGATGGCACCGGCTCAGTTGGTGCCGTTGTTACTAAAACCAGTCCAATGGATAGTTTTTATGGCTTCAATTGGTCGTTTACTCCACCTTATGCGAATGGCGAAGCTTGGGTGGATATGATCTTCAGGCCATCTCACACTAAGAGTTACGATTTGGAGCAGATCCTAACTGAAATGGAGCAAGTATATTGGAGAGCAGATCCGGGCCCCAGTACAGGAAGCTTTGATTACCTCGGCGCCAATCCTCTTTTAATCTCATCTTTTGGTTCGGCTTCTTTTACGAACGCCGATAATTACATCTATTCTGGACACAACGTAAACGCTAACGCAATGCAGATCAGCGCTAGCTTAAACTTGCTCGGTGTTGAGAGAGTGTTACAACAGGAAGAAGATAGCTTCGGCAATAAGATTAAGGGCACCAACATTACTGCCGGCAAGCGATGGGTTATTCAACCAAAATGGGAGTCTCCAATGTTAAACTTTAATGACAAGGGGGTTCATCCGATCACTAATGCCGCCGGCAATTTAACTCTGCCGACATTCGCGTCTGGTTCCGTTCCGAGAGGTATGTGGCATCAGTTCGGAGTGATCCCGGATTCTCCAGATAAAGGCGTATTTATGGAAATTGGCAACATTCCACCAGATTGGCTAAAGAATCATTATGATGTGATAATAAACGATACTGTATATAATGATAATGACGCTGATACTGGCGGCCTCATTTATAAAAAAATGAAATCTTTGACAGATATAGTGGGGTTTAGCAAATCTTCTACGTCTAAGAGACTGGGAGAGATAGCAGAATCTAGAACAATTAAAGAAGCCGTTGTTGCTATCCCATATATTATTGAAGACGTTGAAAATATTAGTAGAATGGCCAGCAAGTTCACTTCTACACGAAAGAAATTTATCTCAATACCAAGAAAAAGATTTAATGCCGCACTGAAAGCCAGCAAAGGAACAAAAGCCGGCGACTCTTTAGACGCGGCCGGCACCTCAATAAGAAAGCTGATAGAAAAAATGCCTAACTATATTTTGCCTCCGCAATTCGATTTCTTGAGCGATACAACTGTTGAACCAATTGTGATGTATATGTTTGAGTTTGAGTATAAATTTGATAAAGATGATTTATCTTATATTTGGCAAAATATCGCACCAAGAAATTCTAAGAAAATAGAGCTACAATATCAGTCGATTTCTCACGAACTGATCAGCACTGAGCTATTGCAAGAAACCTGTTTAAGTAATAATGAAAATCTTCGCTGGATGGTGTTTAAAGTTAAACAAAGAGCGCAAACTAATTACTATGATCTAATAACTCCTCAAGCAGGAGAATCGTCAAAAGATATTTTTAGCTTTGATGATGAAACCGCAGGATATAAACTCGGGTTTAATTGGCCTTATGATTATTTATCCTTTGTAGAGATGATTAAAATGGATGTAGATGTTTTATATCACAACCCAAGTATTCTTGAAAAAACAACCGGTTCGGCCGGCAAAAAAACTAGAAGAACACCTATTATGTCTCGTCCTTCCTCCCGTAGGGGTGGCGGCTCTGGCGGCGGAGGTGGCTACTAATGGCTAAATTTTTAAACAAAAAAGAACAAGTTTTTGATATCAAGCTCACGGGCTATGGTAATTATTTGCTTTCGATTGGAAAGTTTAAGCCCGCATATTATGAATTTTTCGATGACAATGTAATCTATGACAAAAGATATGCCATGTACACCGGCTCTGCCTTCGAAGGACCAGCGCCAGAAAAATCAAATGTTAATTTGATGTTGCGCGAAAATCAAAATGAAGTTCATAAAAGGATTAAAGAAGAAACTGTCTATTTGGAAAGTCTTGTTTTGTTTGAAGAAATAGAAAATAATATTGGCCAACTAGACACTTACGTTGATGATGACGGCACATCTGTTTTGGGAGCCTATTCAACGGATGAAACTCCTACAATGAATAATCCAAGAATTGATATTTTCAAATCAAATCAAGGAATTGGAGATGCATTTTTAGAAGGCGCCCCCCACACAGCGCCGGCTTGGAAATTAGTAAGCTTACAGGGGAACATATCAGCCTCTTCTGTTCATGATAGTGTTAATTTGATAAGTAAAATTCCGCAAGTTAATATTGATTTAAAGTATACGAAAGAGGCTAATTATGGAACAGATTCTTCGTTGAGCTTGCCCCCAAATTTTAGTACTTATACAAATATAAATCCTGAAAATATTGCTGATATGACCAACCGAACTTTAACATTTATAGACGGCGATTCAATCGAATTTAAAACTGATCACGGACTCATATATCTTGATGAAGTTAACACAACACTGTTAACTGAAAACTTCGATATCGAAGTGTTTGATAGAACATTAGCGGAGTCAGAATATGCCAGCGCACCATTTGAAATATTAGAAGTAGGAACTCCTATTTATGATTCTACTGTCACGATTAATGACGGCACAACTTCTGTAACATTTACCTTTAAAAACGGAGCTTCGGCAAGCACAGATGTTGAAGCCGGCGATGTGTCTGGTGCTGATGGCAAAACTACTTTAGCAGAAAGACTGGTTACGGTTATTAATAATTATGTGGAAGATTCAAGCACAAGTCTTAAAGTAAGCGCTTCCTCAAGTGGAGCCGAAGTTACAATAACGAACCTGCAGGCTGGGCCCCAATCTCTTCGAGGGTCTTTGACTAATACGCAATTTAGCGGCGCCCGAATCACCACTTCTGATAGTAGTGATATAGATCCTTGGACTGGAGGCATTTTTACTGGCGGCAAAGACGCAATAGAAACGCTTGAGAAGAAATACTTTAAAGAAGAAATACCTCAAATTGTTGATGGTGTGATGATGCACAGCAACCCACAAATCAAGTATAATCAATCTTTGACAACATCAAGTGTCGAATATTATTTAGATATTATAGTGGATAATCAGATATTACCAGAGACGGCATGCAAGGGTGCTTCTGTTTTTAACAAAGAGTCTTATTATGTAGATCTTGATTTTAATTGTGAGTCTTTCGACAAAGAGCCGGTTGAGTTCATAGATATCTATGGAAGAGTTACGGAGCCTGAAATATGTTAAGAGTTGCATTTGACGAGAGCCTAGACACCGCTTTTGGTGAGAAGCTTCCGGTACCCTACATTAATAGGGTTTATATAAAAAGTGGTCTAACAAATTCTTATGGAGATACCGTTGATGGTCTTGAGCTTGAACTGTCGATATATATTCCGGCCGTTGATGATGATGCTTTAGAACCTCCGGATGCTATCGTGGCAATGTTGGCCGATCTTAATGTCTACGGCGCTTATGTTGTTGGAGAACAAGAAAATGAAGATATATTAAACTCCGGTGAAAATATTTTTAATCATTTGTATAACTATGATCCAGATACTAGTGTTGAAGGTTTCGTCGCCACCTTTGTGGAGTTCGCCAGGGAGACTCAGACCTTTACGCGTGAAACTGCTAGTGACTCTGGTGCAACAGTTATTATTAATAGAAGAAATTACGAGCAAATTGAGTTTAGTGAGTTTACATTAGCGGATAGCGAGGGAATATATGACGAAGATACAAATCAAAGATACTTTGTTTACAATGCTACAATTGAATTAACTTTAGCAATAAATCCATGGCCAAGTGCTGTTTATACTTTAGACGATTTAATGGATATAACAAGCGCAGACTATAAAAAAATCAATGTTTATGTTTTTTGCTCTACATTGGATTGGCTCACGATCCAGGCCAGCAGTTCTGGTCTTGATGAGTCCGAACTACAAAATATTTATCTCAACAAGCCAGAGTTGTTAAACTTTATGACCGGCGAACTTACATACGATGTAGTTTTCGATGACGGCACTGTGACAGATGGCGAAGAATTATCTTTTGTAGACTCTGAAGGCAAAATGTATGATGGCGTACCAATATATACGGTCGCAGGAGAATATAAAAAATTCCCACAGAGAGCTTCGCTGATCGCATCCATTTCGGGCTCCACAACGCCGGTATCTGACGATGCAGATGCAAGTGCCACCTCTCAAAGTTTAATCAATATTTTAGATAATTATTCAGATTCAACTAATTTGTTAAAAGAGTTAAATGAATATAGAAAGGTTTTCCCTGATAAAAGTTCTACGACAGCTTTAGGCGGAGTATATCGTTCTTTTAGAGATGTCTTAGTATCTACAAACAGACAAGCCGGCCGAGAAGAGACGGTCTTTAAAGTTATCAGCAGAAATCCTAAAGTTTTAGACTCGCGCGCCGAAGAAGCCATAGAGGCTTATGATCGGCCAGATCCGACTCCGAGTACCACAGACGGTTTAACGCTCAATGATTATAGAATTTATAGCAACACAAGAGATGCCCTTATAACAAGGTATGCCTATTCGTCAACCCTTGCATCTGGAGAAGATGATGAAACTTTTGTATGGGACCCTGAAGATACAATATGCGATTATGGATATCTTTGGTTTGATTACGAAAAGGCTTTAAGAAACGACACTGTAATATCAAGCGTGCTTAACATTGACAAACTAGAGGCTTATTTTGGAAGCGCTTTGGTGAACGCAACGTTGAAGATAGACACAGCAACACTAACCAAGAGAGCGGCCACCAGCAACACGCTTCGAGAGGTAAGACAGATGGTGGCTCAATTTATATCGACGCCATCAAACTATGGCGATTCTTTTAGGATTTATAACTGCGGATTAAAAAGCGATCACGATTCAACAACTTCCAGCAGCTGGCCATCGTGGAATTACGACAAAGTTGATGTTGGAATGGGAGGAAGCAGCGACTATAGTTATCTTTGTATTAGAAATGTTGTGGGTATGCCAGCCTCAGATTATGAGTCTAAGGCTGAAGTAAGAGATGGATACAGAATGCTATGCTTTTATTTTCAAGATTATTATAATATTGATGGGGCCTCTGACGGCACTGTTCTTCCCGCCTCTGAGGGCGGCGCAACAGAATATAGTCAAGAACATTACACGCTTTCAATTGCGTGCACTGATTATAGCTATTTAATTTATGAAACCCTTAGAGACGGCTTCCAGACAGATGGAAGGAGTTTAAATGAATATTATAGATATGCAGTTGATACGGGAAACTATAATAATATAACCGGCTTCTTTAATCAATTTTTTGTCGAAGGAATTAGTGAGTTTTATTCAGAAGATACGTCCAATGCTCCGTGGCTCCGAGCCCCGATGATTTTTAATATTCATCGCGATTTATTGCTTAATACTTTTGAGGGCGATCTTGATGCTATCGTAGAAGACTCACAGAAAATATCAGCGAATATCGCCCCTGAATCGGGCAACCTTGAACAACTTGAAACTTTTAGAACAAGGTACAACGATTTTTTTACAAATTATTATAATGAGGGTGTTGGTATTGTATGGGAAGCTTTTGCTGATGCTTATACGGAAGCATATGGCTTCGTAGCTGATATGCCAATTGAGAAGACATACTATCAAGAATTTCCAATTCTCCCAGATATTATATACGCCGGCGAGCCTGAAGCAGAGTACTTAGATGATATTGAAACAGCTTTAGCCTACCCAATAGAAGATTCCGACTGGAGTATAGCCTCATCGATCGATGAGGCATCATATGACACTTCTACTCTTTATTCGAGAGAACGGATCCGAACGGAAATTAATCTCAAACTGCCATATATTTTACGGTTTATTGATTATTTGGATACAACTAGCACTAGTGATGCTGCAGCTGCCCGAGCCATGCTTTACTCTTTGTTGACCCCCTCACTATCTGAAAGCTTCATAGATTATGCACTCGACACGGCCTATGACCATTGGAGTGCCCTGCATGAAGAATGGTATAAGTTCTTCGACGCTGAGCTAACCATGCCTTCTGGAGTGACTAGCTCTTCAGATCTGGAAGCAGATGAATGGGGATTTAAAAATACTTATGACTATATGGGTAAACGAATATGGCCCGCAGCAAATTATAGTGGTTCAGAGTTCGGAACGTCATCACAGATAACTGACTTTTACGATTTTTTGAGTGTTGACGATGATTATAGAACGTAGTAAGGAAAAAACAACAAATGCCAATTAAATTTTCAACATCAACTATGTTAAGCCCTTCTCTTGTGAGCGACATGGTTAGTAGAGCGGACACTAGAATGGTCAAGGGCCAGAAAACATCATCTGACTCCGCATTAGCAAAGATGGGTCGAGGCTATAAAAACTTATCTAGCAAAGGAATAACAAATAATTTAAATTCAAACGTTTCAGATAATGATTTTGCCGCGGATTTACTTAGCACCCTAGGGTGTTCTGTCTCTACAGAGTCAAAAGAATTTACATTGTTGTCGCAACAAACAGATACACAAGAGATACAAAATGAAAATATACTAGACCCATCATTATTTAAAGGCGATATGGCTGGAGAGAATATTGTAGCAACTGATAAGTTTTCAAATGATACCAGTGATCCGTTTTTTACTCTTGATGAATCGCCTGAGACTACTTTGTCACAACAAGCAAAACAAGCATCGACAATTAAAATAATCGATCTTCAAGATTTAACCGCAACAATAATTGATATTAATTTATCCAACACTGGAACAACATTAAAACAATTTAAATAATGAGATATTTATTATAGGATTATAACATGACTGTATATTATTACTACGCTTTTGATACACCCCCTAGTGTATATTCTAGCATAACTTGTAGATATTCGTCTAACGAAAGCTACTATAACGTTTCTACTATAGGCACCGGCCAAGTTGGCTTGGGCTATATGACAAATGATTCAACTTATGATGGCGGTAATGAAAAACAATATTTTGCCATAACAGATGCAAACACATATGGCAAAGCCGGCTTCGGTTCATCACTTTATGAAGGCTATACAACAATGATAACTATGTATTATGATGATGATGAAGAATCAGCGCTATATGATAAGTTTACTGGCTGGGCCCTCGCTGGGGGGTCATCGTACATTGTCGACGGCCCACCAGTGGTTCAGTCGCTCATAGATGACACAATTGAAGAGCTGGTTTTACAAAATCTCATATCTGATGTTACTGTAAAAGCTAGCTTTAAAAAAGTAGGTGCCCCAACAGATTTTATGGAAGATCTTTATTCCGCCGCCGAATCAGAAGGCACAATAGATACTCCTGCTAATTTCGCAGCGTCTGGCTCTATTAGATATACATATTAGGAAATTTATTAATGTCAAATATAGAACTTGAGTATATCGATGAAACGCTAATATCTGGCTCAACAGACAGACTTAGGTCAGCCCTAAATAAATCTTGGGAATTTGTTGAGGGAGATATCGGAAATGTTTATGAGTTTGATGGTAGTGCCGCCGAAGAAGACAACATATATATATCAAAAATAGAGTCTAATTTGGCCCTAGCTAGCAGCAACACCGGCTCAGCAATTATCAATTCTTATACTTTTCCGATAAGAATTTATGGAGACGGAGAGGAAATAGACTCTACCGAAACCTGGAAGGCGTTCTTACATGGTGGCACAGCTATATCAAAAACATTCCAGGGCATTTATTCTACAGATATATATTCTGATAACCACATTGGCCTGCAGGCCCCCTATACTAATATTGAGAAATTAATCATGAACAGCATTGACGGGAGCGATTATGAATCGATTGTAGTGCAGCCGTCATATAATTATTTTCTCCCAACGTATCAATCTTATACCGACAGCATAAACCAGAGAGCGTCAGCAAATATTTATGATTTTATATCGATTGCAAGTGCGGAAAGCGATGATAAACCAGAACAAATAAATATAAATGCTCACAATTATATTACAAAAGAGGGGGAGTTTGCAGCTTATATGGGAATTGGCGAAGACGCAACAGTGGCAGATTTACTTGCAGCAACTGAAATGTCGCCTTCTGATGCACTGCCGCCACAAGAATCTTTATATTATGATGTAGATGCGGATTCTGACGGAACTAGTGACACCTTTTATGATAGAAATAAAAATCTAAGAAATTATTTATCAGGCGCTTTTGTTGCGTTAAACGTTTCGTCCTCAACCAGCACTGCCGTCATTAACAGGTGCAAAAACTTTATTTTCGATACAGAAGGAGTTGAGACCTTTTTAAAGCCCACCTCAGAGATAATATCTCTAAGGGCCCTGTTCCCTTGTTATGTGAATATAGAGATTCCAACAACGCATACTGTCGATACAAGTAAGTTCCCCGCCACCAACATATTCAGGACCCTTATTTCAGGTAATGATTGTGAACAAATTTTGCTAGCACAACTTGCTGTTGATTTCGGCTCAGAAGGAGGCCAACAGTCTCGTTCTTTGAGTTATCACATAAATAAAACGTTTAGTTCCGGCTCTTTAGACACTAGCACAATTTCTGAAACTTCTATCACAAGTGTTGATAATTTTAGATATCGCTCTCTTTTAAAGATGGCCACAAGGGCGGCCAATTCGAATCTTAGAACAGATTCAAAAAATGTCGATTATCATTTTGTTGGTGGCGAAACGAACATAAGAAAAGCAGCTTTGAACAACCTTTTGTCACATCGATTTATGAAATCTATAAGGATTACGAAATTAGTAAATGATCTATCCTTTTATATTAATGATACTGCGCCATTCGACGTCGAAGGAAGTGATGATTCAAAGGCACTGCAGAATATATATGATTTTGCGCAAGATACAAAATACTATGAAACAATTGCTTATCGTATTGAAAAAGTTAATTTGGCCGGCCAGCTGGTATCAAACTATTGGATTTATAATGTTGATGGCCTTGAGTCGATTACGCTAACTGACACACAAGTAAAATACAATGATGAATATACCTATAAAGTTTACGCTTATAAAATTGTACATGGCATTAATTATACATATTCTGATATAGCGGTAGCCGAGGCAATTTCTGTCGACGATGACACTGGAATTATCACAGTGCAATTTAACGATTCTGCCGGCAACTCAACTAGTCAATTATTTGTAGATGCTGATGATAATGAATTTTTAGATGAAAATGAATTTGCTACCAATTCTCAAACAACAGTTGATGAAAGCACCGGTGCAACACGATATATGGCAGACTTAAATGTTAGCTATGAGCCGACAATAAAAATACTTGAGGTTCCTTTGGTTTCTAAGACAATTAGAGTATTGGATCACCCATCTACCACAATTGATGTGATTCCTTATTATAAACTAGATGATTCTAATACTATAGGATTTAAACTAATCAGAGAGGCGTTCGCTAAGAGGGATATGCCACAAGCTTTTAATACTGCTGAAAATAATTATATTAATGATTATAAAACCTCCTATGATCTTTTGCCGACAGACACGGTGTCGAACAACGCGAAGGCGCCCGTTAATTATATTGAGGCTTACAGGCTTGAAGAAAAGCCAAGTGCTTACAATAGTTTTAGTGCGAATCTTCTAAAAAAATATAATCTTGGTATCCCCGACGAATCGTCAACTCTTGCCACAACAAGGTGCGAAGATAGAATTTTAACAAATCAAAAATATTATTATGTTTTTCGTAGTGTAACAAGACTACAGCACCCTGGTCAATTTTCTGAAATCTATGAATGTGAATTAATTAACGATGGCGGCTATAAATATGCAAAATTTGAAACACTATTTGAATCTGATCTGGCCACCAGCCAGATCACAACAACTTCTAAATCATTTAAGAAATTAATACAATTAATACCAAATAGTTCACATATGAAACTAGTTACAGATGATGTTAAGTATGCCAGACCCGCGGCCACCCAATTAGAAAATTTGCAAATAGGCGATTCGGATTTGATCGACCCAATCTGGGGCAAAACTTTCAAAATACGTTTAACGTCAAAGAAAACTGGTAAAAAAATTGATTTAAATATTACTTATAATTTAGAGAGCGGTTAAACCAAAATTACAAACTATTTATACAGGAGAGAGAAATTAAATGGCTTTTTTAGATAATTCGGGTGACATTATCCTGGATGCAGTATTAACGGATTTAGGAAGGAAAAGGTTAGCGCAAGGCTCTTTTAAGATTTCAAAATTCGCCCTTGGTGATGACGAGGTTGACTACGGACTTTTCAATCGCAATCATCCGAGCGGCTCTTCGCACTTTGACCTAGAAATAATGCAGACACCAGTATTGGAGGCGTTCACTCAAACAAACGCAAATATTAACTATGGCTTGCTGTCCTTAACAAGGAGCGATCTGCTCTACTTGCCCGCCCTAAAATCAAATGATCTGGTTAGCAATTCTGCCAAGACTACTTCAAGTGTATATTATTTAGCAGTAAATTCAGAAACAGCCGGCAAGATTAAGACCGGTCATAGTTCTTCGGCTTATGTTTTACAATCAGATCAGGCAACGGATACGGCAATTTATATTGAGTCTGGCTTAGATACTCCTAACTTAACAGGAGATACTAGTAATCGCTCAAGCTATATTGTTAATACCAATCTCTTAGATAGTACTTTTAATCTCTACGCAGATAGTAGATTTATCGCGGCACTGATGTCGCCCAGTAGAACGTCAACATTCAGCAACAAGACTGATGGAACAGCAGATATTAATATGACCCCCCTGCAGGCAGCTAGTGCTACGTCAACAACCCCTGTTTTAAAGAATTTTAATGCTTTTACGGCCCCCGGGATCAACAACGGGGTGACTTTCAATAGCTTAATTAGCGCAACAACAATTTCGGTGATCGCTGGGCCCCGCGGCTCCGTAACAGCACTGAATTTTTCAGTTGCATCGGAGCTGGGAGCCACATCTACGGGTACCAGATCATCAATGTATGATCTATACGGGTCATACGACCAAACTATTTTTGGCGGCGGCGAAAAATATGATTATATTGATACAACTATTTATGTAGAAGGCGGTGTCTCAACGGCAAGACTTCAACTTCCAGTTAGAATCATTAGATACGCAGGCACATGATCGGAGTTTTTAAATGCCAGTAATAAATTTTGAACCCTTAGACACCACATCGGATGTCACCACAACCAGAACATTGCTACATGAGGCTATCCCTCTTACAGGTGCAATTATTAGTGGTGGCGCAGGTGATGGGGCTTTAGCAACATATAATAACGAGAACATTAAGAATTACACACACGGAATGTTTCAATCAGTCTATGATTATCCATATCTAAGTTCTTCAGCAAACCATATTTTTGATATTACAGTAGGATACGATGAAAGTTCCGCTTTCTCTGGCTCTGCTTCGACACAGAACAGCAAGAAGATTAATATGTATAATCAGTTTGCGCAGCTTTTGCTTGGATATACTGGCTCAGACAATAAGGTAAGATTGTTTGAAAGTGATTTAACTTTAGACCAGACGGGCTCAATGACTTCTTGTTTCTTCTTATCGCTCTCTCGGCTCCTCGTAAAGGATCAGATCAAGAAGGGCTCTTACTCAATGCAGATCGGCACAGGCTCTTGGGGTTCTCCGTTTATTACAGCAAGTGGCCACCCGCAAACTGATATGCTAAAGCTACAAGATCTTTCTGCCTCTAGTACCCAAGGCACCGTCGCGACAGTTGGTGGTGATTATGGACTTCTTTACGATACCACCGCTAGTCTTACATCTCGTGCTCTTGGAGTTATATTTTATCAAGCAGGTGTCGTTATTCTTACTTCATCTATTTTTGATGACATGGCCGCAGAAAATGCAAATCATCCAGGAATTTCTCCAGCCGGCACACATGGTCATTATTTCTTTAGTGGTTCTCCAGGAGATGGCGAGCCTCACGTAAGAAGCGTCTCTGGTGCATTTAGTGGTTCTGTAATCTCTGCGTCGTGTGACGCACTTAGACACAGAATTTACAATCTATCTTTTAACAATACAACAGAGATTAACTCTACTATCTATTTCTGTAGAGTGCCACACAATAAGTATAATTACAGCTCAAACCCAACCTATACTTCCGGAAGCCAAATCAGAGTCAAGTCGGTTTCTACAGACGAGCCCGTATCTTATATTACAACAATCGGACTATATAATGCTAGTAATGAATTGCTTGCCACTGCCAAGCTTTCAGAACCCCTCAAGAAGACTCCAACAAACGAGATGACTTTGAGGGTCAGACTAGATTATTAGAAATGTCGCTTAAGAAGTTCAGGCCACAAGATATACTCTTGAACACGATGAAAGCTCACCCTCGTTGTGAGTTTTTTATTTTTGATAGTAAGGTATATTATAACAATGTCCCAGAGCAATCTGGAGCCTTTAGTGCAAATGTAATATCACAGCCGGGACATCTTAGCTTATATGAATATAACATAGACAAGCAAGCTTCTGGCTCAACTGATACCGAAGAACTGCATGCGTATAATGCATTTATTCGCCCATACATCACAAAGGATACTGCTGGTTCAAGCTTTCGTTCTGTAACTTCGTCGGGCGGATTAAACGAGTGGGTAACCGCTACTGGCGGCGATGTACTTTATGGTCAATATCCAATGACTGCATCTATTAGCAGAGAGTTTTTATCAGCAAATGATTCCGGATTTTTAAATGAAGTATATAATGATATCACAGGTCGTGAGCAAAAAGTTACCACTCTTGGTGATCCGGGTTCTCCGATCGGTCCACTTTCCACATCGCGCGTAGCTGAATCGGCTAAATTAGTACCCAGCAATAGGCGCTATTGGGCGCTAAGAAATAGATTAAATTTTTATGGATCCAGAAGTCCACACTATAGAGTTACTGGTAATTTAGATGCACATGAAGATTCATACGAGTGGATTAAAGATTATCAAGATCTTAATTTAATTTCAATACCCTCGATATTTTTTGGCTCTCAAATAAAGCCGGGAAGTGTTTCGTTGAAGTGGTATTACACCGGCTCGCTTGCTGGAGAGTTAAGAGATACAAAAAGAAATGGTGAATTAATACAAGTTTCTGGAGGCATGCATGCCACCGATTATAATGACAAGGTGGCCGGCGTTATTTTATATGATGAAGGATTCATACTTTTAACGGGCTCGTGGGATTTGATGCCTGATCATATAATTCCTATGACAAATCCAAGCTCCTCAGATAGTCCGAAATGGATTTATTATGGTGCCGGCGCCGGTGATGGCGTTAGTACCAGTACTGCTGGAGCAAATTTTGTTTCTTGTTCTTTCGATCTTTCTTTTGAGGGGGTAACAGAAACACAAGTCATAACAATGTTTACGCACGCTAGAAAAGGCGAGGCAAACTACTCAAATAATCCAACATACTTGTTGTATGGTCAAGAACAATTACAATTTACATCTTCACAGGTTTATGAAGAGAACCCCGAAAGAATAATTGCAAACGTGGCATCTTCTAGTTTTACGAACCATTCTGCATCTTTTAGGCGTCAAGTTTATATTTCGAGAGTTGCGCTTTATGATGATAAGAAGAACCTCATCGGCGTTGCAACACTATCAAATCCTGTTCTAAAAGAAGAAGATCAAGACTATTCTTTTAAATTAAGGCTTGATATATAGTATAATATTATTATGATTCTGGGTGTCGACATTTCAACCAGCATAACTGGTTTTGCGATTGTAGCGGAGGGTGAAATTGTTTTTTATGATTCTGTTGATCTACGCAAATATAAGAACTTGTTTGAGAAAACAAAAAGAATAAAAGAAGCAATCTTTAACATCTTTGATAATTATCAATTTGAAAGAGATATTCCTCCCTATTGGATGTCGGAGGATCAAGACAAAGAAAACAAAATAAACCACATCTACATCGAGCAATCCCTTCATATGTTTATGGGAGGAAAGTCTTCAGCAAAAACTCTTTCAACCCTCACCCGCTTTAACGGCATTGTGTCGTGGCTCATCTACGAAATGTTTGAGATGGAGCCGAAATACATCGCCGCCACTTCTGCACGCAAGCAAGCCGGCATTAAAGTTCCGAGAGGACAAAAAGCAAAAGCAGTTGTTTTGCAATATTTGCTTGACAACGAGCCCGCTTTCAAGGTAGAATATACAAAGCACGGAAATCCGAAACCTGAATCGTATGATCGTGCTGATGCAATTGTGGTGGCAAAAGCAGGGTGGGCGATTGAACAAGCAGGCAGCGAAGAAGATACTGAATGAAGCGCTTGGCTACGGCTTTGAGCACGGCACAGAAACTCTCTACAAATGCCCGAAATGCAATCACCACAAATCTAAGCTTTCTGTTAACCTTAACAAAAATGTATTTAAGTGTTGGATTTGTGATTATAGGGGCCGCAGCATTAGGCGCGTTATTAGGTCTTTTGGTTCCTATACTCAACTACAGAGATGGGACGAAATATTCGGCCGGCAAGATCTGGAAAGATTTGATGATCTCTTTGCTGAGAGAAGCGTGGAGAGAAACGATCAGACAGTCGATCTACCGGAAGAATTCGTAAGCCTCTGCCACGACAACATACCAAAGACTGGTATATATGCGCGCAACTATTTGAAATCACGCGGCATTACCGATGCAGAGATTCTAAGATGGAAGATTGGATATTGCTTTGGCGGAGAATATCGCAACAGAATTGTAATACCATCTTTCAATGATGACGGAAATGTTAGTTATTTTGTAGCAAGAAGCTACAATGGTGATACTTACAAATACAAGAATCCACGTGCCTCCAAAAACATCGTGTTTAACGAATTGTATGTTAATTGGAACGAAGACCTGATTCTTGTAGAGGGGGTATTCGATGCAATCAACGCAGGAAATTCTGTCCCAATATTGGGTTCGACGCTACGCACTGATTCTTCGCTCATCAAAAAAATTGTTTACAACGACACACCAGTCTACGTCGCACTTGATCCTGATGCAGCAGAAAAAGAACGGAAAATAATCAAGACACTTTTAAAATATGACGTGGAGCTATACAAGATAGATGTAAGCGGATATGAAGATGTGGGCTCTATGCC
>Ga0098057_1000400_pt1 | contig 15129 bp, 13 predicted proteins | sample 18_taG_FD_77072 | JGI IMG/M metagenome (GOLD analysis project Ga0098057, IMG submission 77072) | Marine viral communities from the Subarctic Pacific Ocean - 18_ETSP_OMZAT15316 metaG | ecosystem: Environmental > Aquatic > Marine > Oceanic | place: Pacific Ocean | collected 2015-01-19 | reverse complement strand
TAAAAATATGGCTGCTATTATAGTAGCCTTTATAACGGGTCTATCACCTATGGGAGTAATCTTAACTCAAGAGTGGATGGAACAAAGAAAAATGGAGGCAGGTATCATTGATACATCTGTTCTTCTCAATCATTCTTTATTTACTCATGCTGATACGTGGGTTGATTTAATCATACCTCAGACACAAGTATCTGATGAAGCTAGGTTGTTCCTCACGATTAAATTCACTGCTTTCCACGATGCCTTAGAGGATATGGTCAGACTTACAGACTTCAATAGTCTGAGTAACGACCAATTCCACGCAGTTGCTTCTAAAAATCTGAATGAGACTGTCGTATCCTATATTGCAGATGCAAAGAGCCATGGAATTTCAGACGAGTTTATAGCAGACTTTAATGTTTGGCATCAGCAAGTAGTGGATATCTTAGTGGGTTCTATTGAGGATAATGTATATTCACCTATACATACTTCCCAAAACTCAAAGATGTACGCCATACTAACTGCGTATGATAGCGCATTGGGAGCCACCCTAGAAGATGTGGCAAGGACATTACTACGCAAGTGAGTAAAATACTACGCACTTAGAGTATATAGATGGCAAATATAAACAGCAGAAAGATATCGGAAGCGGAACAGACGCTACAGCTAGCGAGGAGTGACTTAATAGCATTTGGGAAACTATTTCTCCCAGATGATTTTTTGAGAAGTGAAACTCCTCCATTTCATTATGAGATGGCTGATGCTATTGATGACCATAAGTGTAAGCAACTTGCAATTATTTTACCTAGAGGACATGGTAAGACTGTGCTTACTAAATGTTCAATCATAAAAGATTTTGTATTTTGCCCTAAAGACGATATGCATTTTTATGCATGGGTTGCTGCTACTCAGAAACTTTCTGTAGGCAATATGGATTACATAAAATATCACTTAGAATTTAATGACAGTATTAAGTATTATTTTGGAGCATTAAAGGGAAGAAAATGGACAGAAGAAGATATAGAACTTTCTAATGGATGTAAACTCATTTCAAAAAGTAATGTTGCAGGGATTAGAGGAGGTGCAAAACTTCATAGAAGATACGACCTTATCATTCTTGACGACTTTGAACATGAACAAAACACTATTACCCAAGACGCTAGGGCTAAAAACGCTAATCTTGTTACCGCTGTTGTGTATCCCGCCCTTGAGCCTCATACTGGTCGTCTTCGTGTTAATGGTACTCCAGTTCACTATGATAGTTTTATTAATAATCTTATCGTCAATTATAGTCGTTTTAAAACAAATAAAGACAAAAAAGAGTTTTCATGGAAAGTTATAACATACAAAGCAATACAACCGAATGGTTCTCCTTTATGGGCATCATGGTTTCCGATATCAAAGCTAGAAGAAAAGAAAAAGTTTTACCAAGATTCGGGAACCCCTTCTAAATTCTATCAAGAATATATGATGGAAGTTCAATCAGCAGAAGATGCTGTTTGGCTTCGGTCACATATTAAAGATTGGGAAGGATATTATAAACATGAAGAGGGAATCAATTATCTTGTCATTGGTGGCGAGAGTACTCCGGTTAACACATTTATTGGCTGCGACCCAGCGACAGACATTGATACAAAAGAGAGTGATTTTTCTGTTATTATGGTTATTGCTATTGATGTTGATAATAATTTATATGTGTTGGAGTATGAAAGGCACAGGAGTATTCCAACTATTGGAGCGAAGCGTCAGGATGGTGAACTAATGGATAAGAAGGGGGTCGTAGATTATATTATAGATTTGTACAATAAGTACAAATGTTCATCTGCGACTGTTGAAGATGTTGCTATGAACCGTTCAATCTTTCAGGCATTGAATGATGAGAGAAGAAGATTAAATAGATTTGATTTATCTGTTATACCAGAAAAACCCGGTGGAACAAACAAAAGAAATAGAATATATAGCGGATTAAGTGGTAGATTCAGCATGGGTACAGTACATATAAGGTCAAATATGTTTGATTTAACTAACGAAATTGTTACTTTTGGACCAAGAATGGCACATGATGACACTATTGAGAGTCTTTATTACGCAAACGTGCATTCTTTTCCGCCGAATTACTCGCAAAATAAAGAAAAACGATGGTATAAGCCCCAACGCCAATCAAAACACTGGATTGTTGCATGATGTTTGATAAAATAATAAAAGATGTATTAGCTCACGAAGGAGGATACAGTAACGACAAGGTTGACCCCGGGGGTGAAACTAATTTTGGTATAAGTAAGCGTCAGTATCCTGATGTTGATATTAAAAATTTAACTGTTGATGGTGCTAAAGAGATATATTATAAGGATTATTGGTTAAAAGGGAAATGTGATAAGCTTCCTATCAATATTCAAGGTATATACTTCGATATGTGTGTTAACTTTGGTATTAGAGGAGCATGTAGAGTTCTTCAGCAGGCTGTGAACGGTAAAAAGGCTAATAAGTTAGTCGAAGATGGTAGAATAGGACCTAATACGATTAAGTGTTCTAAAGGATTAGAACCTGATAGGTTAAGAGCCTATAGAGTCTTAAGATTTGCTAAAATAGTATTAGTAAGCAAAAAGATGGAAAAATATTGGTTTGGATGGTTTAGGAGGGCTGTAAAACAATAATGGCAAGAAAAAGTAATAAAGTAAAAGCTAATGAAAACCATATACTTTGGGGAAGGTCAAATACTGCTCAGAGAAATAAATGGCAAACTGTATCTCAACAGGGATATGATTTTTATTTGAATGAACAGCTAACGACAGAAGAAAAAGATTCCCTAAACGATTCGGGTATGCCTAGTTTTATTATTAATAGGATAACTCCTATTATTGAAATTATGAAATATTTCGTTACTGCCAACAGTCCTAAGTGGAAAGCAGTTGGGGCTGAAGGCAGTGATGCTGACGTTGCTCAAGTTCACTCAGATGTTGCAGAATACTGCTGGTATCTATCTAATGGTAAATCTATTTATAGTAATGTCATCCTAGATAGTTTAACTAAGGGTATTGGCTATTTTATGTTGGATGTTGACCAAAATGCCGATATGGGTAAGGGTGAGGTTACTTTTAAGAGAGTAGAGCCTTTTGATGTCTTTGTAGACCCTTTGAGTAGAGATTTTCTCTTTAGGGATGCTTCTTTTATAATGATTCGGAAGAATCTCTCTAAAACACAATTAAAATTATTACTTCCTGACTATAAGGCTAAAATAGATAAAGCCGCTGGCAGTTCCGATACTGTAAGTTGGTCTAGAACCGATTTTGGTGACAGGGACAGTATAATAGCAGAAGATGTTGACAGTACATATACATCCTCTGGAGAAGATGATGAGATATTACCATTTTATGAGTGTTATAAAAAAATAAGAGTTCCGTTTTACAATTTGTTAATGCTTGTTCCTCCAACTAAAAAAGAGATGGAACAAATCAAGGCAGATGTTCAGGAACAATTAGCTGAATTTCAGGCAGAAATGCAGGTTCAGTTACAAGAAAAAAGTGCGGAGCTTGACGAGGCAGTTCAAAGAGGAGAAATGATACCAGAGAGGGCTGACCTTGAAAAACAAAAGTCTTCTAAGGATGCTCAAGAAGCAATTCAACAAATGGAAATGCAATTAATGTCTCAAATGCAGGAGGCGGCTTCACGGACAGAAACTAAGATAGTCAGTGAACAAGAGTATAAGATATTAATGGAAAACAAGAAAGTAGCTGGGCAAGTAATTGAGGCTAACAAATTTCATCAAGTAAGGATTGAATTAACTTGCAGTGTTGGTGAAGATACATTTTTGTATGAATATACTTTGCCTATTCCAGAATATCCTATAATACCATTCCCATATATGTATACTGGAACCCCATATGCTATGTCGGCAGTTGTTCCACTTATAGGAAAACAACAAGAAGTTAATAAAGCTCATCAGATTATGATACATAATGCTAATTTAGCTTCTAATTTAAGATGGATTTATCAAGAGGGTTCTATCCCTGAGGAAGAATGGGAACAATATTCATCATCAGCTGGAGCTCTTTTAAAATATCGTCAAGGATTTGAAGCTCCAACTCCTGTCCAACCAGCTGCTATAAATAATGCCTTTTATACTATTACACAAGAAGGTAAGCAGGATATGGAATATATTAGTGGTATTTATTCATCAATGATGGGAAATACAAAGGAACAACCTGAAACTTACAGGGGTTTGCTTGCTAATGACGAATATGGCACAAGAAGAATTAAAGCATGGATGACTAATATTGTTGAACCATGTTTAGAGCATTTGGGTAGAGTTTTCAAGGATGTTGCTCAAAGAGCATATACGGTTAATAAAGTATTTAGGTTAGTACAACCAGAAGCTGGACAATCAATAGATGCAGCTCAAGAGAAAGATGTAGAAATTAACATTCCAATCTATAATGATTATGGAGAAGCCATAGGAAGATGGATGGATTATGAAACTGCTAAGTTTGATGTTAGAGTAATTGCTGGTTCCTCAATGCCTCTTAATAGATGGGCATTATTAGAAGAATACTTTAGATGGTTCCAGGCAGGTTTGATTGATGATATTGCTATGATAGCTGAAACTGATGTTAGGGGTAAGAAGAATATTATAAAAAGAAAGTCTTTATATTCTCAGTTACAGTCACAAGTTGCTCAGATGGAAGAAGCTTTGAAAGATAAAGAAGGAACCGTTGAGACATTAGAGCGTCAATTAGTACAGGCTGGTATTAAGGCAAAAGTACAAGAAGGTGGAGTAGAGGTTCGTAAAGATGTATTACAAACTGAAGCTCAGCAAAAACTACTTCGTGGAATGATGCAGAATGAATTCGATAACTTTAAAAAGGATATGCGCAGAGAAATTGATAAGGCAAAGGATGATGTAAAAAATAGCGCAGAAACTAAATAATATTATTGATTATAACAGATGAAAAGAATTAAATTAAAGAAAAGGAGCAAGTAATGACAGAAACACAAACAGGTAACACTCAATCTGAGTCCCCTGATGTGGACATTATGAATTTAGAAGATAGTCAAGTTGGAACCAGTCCTGAGTCCCAAGCATTTTTTAATGCTTTAGACCAACAGACAAATGGTGCAATCTTTGACGACAACCAAACGCAGACAACCTCCGAAGAACCACTGGATAACAACAGAAGTTCGAGCCCTGCGGAAGGAGCTGAGATTAACACATCTAATAACACAGATGCGGAAAATCTACAGCAAAGGTACTCGGCATCCAGTAGGGAAGCGAAGCGTCTCAATGGTCGCTTGTCCGAATTGGAACCGTATCTACCTATCCTAGACGCAATGAAAGAAGACCCCAATTTAATTACTCATGTGAGGAATTACTTTGAGGGTGGTGGAAACGCCCCTAATAGTATGAAAGAACAACTGAAAATAGATGAGGATTTTATTTTTGACGGTAATGATGCCTTTGATAATCCTAAATCTGATTCTGCTAGAGTTCTAAATGCGACAATAGATGGGTTGGTCCAAAGAAGGTTGTCAGACTATTCTAGAAAACAACAATCCGAAAATCAACAATTAGCTAGTGAGAGCGATTTCAGGTCAAGGCACGAGATGGACCAGGAACAATGGGAAGACTTAGTGTCTTTTGCCAAAGAGAAAAAGCTCGATTTAGACGACATTTATTATCTAAAGAACAGGCAGAGCAGAGATAAGAATATACATCGCAATGCTCAACAAGAAGTAGCCAATCAAGTAAGGAGTACTCAGGCTCGACCTCAGTCCCTTGCTTCGACAGGCGGAGCACCCCAAGAAGACCAATCCCCAGAAGATTCAGTGTTTGACCAGTTATTAGGCGGCGAGAACTTAACCCGTCTACTTGGCTAACTAGGTCGAATAGCCGCCATAGTAGACACACATAGGAGATAAACTATGGCACAATCAGATGCAGCCTATCCTGTCAATCACCCACTATATTTAAAACATAGTTCGGGACTGACAGAGGGAGGCTCAGGACCATTCGCTGGTTCAGCACTTAGCACAGGTGACCTTCGGAGGAAATGGAACTTTGCCGAAAGGTTTAGTGAGTTGGCTTTAGACCAAACACCATTTTTTCGCTTGGTTTCCAAAGTTGCTAAAAAACCTACTGATGACCCGTCGTTTAAGTTTACCGAAAAACGTCAATCGTGGATGAAACGTTATGCTTATGTTGTTGGTCAAATAATTGTTGGAGACGCAGATTCTTTTGCGAACGCTGCATTCCGTAATTACAATGACTCAGCAACTGCAGCAGCTAACGAAGCCATCGCGACTGGCGATACTGTGAAATTGTATATGGCTACAGATTATGAATCGGCTGGAAATATTCAGAATATTTTTGGTCAATCCACTGGAGCTATTGCAGTTGGTGCAGCAGGTACAGCCCCCGAATTCCTATTACCTAACCAGATTCTTCAGGTTAATTTGTCCTCTACCGCACAAGGTGGAGCGACATCTGGAGTTGTTAGTGATTATGCATTAATTCAGATTACAGCAGTTTCTGCTGCTGAAGTTGATAAAGCTGACGAAGTTGACGAAAGTGTAATGATATGCAAATTGGTAACAGGGACAGTGATTAAAGCTGCTAGTGGAGAATTATGTTCTTATGTAGGTGATAAACCTAAAACACAAGTCTATGATAAAGACATTTCTGGCGGAAAGCTAGGAGTTAGTCTTGAATCAATGAGGTCTTATGTTGTAGGTAATGCTTACGAAGAAGGTTCTTCATTAATGGGAAAAACCTGGAAAGATAACCCTTACAGTACTGGTTATGGACAAACTCAGATTTTTAGGTCTGAATTTGGTATGACTAATACTGCTCGTGCAACTGTTCTTAAATATGAACCCAATGAATGGGCTCGTGTTTGGAGAGACAAGTTAATTGAGCATAAGTGGGAAATCGAACAAACAGGTTTGTTTGGCTCACAGTATACCGACTCTTCTGCTGAAATCAACTATACACAAGGCGCAGTTGACTATATATCTAACTACGGTAATGTATTCTCATGGGACACAAGTAAGACTGTTGACAGTTTTATGGATGACATGAGTTCATACATTGACCCGCGTTATAATAGTTCAAAAGCAACTGTGTATTTTTGTAATACGCAAGTATACAACTGGCTTCATAAGCTAGGTGGATACTTTAAGAATAATCTATCTATTGGACAGGTTGATGGGACTGATAATAACAGCCAACTGTTCAGTGCGGATTTAGCGATTACTGGCAGAAAAAAGGTACTTGGACTTGACATGACGAAAATCAGTACACCTTTAGGTGATATGAATGTGGTCAGGAATATTGCTCTCGATAGGAGCTCAGTTAAGATTCTTGGTATTAACATGGGGAACGTTAAGTATCGTCCTCTAGTCGGAAACGGCGTTAATCGGGACACCTCGATTTATGTTGGAGTACAGTCACTAGAGAACACTGGTACTGACAAACGTGTTGATATGATTCTTACAGAAGCTGGTTTCGAATGGCAAATGCCCGAATCACACGCTGTTTGGAGTTAAAATCCAACAAAAGTATACGGTGAAGGGGTGTGAATTCGTTCGCCTCCTTTCTATTTGCACCCCTGACCCGTATATAGAGAAATAAAATGAAAATTTGGGAAAAAGTTAATAACATAACAGGAAATGCTTCTAAGGCTAGATTCTTAGTAGAGTATATAAATGCAGGTGCTAAATTTATACTTTCAGCCTTGCCTGAGAAGTTTCTATGGACTGTCGCTAGTGAAACAGAGATAAATGGATGGGATAGTGACGGCAACGATATTATAGGGGAAGGTTCGTCTATTGCTTTTGATAAGATACTAGCAGTATATAGATATGACGGTACCGATTCAAATGGTAATCAAAAAAAGAGGATTGCAGCTGAAGCTCCTGATAATAACATACATATTTTTGATGAATCTAATAGTCTTCTTAGAGCGACGAATATGTTCCCCAAATATTATAAGTTAGGGGGAAAGATTTTTATAAAACCAGACCCTGACTATAATGCTCAAGAAGGAGTTGGCAATGACCATGCGTATTATAAATTGGGTGATAGTGAAGTAACGGTAATAGACCCAGAATCAGGAGACAAGGGAGTAATTGTATATTCTGCCCCTCCAATTATAGATGAGAATGATGATGCTTGGATATTGACAGAGTATGAGAATATAGCGATTCTATACGCTGGTTCTTTAGATTATTTAAGATTAAGTAGTGAATATAGAGATTTATGTAAAGCAGAGGTCGATGAAGTAGTTGGTGATTCTGGTCTCTTATCTAGTTACAGGTCGGCTATCCCCACTCCTGACCTCACGACAGCAACTGATGGTTCTACTGGGGTACAAATTCCTTCAAAGATATTAAGTTTTAGTGTAGGGACAGGTTTACCATCGTTCTCATTTAGCGGTACTCTTCCACAAGATTTTGTTATTTCATCATCTTTACCTAGTGCAATAGTATTAACTAATGAACTCCCAAGTTTTTCATTTGCTGAGTCTCTACCTAGTGATTTTGAACTTACTGAGGGTCTTCCTACTAGTGATGTGACTGTCGGGACTACATTACCTTCATTTTCATTTACGGAGGCTTTACCAGCTGCTTTTTCAACACCTACGACTACTTTACCCACATTTAGTTTCACTGGAGCCTTACCTACTCCTATTAATGTAACTACTACATTACCAACAGGTTCTTTTACTAAATCACTACCATCTTCTATATCAATAAGTGCAGTGGCTCCTAGTGATATAAATGTAACAGAAGCATTACCGACATTCAGCTTCTCAGGCTCACTACCTAGTGAAATAGTAGTTGGAGAATCTCTCCCAGATGATATTGTTGTCACTTCTGATTTACCGTCATTTAATGTTACAACTTCATTGCCTTCAGATTTTGAAGTGAGTTCAACTTTACCTGAATTTTCTATAGCACAATCATTACCAAGTGAAATTCAAGTATTAACTAGTTTACCAAATGATTTTGCACCATCAGAGAGTCTACCATCAGCGTTTACTACGACACAATCTGTACCAACTGTAACAGAATTAAGTCATGTATTCTCTCCTGATGTAATAGATGATGCTTTAACTAAAGCAGAAGGATTAATAGATGGAAGCGAAACTACTACAAATGCTCAGGAATGGTTAGACGATGAAGACGTAGAAATGGCTGGGGCTACGGTAAATGTAGCGGCTAGTGAAATAAATAGAGCATCTGCATCTGTTCAAAAAGAAAGACAAAAATTAGAAGATTTCTCTACAAAAGTTGGTCAGAATATGCAAAAATATCAGAACGATATTTCTAATTTCAGTGCTGAAGCCCAAATAGAGCGTACTCGTATGCAATCTGAAATGGAGAAATACCAACAAGCAGTACAAAAAGAACAAATAAGAATGGGGCAACAATTAGATAAATATGCTAAAGAGATGGATAAAGAGTCCCAGAGAGTTCAAACCGAAACTGCTAAATATAGTGCTTCTGTAGAAAAAGAGACTAGTAGGGTTACATCAGAATTAGGAAATTATCAACGAGAAGTAGAAAAGGAATCGCAAAGGGTTAAAAATGGTATTGAGAAACATCAAGCAGATGTTGCTAAACAAACTCAGCAGTCTAAAGCTCAAGCTGATAGATATACAGCTGAACTTGGGAAAGAGGCTCAAAAAGCAACAATCAAGATTAATAAGTATACACAGTCTCTTAGTAAAGAGTCTCAAAGGGTTCAAACAGAGCTTGCTAAGTATAGCGCAGAGTTGCAATCAGAAAGTGCTGAATCTCAAAAACAAGGTGAAAAGTATAATCTTGAGTTACAAACCGAAATAAATAGAGTCAATACAGGATTAAATAAATTTCAGCAACAAATTGCTAAAGATATACAATCTTATCAAAAAGAAATCGAATTATATACTTCAGAGATACAAGGGGAAGCTGCCAAAGCAGGAATAGATATATCTAAGTATCAACAAGAATTAGGTAAAGAAACTCAGCGTGTAAACTCAGAATTGACTAAATATCAAGCTGATTTGCAAAAATCTATTCAAGATTTTACATTAGACCTTAATAAATACAATGCAGAGGTTCAGAAGGAGACATCTAGGATAAGCGCAGATGTATCAAGATATGGTCAGGCAAATAACAAAGAAGCATCAAGATTTAATGGAGAATTGCAGAAGTACCAAGCCGATTTGGCTCAAGAAGTTCAAGTATTCAATACTCAAGTAGCTGCTTACCAGTCAGATATACAAAAAGAGACTGCTAGAATTGGTGCTAAAGTAAGTAAATATAACGCATCTCTTCAAAAAGAGACACAAAGAGTTAATGTTGGATTAGGGTCTTATCAGGCTGAGTTAGGTAAAGAAGGTCAAAGGATTACTACTGATATTCAGAAATATGGAGCAGAAGTGCAAAAAGAAGCTCAGAAGGTGAATTCTGGACTAGCTAAGTATCAGGCTGAACTTCAGAAGGATACATCTGAATTCGGAGCAGAACTTCAAAAATATTCCGCAGATGTACAAAAGTCTACTGTGGATTTTCAGAAGGATGTTCAACAGTTTACATTGGATATAAATAACTATCGGAGTTTAATTGAAGGTAAGAGTGGTAAATTCCAGTTAGATATGGCTAAAGCAAACTCTTATTTACAAGAATCTGGTACAAAGTTACAAGCTTCAGGCATTTATGCCCAGAAGAGTGCAGCTGCAATAACTTCAAGTAGAGATTATTATCAGAGAGCTGTTAGTGAACTTTCAGCGATAACGGGAGCCGCAACTGCACCTCCTCAGGTGCAAGAAACTCAAAGACAAGAACAGGGGAAGACTTCATAATGACTGTATTGGAAATGATGGAGAGAGCTAATACTAGGGATACTAATTTGGCAATAGCTTATATCAAAGATGCTATTATGAGGATTCAATCTACGTCTGAAGAATCATTGAAGGTAAATAAGCAGGATATTGATAAGGATACTAGAGATTATTCACTTCCAGCTGATTTAGTTTCATTAAAAAGCGTTAGTGTATTAGACACTGAAGACGATAATAAGTATAAGAAGATATCAAGATTGGCGTATTCTCCAAATGTAACTGAGGATACTAATCCATCATGAGTGTAGACACAGCTAGAAATTATGTTTATATGCATCATGGGAAGATTCTTCGTCTATGGAGATATAGGAGAACCCCCACAAAGGATACTGATACAGAGGGTAGATTAACAACTAAAGGCTGGCATACGATAGTATACCCAGATGAAGATATACCAAGTGGGTTAAGAATTGAATATACTGCTATTGAAAAGCCTTTTGTACAAGAAGACCCTGAAACTGATGGAACTGTCACTGAGTCTACTACAATAGATGAATCTCAGCATGTCAATCTCAATAGAATGTTGAGTTTAGCAGTGGTAGATTATCTTAAAGCTCAGATGGCTGAAAGGTCTGGAGATATTCAGGTTAAGGAGTATTTTATGAGAGAATTTTTTAATAAATTGGCTGACAATGAGAGTAATAAAAACAAAGCATTTGTTGTGCAGGCTGTTAGCCCCTACGCAGTGAAATAGGAGAAAACTATGGCAGATAGAATAGACTATGCTGTTAGCGTAACTGCAATCGAAGATGGCACTTTAACTCCAGACTATTCCACGGGTCATCCTTTGGATGGTACTGAGAGTGCTCAGGATGCTGATTTTGTCAATATTAATATTGGTAGGTCTTTGGGTGGTGGAAAGTCTGATACTACATGGGCTGGAACTGCACCTGCGGGATGGACAGCTGGTGCTCATGTTCATAAAACTAGTCAAGGTGGAACAATAGCGACTGGTGCTACTTGTGATGGATTATGGGTAAAGCATACTGGTTTTGCATATGATGCAGGAGTAACAAGTAAAAAAGGCTCTACAGCGGAGACTACGACAAAAGTAACCTTAACAGGAGAGAATGACGTAATATGTGTATTATCCGCAGGTCAAGCAGTATTTTTACCAGCTCCCCCAAATCAGACAGTTGCTTTATCAGATGATGGAACAGATGTTGCAGTTGAATATGCAATACTAACATAAATAGGAGTAAAAAATGGCAAATTATGCAGTAGTTACTAAAGTGATTATTCACAGTAAAGTAGTGGCAGACGCTGATACAATTGCTGGTTCATATGCTAAAGCAGTGTCTGATTATATAGAGTCAATAGATAGTAGTAGTCAAGCTATCATTTCAATGCACTCTGTTCAATTAGCTTCTGGTGAGATTATGACCGTTATTGTACATCCTAGCTAATGATTACTAACGAAAACTATACCGATATTCAGATTCTTCAGAATCATGATTTTGAAATGGTAATAACATTTGATGACCTTGATATAAAGGATGGTCATCATTTTGCCGCAGTAATTGCTAAGGATAAGAAACATTCTACATTTACTGGACCTAATCTTTCTGGAGGTAGTTACTCTAGTTCTGACGCAATGAATGTAGTTGAATTAGAGATAGAAGCAGACCGTTCTGCCGACACGGTTACAATATCATTACCGGGTGTTGCAACTCAATATTTTACAGATGATTTTGAAGGAGTATGGGATTTAGTTCTAAAGGATACTTCTGGTGAAGATGATGTATATACAAGACAAGTACAAGGAGATGTAGTTGTGTCAGCTGGAGCATCAAGGATTTCAGACACATTTACTGCATCAGTATAATTATGGCAATATCAACAAAAATTTCAAATCAAGCTTCAAGTAAAAGCTTTGGCACACAAAATGCCTCGAAAACTCAAGATTCTTTTTCGATAAGGGCAAGTGCAATCCCAGTTAATTTGGGAGGTAATCTAGCGGGTTCAAAGAACGTGAATGATGCCTTACAAAGACTGGATGGAAAAACAGCCGCTCAACCAGGTACACCCGTAGCTGCAGTAGAAGGAGACATTTGGTATGATACCGATGATGACAAATTCTACGTTAGAGACGAGGATAGCTGGAACGAAATAGTCGTGAGTGGCATATCAGGAACAGTAGATGGCGGAGGATATAGCTAATGGCTAATACCCTACAAATCAAACGAAGTGTTTATAATGGTACTACCGCCCCCGGAGATAGCGCAGTTATCGCAGGTGAATTAGCGATAGCTCAGGGCAGTAAAAAGCTCTATATCGGCAGGGAGAATAATAGTGGTGGTACTGTAGAAGCATATCACTTACCGTTACTTACTGACTTAACCGTAAACACAACTAGCTTTGCTATAACAGATGATGATAGTGGCGACCCTGCTATAAATGGTCAAACATTAGTATTAGCATCTGGAATTGCTGGTAATGGATTGTCATTAACCAATCATGTATTGGATGTTAGTGTTGATAGTGCTCAGATAGTGAGTGGGTCAATAGACCTTGCCCATATGTCTGCCGAATCTGTTGACTCTGACCAATACGTAGATGGTTCTATTGATTTAATTCATATGTCTGCCGACTCTGTTGATAGTGACCAATATGTAGATGGTAGTATAGACAATGAACACATAGCAGATGATGCAATAGATTCAGAACATTATGCAGATGGTTCTATTGATAGTGTTCATATAGCATCAGGTACTATAGCAAATGATAGGTTAGCTAATCCTAAATGGGTTGTTTCAGCCACTGGTAGTGGCTCAAGCGATATTGCATTGGGAGGAACGGCTACATTTACAGGTGTTTCTAATGAAACAGCGGTTACAGAGTCAGCGGGTACAGTAACAATAGGTTTAGCAACCGATGTTACTATTGCAGGTAATTTAACTGTAAGCGGTACAACTACAACTGTAAACAGTACAACTGTTACTATTGATGACCCTATTTTTACTTTAGGTGGCGATACAGCTGCTGGAAGTAATGATAGCAAAGATAGAGGAGTAGAGTTCCAGTGGCATAATGGCACTGTAGCTAAACTCGGATTCTTTGGGATGGACGAAAGTGATGGTAAGTTTAAGTTTATACCAGAGGCATCAAATACTGCAGAGGTATTCTCTGGTTCAGTTGGTAGTGTGGTATTTAATGACGTAAGTGCTTCGACAGTAAGTGATGCAACTATAGACGGCGGCGCATTTTAACTAGGAGATAAAAATGGCGAATACACTTCTCTTAAAAAAGAGTGGACAAGCAGATGAAACTCCCAGTACGGGTGAGCTGTCTCACGGTGAACTTGCTATCAACTACGCTGATGGTAAGTTATTCTTTAAGAACTCTGGAAATAGCGTAGTAGAATTTTTATCCAGTCCTGGAACTGGTGCAGGTCAAGTGCTGTTCAGTAATGGCAGTACAATGCAAGGTGATTCCACCTTCGTGTGGGATGATACAAATAATCGTCTCGGCATCGGGACAACGAGCCCAGGTGGGAAATTAGAGGTGTATTCTGCAGCTTCTGATGGAAGTGAAGGAATTACAATTGATTCAGCGGCTTCTAATCAAACATCTTTATATTTTTCTGTAGGTGGAGCAAATAAATATGCATGGTATATGCCTGGAAGTGATGCTACAAAATTACATCTTTGGAATACTTCTGCTGGTTCTGTAATGACTATGCTAAGTTCAGGCAACGTCGGCATCGGGACGGATAATCCAGGTCGTGAATTAGTTGTAAAAGGTAGTGGTGCAGCTGAAACGTATATGGGTAACACAGGTACAGATGTTGGTAGAATAGGAACTAATACTGCTCACGATGTATCGCTTGTTACTGATGCAACTTATAGATTGTATGTTCAGAATAGTACAGGCAATGTCGGCATCGGGACAACGGGTCCAAGTGCAAAGTTGCATGTTGATGCTACTACGACTGCAACGTCAGCTTTTATAATAAGAAACGCATACACTAGTGCAAATGCTTGGGGGATGGACATTAATATAACTGGAGCTAATTCTGGCGTCAATACGGCTGGGTTCTTTTATGCTATTAATGGCACAGGTAATAAAGGAGTTCACATTTCTGGAACTCCTGCAGCATCTACTAATTATGCTTTATATAGTGATGCAGCAGCACAATCTTATTTCGCAGGCAATATCGGTATCGGGACTACGGACCCAGGTTCTCATAAAGTTTATATGTATACTGACTGGAATAGTAACAGAGTCCCTCTGTTAAGATTGCATGGGCATGGTAATCCTCAAGATGTTG